>Ga0315289_10007749_pt1 | contig 15614 bp, 9 predicted proteins | sample YL17G11_40_MG_FD_203452 | JGI IMG/M metagenome (GOLD analysis project Ga0315289, IMG submission 203452) | Sediment microbial communities from Yellowstone Lake, YNP, Wyoming, USA - YL17G11_40 | ecosystem: Environmental > Aquatic > Freshwater > Lake > Sediment | place: USA: Wyoming | collected... | reverse complement strand
CGGCCCGGGCCTTGGCCAGGATAGCCCGGGCCCGGGCGACCTGGCCCGTCTCGAACTCCAGCTTGAAAGCCGCCAGCCAGACGGCCTCCGCATCAGGGTTGGCCGCGAATGCTTCCGCCAGCACTTGGCGGGCGGCGGGCACGTCGCCCGCGGTCCACTTTTCCTTGGCCGCCATCAGCCACAGCACTTCGGCCTGTGTAGGTGCGCGCGCGTGTGTTGTACAGGGAAGGAAAGGGTGAGGAAAGGGATTTGCCTTTGTCTCTGTCCAGCGCTCCAACTGTCCGGGGGTTGTGGGTAACGGCGGTGGGCTTTGGCTCGCCGCCCGGCCTGTTTATGGAGCGTTCGCAATTTTCTCTCTTTATGTCGCGGGGGGGCGGCCCTGAATGGACGGGCACACGTTGGAAATCGCCGGCGGCAGCGGAGGGTGGGTAGGATGGAATGGGGGCCCGACCCTCGCCGCAAAACACCGGACCCCCCCTCCTCTTTTTTCTTCTCCCTCTTTTTTTCCCATCCCCTCTCCATTTTTCTCTTACCTGAGGACAGTACGTCACCGCCCGCCGCAGCAGGGCATCCAGCGCGCCCGCATCCCCACTGGTCCGCTCCAGCTCGGCCGCCCGCCGCCACACGCCCTCCTTGGCAGGGAAGGCGGCCGTGGCGGCGGCCAGGATGGCCCGGGCCGTGGCGGCCGACCCCCGCCCGCTCGCCTCTGCCGCGTCGGCCAGCCAGGTCCGCTCCCGGTCCTCCTCCTCCACGCCGGAGCCGACCACGGCCTCCACGATGGCAGCGCAGGTGGCCGGGTAGGGCGGAGTCGCCTTCTCCGCGGCCTCCGCCTCGGCCAGCCAGGCTTCCCGGTCGGTTTCGACGCCGTTGGTAACGAGCGAGGACAGGCCGCGGCCGATGATGCGGGGGACGGTGCCGGTCTTGCCGGCCGCCTCCTCCAGCTTGGCCGCCGCAATCCAGATGGCCCGGTCAGTCGGGACGGCCAGGCGGGCCCGGTTGAGCACTTTCTGGGCGTTGGCATAGGTCTCCAGGCGGGCCAAGGCCAGCCAGAGCTCTGTGTGTTGGGGGCAGCACTCGACTGCGCGGGCGAGGAGGACGCGCGCGTCGGCCTCTGGCGCCAGCTCCACGGCCGCCTTCCACAGGCGCACCGAGTCCGGCACGCGTTCCAGGGCCTTGCGCAGGACCCGGGACTGGGCGGCCGCGTCGGGCGCCTCCAGGCGGGCGGCCTGGAGCCAGAGGCGGACGGAGCGTGGCAGGGAGGCCACCCCGCGCGCGAGGACAGACCGCGAGCTGGCCATGTTGGCCTGCAGGCGGGCGGCCTCCAACCACACATCCTCGGACCCCGGGCACAGCTCGCACCCTTTGGACGCCAGCCGCCGCGCCTCGGGCAGCGCGCCTGCCACCTCCTCGAGCCGGGCCGCCGCCACCCAGCCGGGCGCGTGCTTGGGGTTGGTGGACGTGACCGACCGCAGCAGGGTGCGTGCTTTCTTAATGTCCGACACCTCCGCCGCCGACGACACGCGCACGGAGCCCAGGGAGGTCAGGTAGCCCTTCGGGTCGACGACCGTCTGGCCGGAGACGGAGTCGGCCATGCTGTGTGGAGAGAAAGAGAGCGGGAGTGAGAGTATGGAGTGTGTGGGTTGAAAGAGAGAGAAAGAGGAGCGCACCCATCCGCCCCCTCTCGTCTCTCTTCTCCTTCCACTCACCGGTCCAGATTGAGCGACACCACCGTCCGCCTCCCCTCGCCAATGGCTGTCAGAGACCCGCCCACCAGCGTGGACCCGCCCGCCGGGTCGTCCTCGCCCCCCACAACGCTAGTGGAGGCCGCCCGCTCCGCGACGGCGGCCGCGAGGAGCGTGTCGGGCGCGGGGACGTACGTTTCCCGCCGGGTCTTTTTGATCGTGTAGTCCCCGATCTCCGGGATGGCTTCCCACTCAGCTTCCGTGACGTCGGCAAGCTTACGTTTCAGGTCGGCGAACTGGGGGAAGGCGTGAGAGAGGGGAGAAAATGAGAGAGGTGAGTGAATGGTTCAGGGAGCTCTCCCCGACGTTCCCTGTCAACCTCTCTACTTTTCATTCCTCTCTCTTACCTGTCCCGAGATGTTGCCGGCCGCCGTGGCCTTGGCTTCTGCTTCTTCTTCAGCCGCCCGGGCCGCGGCCGACTTGGAATCCAGCCGCGCATCCACGGCCGCCCACACCACGTCCGCTTTGGCGTCGTCGGCCTCATAAGGCGCGCCCGCGACTGCAAACGCGCCTCGGTCGTTGCCCTCGAATTTATCGAAGCGGGCGGACTCCATGGCGGCGGCGGCGGCGGCGTCTGCGGCCGCATCCGCTGCGGCGGTGGACTGTGTAGGTGGATAGGTGGGTGGAGAGAGAGAGTGGGTGAGGGCGTGTGCGTGCCGCGGAAGGAGATGAGGTCGAGCGTTTTTCTCAACCTCATGAAAGGCTGGACGCGGTTGCGACGAGGCCGCGGCCGTCCACACGGCTCTCTCCTCTCGCTTCCCCAAAGGCACAGGCGCACACGCTGCATCTCATCCCAGACGCGCGTTTGTGCGAAAAGCACCCTTCGCTTACCTGCGGCGGCGCGCCGGGCACCCCGCCCCCCGCCGGCGCTTTGGCCGACCCGATGTCCGACCGGGTGGTGAAGCCTTGAGCGCCCCGCCCCATCCCCGGCGTGTAGCCCGCTGGGATAGGCATCTTGTTGAAATCGATTTTCTGGCCGGGCGCCACGCCCGCGGCAGCCGCGACGGCGGCCGCGTTGGGGGCGGGGCCGATGTTGCGGCGATTGAACATGGCGTGCGTTTTCGTGGGGGTGCGACGCTGGGCACACCAGGCGTGCCAGGACGTGCGTGTGGCTGTGCGTGTGCCGTGGGTGTATGCGCGGCGCGCCGCACGGTGGTGCACGGTGGAGAGAGGAAGTGAAAAAACGACGCTCGCTTGCTCCTCTTTTCCCCGGGCCGTCGCAAACGCGGGAATGAGACACGACCTGATTTCCTCCCATGCCCCGCCCGGCCCTAGCCCTGCTCCTCCTTGCGGGCCTCGGGGCAGGCGGATCGCCCGCCCTCGCTCCCGCACCCGCTACGTGCGCGGCCGCCCTGGCTGCCCTGGAATTGGGCTTGGCAGGCAGTGGCCGGGCGCCCGCCGAGCACCACGCGCCCGCTCACCCTCCCGCCCCGACCACCACGCATCCGCCTGCGCTCCTCTTCCACCTGCACGTCCCGCGCACGGCCGGCCGCACCTTCCACGCCTGCCTGCTTACGCCTGGAGTGCCGGTGCGCGATCGGTGTGCCCGGGCGTACGGGCCTGGGGGTGGGGAGGCGGCACTTGATGACAAGGACGCCACCTCCACATCATGCCGCCTGCTGGCCTCCCACGACGACGCGGGCCTGACTGCGGGCCGGGGCGACCTGGCCATCCTGGTGAATGTGAGGGACCCGGTGGCCCGCATCCTGTCTGCTTATGAGTTTGCGACGGAGGGCGCGGCCCTGCGGTTGAATGGGAGTGCAGACGGGGAGGTGGTCGAGCAGAAGCAGCCCAGGCGAGAGCGGAGGAAGCGCCGCGGCCGCCCTTCGACCCCGCCAACCCCCGTCGAGCAGGTTTGGCCCTGGTCCACCCTCATCCCCTGGCTGGTGGAGGACATGGCGGGTCGTGGCGGGCGGCCCATGCCCCTGGCGGCCTTTGTAGAGGCCCCAGCAGTCTTCGAGACCTTGCATGAGGGGACGGCCCTCCAAACGGTCGGAGCCACAAGTGCCGGGTCCGCGCCGGCGATGGCGGGGTTGGCGGCTGATGTGCGCAAGGCGTGCGTGGGCGTTCCATTGGCGTCCCAGCCCCTGGCCGGCGCGGCGGTGGCGTGCCTGGAAGCCGCGCTGCACGTCGGGACGGCGGAGGACGTGGACGCCTCAGTGGCGGCCGCGGCAGGCGCGCTGGGGTGGGACCTTCATGCCCCGCCGCCGGGGGGGCGGAGCGGGCGCACGCTGGGTGAGGTGTTCAGGGAGTGCGAGGACCGGACGGCCAGACGGTCAGCTGGCCGGCGGGCGGCCGCCGCGGCCGCGCTGGGCGGGGTTGGGCCCTTGGAGGGCCAGTTTGGTGGCCGGGCGGGCGTGCCGCGGCACGTGATCGCCCGGATTCGGGCGCTCAATGCGGCGGATATGGCGGTGCATGCGGCGGCGCAGGCGTTATTGGCCGACAGGTTGGCCGCTCTAGATGCGGGCGGGCCCGTGGCCCGGCTGCCGCCGCGGCTGCGCGCAGAGGAGCAGACGCGGCGCGTAGAGGAGGAGCAGGAGGTTGAGACCAGTCACTCTGAATTGTAGGGCCCCCCACGTCTTCATTCTCCTCACCAGCGCTCACCACACGCACGCACACGTCCCAATGGCGGCAGCCCGCCGCCTGGCCTGGCGCTCCCTGTTGGCGGACCGGCTGGCGTCCGGGGCGGCGGCCGGGGCGATGAGCCGGGCAGGGGCGGCGTGTGGCTCGACGACCGGGCCGGCCGGCCGGGCTTTCGCGACGTCCACCCCCTGGCGCGGCCTGGCCGGAATTTGCGGGGCCACCCTGGCGGCTGCTGCTGGTCGTCACGGCATGGTGGCCAGCACGGCGGCCGCCGGGCTCCGGCGGGTGAGTGGAAGAGAGAGGGCGCGAACGTGAGAGACGACGTGGCGGAACGCTGCCATTGCACCGTCCCGGGCGGGCGAGGGGTTGGCCCGAGACGCACGCCCTGCTCGCCATCATGCTGCCCAGTGATCGGTCTCACACACGATGGCGTGTGGCGCGGGTGCGAAGACGCGCCCCAGCCCCCCTGGAAAACGTGGGCCCTCGCGCGCCCCTCTCGAATCGATACGACACCCGCTCATCCAAACTTCATCCACCAGCAGGACCTCCCCACCTCCCTCCGCCGCGCCTTCTCCACGCCCACCCCGCCCGTCCCGCCGCCCAAAGGGTTTGACAAGTTTTACCCGAAAGGCCAGGGTCCATCCACGGCCGCCAAGGACGGCGCCAAAGCGGAGGCGGCGGGCGGGAAGAAAGGCGGCGGCCCTGGCGGCAACAACCCCAGCAGTGCCCCCGACCCCTCGCCCGGCGGTGGCGGCCCCAAGCCCTCCGCCCTGGCCGTCCTGGGCCGCCAGCTGGTCCAGCTGGGCGCCCTGGCGGCCGTCATGGCGGTCGTCTCCTCCGCGACCGACCCGGCCCCCGACCTGCAGGAGGTCTCCTTCCAATGGTTTGCCACCCACCTCCTCGCTGCCGGCCTAGTCGACCGGCTGGAGGTCTCCAACAAGGCGACCGTGAAGGTCTTCCTCAAGGCGGGCGTCGCCGGGCCGCTGCCCGGGAGTGCGGGCGGGGCGGACGCCGCCCAAGCCGTCACCTGGGACGCCGGCATGGAGGGCAACAACACGCCGCCGGCCGAGGAGTGGAGCGGCGGGCGGGGGCCGGCGGGCCCTGGCAGCCTTCCGCCCGCCCGCCCGCCGCCCGGCCTGTCCCCCGCGGGCGTCGTCGGGCCCACCCCACCCCCTGGCTCCCGCCCTGCCGCCACCGCCGGCGGCGGCCTCCTAGGCACCGGCACCCCGCGCCCCCGGTACTCCTTCAACATCGGCTCCGTCGACGCCTTTGAGCGCAAGCTGGAGGGCGCGGAGCGGGCTGCGGGGCTCCCACCCGCGGCCTCGGTCCCCGTCACGTACGTCTCCGAGGTCGCCTGGGCGTCCGAGCTCCTGCGCCTGGCGCCGACGCTTCTACTTGTTGCGGGCTACGTCTGGTTCACCCGGGCGTCGGGCGGCCTGGGCGGCCTGGGCGGCGGCGGCTTGGGCGGCGGGGGAGGGGGCGGCTCCTCGGGCGGGTCCTCCCGCTCGCGCGGCATTTTCAATGTCGGCAAGGCCCAGGTCGCCGTCATCGACAAGAACGCCAAGAACAAGACGCTCTTCAAGGATGTGGCCGGGTGCGACGAGGCGAAAGCCGAGATCATGGAGTTTGTCAACTTCCTGCGCCACCCGGGGCGGTACAAGGAGCTGGGCGCGCACATCCCCAAGGGCGCCCTCCTGGTCGGCCCGCCCGGCACGGGCAAGACGCTACTGGCCAAGGCGACGGCGGGCGAGGCCGGCGTGCCCTTCCTCTCCATTTCTGGGTCCGACTTCATGGAAATGTTTGTGGGCGTCGGCCCGGCCCGCGTGCGGGACCTGTTTGCCCAGGCCCGCGCCCAGTCGCCCTCCATTATTTTTATTGACGAGATTGACGCCATCGGCCGCGCGCGCGGGGCGGGCGGTTTTGCGGGCGGGAATGATGAACGCGAAAACACGCTCAACCAGTTGCTGGTCGAAATGGATGGCTTTGCCACGACGGCCGGCGTGGTCGTCCTGGCGGGCACCAACCGCCCGGACATCCTGGACAAGGCCCTGCTCCGCCCCGGCCGGTTTGACCGGCAGATCGCGATCGACCGCCCGGACATCAAAGGGCGGGACGCCATCTTCCGCATCCACCTGGCCAAGCTGCGCCTGGACAAGGAGGTCGGCCATTACTCAGAACGCCTGGCCGCCCTCACGCCCGGCTTTGCAGGCGCGGACATCGCCAACGTGTGCAATGAGGCCGCCCTGATCGCGGCCCGGCGGTCCGCCGTCGCGGTTGGCATGGTGGACTTCGAGGGCGCGGTCGACCGCGTCATTGGCGGCCTGGAGAAGAAGAACAAGGTCATTTCGGTGGAGGAGCGGCGGACGGTGGCCTACCACGAGGCGGGGCACGCGGTGGCGGCCTGGTTCTTGGAGCACACGGAGCCGCTGCTGAAGGTGTCCATCGTCCCGCGCGGGAGCGCGGCCCTGGGCTTTGCCCAGTACCTGCCGTCTGAAAATTTACTCCAGACGGCCGCCCAAATGGAGGACATGCGGGCGATGGCCCTGGGCGGCCGGGCCGCGGAGGCCGTCCTCCTGGGCCGCGTCTCCACGGGCGCCCAGAACGACCTGGAGCGGGTCACCCGCCAGGCGTACGCGCAGGTCACGATTTACGGGATGGGCGGCCCCGGCGGGGATGGTGGGGGGGCCCTGACGGACGCCGACGGCCTGGGCGGGTGGGCGGGCAGCGGGGGCGGCTCCTCCGCCTCCTCCGCCGTCGGCCTGCTGTCCTTCCCGCCGGACAACAACTCGCTGACCAAGCCCTACTCGGAGGCGACCGCCCAGGCCATCGACGCGGAGGTCCGGCGCCTGGTGGACGCGGCCTACCGGCGCGCGATCGCGCTCCTCAAAGAGAAGCGCCCCCTGGTGGAGGCCCTGGCCGCCGTCCTGTTGGACAAGGAGGTGGTCAACGCGGGCGACCTGGAGGCCGTCCTGGGGCCCCGTCCCTTCTCCTCGCCCGAGCTGCGCAACATCGACAAGTTCAGGGACGGCTTTGGCGGCAGCAAGGAGGCGGCGGGCGGGGTGGAGGAGGGAGAGAGCGGGGCGGCCACCGCTGACCCTCCGCCCGGTGGTGGCCCGGGCGGCAACGAGGGCTCGCCCGTGCGGACCCCGCCCGCCACCCTGGCCGACCTGGCCCGGCGGCTGGGGCTGCAGGGCGGGGTGGCAGCGCTGTCGTCGTGAGGGAGGAGGTGGGAGAGAGGCTTGAGGCTTGTGTGGTGGCGCGGGATGAGGAGGTTGGTGTGAGGATGGAGTGAGGAGAGAGAGAGGGAGGAGCGCAGGGGGGGGGGGGGGGGGGGATGTGTTGCCTTGTGGAGAAAGAAATGTGGGATGGAGAAAGAAGCGCGCGCGCGCGCCAAGGGTTACACACAATCAACGAGCCAACCCCAAACACGCAACGCATGCGCCCCACAATCAGAGGACACAACAGGGATCAAACGATCGAGTTGGCAGCCGACGCGATCCGGGGCCACAGGTCTGCGCACTCCTTGGCGACGGGGCCCGTGATGGCAGACCCCTTCATCTCGCCCTTCGGGTTGACGATCACGCCCGCGTTGTCCTCAAAGTAGATAAAGACCCCGTCCTTGCGGCGCCAGGGCTTGCGCTGGCGGACGACGACGCCGGGCATGACTGAGGAGAGGAGGGAGAGGAGGGGAGCGGGGAGGAGAGTGAGCGAGCCGGCCTCTGGGTCGAAGAAGAGAGCGGCGGAGCGATCGGCGAAGCCTTTGCGCTCTTCAGGTCGCACACTGGGCCACCACCGCCTTAAGCTCGGCCATTCGTGGCGCAATCCACGCAAGACCGGACCGTGGGCAGTCGAGAGTGTGGCAGTGGGGCGGCATCAAACGGCACGCCCCCCCAGGCGGCCCCCTCAACGAGGCCACAGGCGTCGGCGGCTGTGCGCCGGCACGCCTAGGCCGAAAAGGTGTGGCTGGCGGGCGATGCCGGGGGCTCGTCCGGCTGAACGCATGCCCACAGCGGAGACGAGAAACTTGCAAGAGTTGTGAAGAACAGACTGGGCGACGCACACGCGTCCCAGTCCCTCTAACGGGCGGCCGCTGGGCCTCTGCCGCCGCCCCCCTGCGATCGGCCGTTGAGCGAATACTTGCTCTCTCACCGCCCCGCCCCATCTTCCCACCCCACTCACCCTTCTTCCGCAGCTCGGGCTTGCCCTTCTTGACGGTGCACATGACCATGTCACCCGGGGCGGCGGCGGGCAGCCTGTTGAGGCGGGCGCCAAAGCCGGAGACGGCGATGATGTATAAGTTTTTGGCGCCAGAGTTGTCCGCGCAGTTCATGACCGCCCCGACGGGCAGGCCCAGCGACATGCGGAACTTGTTGCCGGCAGCACCACCGCGGCCGCGCTTGGAGGCCATTGTGGTGGGGTGGGGTGGGTGTCGAGGGGGTGAAAAGGAAAGCGCGGAGGCTCCTTTTCCAATCAAAGTTGTGAGCTGCTAGAGCAGCGGCCTCTTCTCGTCTCTTTTTCTCATCACAGCACGTCCCCAGAGGCCCCCGCAAGCGGCCTGTCTAAGCTGGGGGCGCCTCGCTGTGTCCTACTCAGCATATAGGCTAACCACCGAACTATGCTCCTCCGCCCCTCCTCCCGCCGAGCGGGCGGCCTCGCCTGGCGCCTGGCCCGGCCGGCCGGGTGCACCGGCAGCAGCGAGGCCACGCTCCTGCTGGCCGCCGCCTCGCCCACCGCGACCGCTCCTTCCCCTGCCTGGGCCGCCCTGGGCTTTGCAGGCATGGCCTCCTCCCGCGGTTTTGCCTTTGGGCGCGGGAATTCGGACAAGGATGGCACTTTCGACGCGCACGCTGGCCCCGAATCGGCCGCCAACGACCTCCTAGCCTCAACCTCTTCCTCTGCTTCGGACGCGGGCGCGGCCATTTCGACCTCCACGGACGCCATCACCACCGCCATCGCCTCCTTTGACCCGTCCCTGGCTATTGCTGCCTCTGCTGCCGCCGAATCCGCGGCCCTGGCGGCCGCGAGGGAAGGCGTCTGGGTCTTCAACTCCGGGTTCCAGTCCGCCCTGGTGAGCCTGCAGGAAGCGACGGGCGCGCCCTGGTGGGGGGCGATCATGGGGGCCACGCTCATCGCTCGGACCCTCATGCTGCCCGTGGTGGCCCGCCAGATGCGGAACACGCGCAAGCTGGCGGGCGCCCGGCCGGAAATGCTGGCCCTCCAGGAATGGTTCAAGGAGCAACAGCTCCTGCTGGGCGGGGGCGGCGGGATGGCCGAGACGGCCAAGCACCCGGGCTCGCAGGCCCTGGTGGCCGAGTACCAGACCCGGCTGTCCGGGGTGTGGGCGAAGCACGACTGCCACCCCGTCAAATCGTTGCTGCCGCTTTTTGCGCAGGCACCCCTGTTCATCGGGTTCTTCTCGGCCCTCCGCTCCCTGGCCGAGGCGGGCGTCCCCTCCCTCACCCACGGCGGCGCCGCCTGGTTCCCCAACCTGGCGGTGGCGGACCCGACGTATGGCCTGCCCCTCGCCTCCGCCGCCCTCTTCCTGGCCACCGTCGAGGCAGGGGCGGCGGACGGAATGCAGGGGCAGGACCCGACCACGCTGAAACGCATGAAACTGCTCATGCGCTGCCTGGCGGTCGGCCTTGTCCCGCTGACCGCCTCCATGCCGGCGGGGGTGTTCGTGTACTGGGCCACCTCCAACGCTTACTCCCTGGCGCAGGCGCTGGCGCTGAAGACGGCCCCCGTGCGGCGATTGATGGGCGTGCCCGAACCAACGCCGGGCGCGGAGGGGGTGGTTGGTGGCGCGGCGGTCACGCCCGGTGCGTCCGCGTCCATCCTGGCGGGCGTCGCCCCGGGTCGCCCGGTCGAGACCTTTGACAGGCCGCCGACGGGGAGACGGCGGCGGCCCGGGAAGAGGGAGAGAGAGCGGGAAAGGAAGCGGGGTGAGTGAAAAACGAGAGAAATTCTTTTCACACCACAACGGACTGCGTCATCCCTCGCTCTCTCTCTCTCTGCTCTCTCAGTGCGCACTGCGGGCCCGGGTGCGGGCGGCGATAGCGACGGGCGTCGCCGCGACAGATGCCCGGCCCGGGCGGGGCTGTGGGCTCACAGGGCGGCCACTGGCGGGGCGGCTGTTGCTATTGCTACCACCACCTCGAGCCACCACTTTCGCCTTGGGCGGGCGGGGCGGCAGGGACGGCCCCCGCCGTTTCAGGGCAGCCGCGGCCTTGCCACCCGTCGTCGCAGCCCGGCCACGGGTTGGGGGGGTGGCCGAGCGGGTGGGCGTGGGGGCGGTGGAGGGCGGGCCACCGCGTGCTTTGGCGGCAAGTGCTTCCGCGGCCGCCGCCTCGGCGGGCGTCCTGCCCTGCAGGTGGGCGAGCGTGCCCGCGGTCGCGTAGGACGACCCGCCAACCATGGCGGGTGGGGACGCAGGAAAGGCGACAGCGGCAGCCACGCCACCCCCGCCACCCCCTCCACCAGGCACCGCCGCCCGGGTGCGCGTCCCGCACCCGGCCGGCGGGACGAGATGGGGCGGCCCGCGCGCAGGCGCCAGCTTTTTGGCCAGCACCTCCGTCCCGGGGAACACGAGCAGGCGCAGCTCGGACCGGGCCGCGCGCAGGGCGTCCGGGGCCAGGAGCGAAAAGCCGAAGCCGGCCTTCCAGTGGCCGACCGTCTCGTGCGCGGCGGGCAGGCACAGCCCGGCCACGCCGAGCTGGGCCAGCAGGCGCTCCAGGGCCCTTACCAGGACGCGCGCGTGCCCCTGGCGCCGGGCGGTCGACCGGGTCGCGATGAGCGGCAGCTCCGCCAGCTGGGGCCCGAACACGCGGAAGACGGCCGCACAGACGGGCGCGCCCCGGTGGCGGAGCAGGGCGGTGAACATGCCGGTGTAGTCCCAATCCCCGAGCTGGGTCGCGGTCACCATCGCGCGCGTCAGGTCCTGCCCCGTGCCCACGTCCAGGATGGGGTCGAACGCTTCCGCCAGGATGTCCGTCGCCGTGCGGAGGGCCCACTCGGTGGGGCGGGTCCCGTCCTGGCCGCGCAGGATGTGGAGGGCGTGGGCGCCCGGCAGGGACCGCTCGCCGGCAGCCACCACCCGGCGCAGGGCCCCGCTGACCCCGTGGCACTCGGGCGAGCAGAACCAGTCGCCCACGGGCAGGCCGCCCAGGCGGGCCCGCCCCGACGCGGCCAGGCAGTCGACGTGGAACTCGCGCTCGCACTGGTCGCAGATGATGATGGTGCGCGGGCCGAAGCCGGCCAGCTGGAAGTCGGCCCGGTGGCAGAGGACACACCCGCCCGGGATGAGGTCTGGGGCGGGTTGGGGTGGCGGGTTGGGGTGGACGCCGCCTGGGGCGGCCGCCCGGGCGGCCGGGCCGGACAGCTCCGCGCCGGGCGGGTAGTGGCCCAGACCTTCCTCGGGGGCCGGGGACGGCAGGGCGGCGGCCAGGGCCCGCAAGCTCACGCCATCCGCCGTGAAGGTGTTGTCATAGGGCGCGCCCGGGCTGGCCGGCTGGCCCCCGCCCGCCCCGCCACCGCCGCCCGCGTGCGCTTCAAAGGTCGCGCACGAGACGACGCGCCCGCAGTGCCCGCACAGGATGCCGGCCAGGGCGGTGGGCGGGGCGCCTGCGGGCGGCACGATGGCAGACCCGGTCAGGAGGACGACCTGGCCGCCGCCGCCGCCCGCCCCGCCCCCGCCCCCGCCCGCCGGTACCGTGCGGTACGTCAGAGGCTGGCCATGGCCCAGGCCGCCCGGGACGCCCGCCATGAACAGGCGGCCGTGCTTTGAGGACGCCCGCTCCCGCCGGGCGGCGCGCAAGGCCGCCGCCGCGGACGCGCCGCCCGCCTCGGCGTCCGGGGCGGGGGCGGCCATGTGGACCCGGGCGGCAGCCGCGCGCACGGGGCGGCCGCCGGGGGTGCCAACCGGCCCGCCGCCGCCGCCGGGGGAGGTCGGGGCCGCGGTGCTGCCCGTCGGCGCCCGCCCCGCAGCCAGGCAGGGCCCACAATACCAGGCGGCGGGTGGTGGGCCTGCAAGGTCCGCGCCAACACAGGCCGGGTGGGCGGCGGTGGGGCAGCCGGCGCAGAGGGCGAGGGCGGGTTGGCCGGGAGCAGGCGCAGCAGCACCACCGCCCGCACTGCCCGCACGCCGGCCGCCACCCCGACCACCCTCACCGCACACCGCACACACGGCCGCGTGCATACCATCCACCCGCCCCGCCGCCGCGACGCGGGCCGTGAAGGCGGTGAGCGAGACACGGCCCGCAGCCGAGAGGAGGGTGGCATCCCCGGGCAGGCGGGGAGGGGGGGGCGCCGAGGGGGGGCCGCCATGCCCGCCGCGGCCCGCCCCGCCGCCCCCGCCGCCCGCCGCGACCGCGTGCGCCTCAAACGCAGCCACGGACAGGAGGGGCGCCCGACCGCGGGCGCAGGCCGCGCACCGGCACCGGACGAGGCCGTCCAGGGTGAGGACGCCACTAGTGGCGGGGGGCGGAGGAGGAGGGTTTGCCGCCGATGAGGTGGACGCCCCGCCCCCGCCGGTCACCGCCACCTCCACGCCCTGCCCCGCCAGCACGCCCGACCGCAGGACCTGGCGCATGGTCAGGGCCCGCCCGGGCGGCTGGGCGCCCATGTCCCGGGCGACGGTGGCGGCGCGGATCAGGTCCGCGAGGAGGGCGGCCGCGGCCGAGGTGGTGGTGGTGGGCCGCCCTCCGCCCCCACCCCGCCCGTGCACGACCAGGCCCGCCCGCTCCGCGGCCGCCACGCCCGCAGTGGCGGCAGCGACGGCCGCTGCCGCCGCTGCCGCCCCCATCTGGACAGATAGGCGCAGCGGGGAGGCGACAAAGCCGTTGGGAGGGGCGGCGGTGGCGGTGGCGGCGGCGGCGCGCCCACGCCGCCCGCCGCCACTCTTCCCAACCGCCAACAGCGGGCTGCGCGGCGAGCGGTGGCCTTTGGGGGAGGGCGAGGGGAAGGGGGGGGGGGCGAGGCCTGCGGGCGGCCCACCCCCACCCCACAGAGGCGGGGCGGCGGGCGGCGGGCGGGGAGCGCCGCCCGCCCCGGGCGGGCCCGCCGCGCCCGGCGCCCGGCGCGACCGCGGGGCGGCGAGGCCGAGGGCCAAGTCCACGGCTTCTCCGCCCAGGGCGGCCAGCTCCCGCTTGGCCCGGTTGGCCCCGGAGACGGCCAGGGCGAACAGGGAGGGCGACCAGGCCGCCGGGCTCTTGGGCGGGCGGGGCGGGAGGGAGGGCAAGGGAGCAGTGGTGGCAGCGGCACCGCCGCCCCGGGCCGCAGGTGGCTTCTTGGCCGGCGAGGGCGCGGCGGCGGGGGTGGCCTTGGCGATCGCCCTGGCTTTGGATGGTGAGGCTCGGGGGGTTGGGGCGGGCGCCGAGGCCGGCCGGCCCGCCCGGGCGGCGCCCCGGCCACCGCCTGGAGAGGTGGCCGGCGTGGGTGCTTTTATTGCCGCCTTGCCCTTGTCTTCGCCCTTGCCCTTGCCGCCACCATCGCCACCCGTGGCTGTGCGGCCCCGGGTGGCTTTGGGCATGCGGCGCGTGAGGTCGTGCGCTGACGCGAGCCTGGTGCGACGCGGCGTGCGCCTGGGAGGAGAGAGAGAGAGAGGAGTGGGGGGTGAGCAGGCAGCGACCGCAGGGGTTAATTAGCACCCGCCGTCCGGCTGAAAAATATGGGCGGCGCTCGTTTTTTGTTTGTTTGAAGGGGCCAGACTGATACCTGGCTCCCGTTGAGGATGGTGTGTGTGTGCTCCAAGGGTGGACGATGGGGCGCACGGGGCCTGTGAAAAAGTTGTTGTGGCGTGCGGCGCTGAGCACCAGAAAATCCTGCTCTCTCTCTCTCTCCACTCCCTCACCGTGCGAGTCTGTGTGTGCGAGGGGAACAAGAGAGCGCCCAGCTGTGTGCACGCCCCTCAGGTGCGCGCGGGGGGGAGTGTGGACACACACAGGGCGCCCCGTGAGAAAAGAGTGAAAAAAAAATGGTTGAGGAGCGACGGCGCCCCTCTCTTCACTCGGCTGTTTGCTGGCCTCGCCCGCCGCCCCTTCTCTCAGCCACCAAGCCATGTACAACGGCGTCGGCCTCACTACCCCCCGCGGGTCCGGCACTTCCGGCCACGTCACCACCAACTCGTTCAACCTGCGAGGCGGAGGCGGCGGGCGTGGGGGTGGCGCTGGCCGCAGCGATGGTCGCGGTGGCCGCGGCGCGGGCGCCGCTCCCTCACGCCCCCGTCCCGCCGACCCGGCCATCCTGGAGCACAACCGGCGGCGGGCCATTGAGATCAAGCTGGCCGAACTGGCGGACGCACTGGAGGAGCAAGGGTACGGGAGGAGAGTGAGATGCCAGGGATGCACGCGCTGGTGTCTTTTCTCTCTCTCTCTCTCTCTCACACACACAACGCCACCCTCTCTCCCATCTCCACAGGTACTCCCAGGCCGACATTGATGCCCAGGTGGCGGAGCTGCGGGTCCAGATGGTGGCGGAGGAGGCGGTGCGGGCGGAGGCAGCGGCGACGGCTGCTGCCAGGCCGCCGCCGCCGGCTCGGCCTGCCGCAAAAGTGGGCGGCCCCGTCCGGGAGACGCACGCCCAGGCGGCCGCGAAGGCTGCCGACCTGGAAAGAGTGCGAGCGGCATGGGGAATTCGGGCCGACCACAAGGAGGGCGATGGCTTTGAGGAGGGGCGGGCAAAGCGGCAAAGTGAGAAGGAGGCACCCCCTGGTGGCGGCCCAACCCGCGGCGCCCGCTCCTCTCGCTCGCCCAAACGGCGGCGGCGGCGGCGGAGGTCGGCCAGCTCGTCCTCGTCCTCGTCCTCGTCCTCATCTTCGTCTTCGTCTGATTCCGGCACCTCCACCAGTAGCGGGTCGTCGTCGTCCACCTCCTCTAGTTCCTCTTCCTCTTCCTCCTCTTCCTCTTCCTCCTCTTCTGACAGCGAGGGCGGTCGCCGGGGTCGTCGCTATCGCAAGGCTGGGCGGCGGCGGCTCCGGTCGGGCAGTAAGGAGCAGGGCGGTAGCGGCGATGGCGCCGCGGCCGCCCGGTCGCGGTCTCGCTCCTCCTCGCCTGGTGCCGAAAAGAAGGGTGGGGGTGGCGGGGAGCGTGCCGCCCCGCTCACGCCGCCCCGTTCCTCGTCTGGGTCCTCCTCCTCCGGGTCGGAGGACTCACGGGGGCGGCCTTGAGGGCAGATGGATAGTGGCGTGTGTGTGAGTGAGAGCAATGGTGCGCGTCTGTATCACAAAAAATAACCACATTTTCATTTCCTCCTCGTCCGCTTGGCGGCCGGCGCTGCCTTGGCCGGTGGTGCAGC
>Ga0315289_10007747_pt1 | contig 15616 bp, 13 predicted proteins | sample YL17G11_40_MG_FD_203452 | JGI IMG/M metagenome (GOLD analysis project Ga0315289, IMG submission 203452) | Sediment microbial communities from Yellowstone Lake, YNP, Wyoming, USA - YL17G11_40 | ecosystem: Environmental > Aquatic > Freshwater > Lake > Sediment | place: USA: Wyoming | collected... | reverse complement strand
GCGCGATGAACTCGTTGGGCGTGAGCACCCGCCCGCCGGCTGCCTCGAAGCGTTGCACTATCCCCCAGCGGTCCAGTTCGCGGTGGAAGCCGGGTACCGCAAACGCCGCCGCCAGCACCGGAAGGTCCAGCCCGCCGCGTCGCGTGGCCACCACCTCGTCGGCCCAAAGCTTGCTGCTGGCGTGACCCGCCGTGCCGCCGTCATAGTCAAGGCGGAACTCGCAGTTAAACGCGCTGCGCTCCAGGGTGAAGGTCACCGTCAGCGCCTCGTACTGTCCGCCGCGCGACCAGTCGCTCGGGCTGAGCGTGTGTTGGACAAAGGTGCGCCCGTCCGGGTCGTTGCCGGTTACCCACAACCGCGCCAGTGGCAGCGTTGAGCCGTTGTCGCTCACCTTGAGGCGATAGACCACGTCGTAGGTGCCCGGGGCCAATTCGGCAAACGGCCCCCAGAGCACCGTTCCGGGCGGCTCGCCCGGGCCCGGAAAGTGCAGCGCGCGGCCCAGGTGCGCCGCGGTGTCGGTGACTACCTGGCCGCGCTGCCAGCCGTAGGTGTCTTCGCGCTCCTCCCGCCAGTACGCCGGCCGGGTCAGCTCGACGCGATAGACGCCCGGCTGCCGCGCCAGGATATCGGCCACGATGCCGTCGGCGTTGTGGTCACAGAGTACGTAGGAGGGCTGCACCTGCGGCGCCGGCGTCCCCTGGTAATGGAAACCCACCCCCCACGGCCAGCCCGAGTCGCCGACGAACACCCCCAGGTAGCCCGAGTCGCGTAGCTCCTGGTAGTAGAGCTGCACCTGCACCGTGCTCAGCGCGGGAAGCGGGCTGAAGCGCGCGTCCAGGTGCGCCACGCGCAGGCCACTCGCGGCCCAGTAGGGCGCGGCGCGCTGCAGGTAGAGCCGCAACTGCGCGTCGCTCATCAGCGTTGGGTACATGTAGCCCAGCCCAGAGTAGCCGCAGATCTGGCTGACCTCGCGCTGCGTCTGTACATAATCATTCCACACCAGCGGCGCCAGGTCGAGCAGGGTGGGATTCTGCGTCCAGCCCAGGCGGTGCCCCTGCAGGTTGTCCCAGAACAGGTCGTTGGCCCCGTGGAAGCCGCGGTCGAGCTGCACCTGCAGCGAGTCGCCGTCGGAGGCGAACAGGGTGAGGACCGGCTTGCCGTCGAGCGTGTCCAGCAGGCGCTGCGGGTCAATGGCTTCCGGCTGGCGCAGCAGGGCAGGGCGGACGGCTCCCAGCGCCGTCAGGTTGCCAGAGGCCAGGGGCGCATTGCCGTTGGTCAGTACCGGGCACCAGCCGCCGTGACGCGAAGCCAGCGCCACCGTGCCGTCTTCCTGGTTGCAGTAGAAGCCGTACACTACCGCCGGCGACTGCGCCTCGTCCACGAAGCGGGCGAACAGGCTGGCCTGCGGCTCGGCGGTGGGCGAGAGCCACAGCACCGCCGCGCGCAGCGCGATGAGGTGGTCGCGCGAGGCCAAGCCCAGCGGGTACAGCGTCTCCTCGCCGGAGCTAATCTTGCCCGAGGTCGGCGGGCCGGGGCTGTCCACGCCGATCACCCGCCGGTCCAGCCGTGGCCAGAGGTTGCGGTACACCCAGCCGTACAGGCGGTACACGCCCTCCGCAGTGTTGTCCCAGCGTTCGCTCGCCGCCAGCGGGCGCAGGTCAACCAGGGATTCCGGCGCCGGCAGGCCCGGCTGCAGCAGTTGCGGCGGGCCCAGGATGAGGCGGTCCTCGAGGCCGGCGTACATCGTGGCCAGGTTGATCGTATCCGCCACCTGCGGATCGTAGACCACCGCGCCGGCGAAACGCTGGCCGTAGCGCTGCCAGAGGAAGGCCACGGCGCTCCATGGATCGAGGTCCAGGTAGGTCACCGCTACGTTCTGGCCGAGCCGCTGCAGCCAGTAGGCGCTGGGAGGACCATCCACGCTGCCATCATCCCAGTCGAGGTAGACCTCCGCGCCGCGGCGGTTGATCACGCCCTGCATCCCCACCAGCGTCAGGCCCATCATCGTCGTCGGCGACGCATCAATGCGCCAGTCCAGGCGCGATGGCGCGCCATGCCACTGCTTCAGCGCGGTGTCCAGCGGGAAGGCGTACACGCGCTGCGCGGCGGGGAAGGACGGGAAGTAGCGTCCGGCAGTCCACTGCGGTTCCGCCGCGGGCGTCGGGGCGGCGATGGGTGCGCTCAGCGGCACGTAGGCCTGGTGCGGGCGGGTTGCCACCGGCAGGGCCATGACGAGGTTCCCATCGCGCCGCACCTGCATCCACATCTGCTCGTCGACGGCACGCAGGCGCAGCAGCAGCCCCACTGCACCCGGCGGCGGCTGCACACGCAGTGTGGCGCGGCGCTCGGCGCCCCCGGCCCACTGGAAGGGACCCTCGCTGGGATGGGTTTCGTTGCCCCACCAGCCCTCGCCCTGCAGCGCATTGGCCGCCGGCGTGCCAAAGGCCAGCGTGGACAGCGGGTCGGCGTTGGCGTCGACGAAGGAGAGGGTGAAAAAAGCCACTGCCAGGTCACGGGGATCACTGCCCGGCCGGAGGGTGAGGTTGAACTCGAAGGCGATCTCCACCCTCGGGCGGGGCCGTGTCACCAGTGGCAGGTACACCCGCTGGGTCAGCGCGCTGTCCGCGCGCGCTGACCGGGCCAGAAGCGCCATCCACACCAGCGCCATCAGCACTAGCCTGCATCGCCGCATGTTACACCTCCGGTGGTGCGCTTGACGGTTGGTCCACCGCGGGGATCATTCCTTCGCGCGCAGGTGCATTGTAGCCTGGGTGGGCGCGCGGCGCAAACGCGACGGGCGCCCGCGGCTGAACCTGGAGGTTAGGTTGCGGGACAAGGTGCAGGTGCTGGTGGGCGGCGAGTCGGGGTCCGGCGCGCGCCCGCTTGCCGCGGAGTGGGCAGTGGACGTGCGCGCCCGCTGCCTTGCGGCGGGCGTGCCGTTCTTCTGCAAGCAGTGGGGTGGGACGAACAAGAAGCGGCCGGTAGGGAGCTGCAGGGGCGCGTGTGGGATGAGATGCCACTGCAGGAGCGCTGAATGAATTCGCCGCCTGAGACTGGGAAACCCCCTCAGGGGTTGGGATCAGTTACAGCGTTCGGGAGGCTGTCAACGAATGGGAAGAACAAATGAACGAATCGCGCCGGCCGTCATGCGTTTGTTCGTGGTCCTGATCCGTTGATGGCCGCCCCCTCCACGACTAGAGTCTCCCCCCGTCAGGCCATTGAGGTCCGCTCTTGAAACCCATTTGCGCCAGGTTACCAGGTTTCGCTGGACAAGCCCTCTACCACCGCAAAGTGGGCGTCGCGCGTGACCAGGGTGAGGCCGTGTTGCCTGGCAATTGCGGCGATCCAGACGTCGTTCTCCGGAATGGGCTTGCCTTGGATGCGCAGCCTGTTCTTGATGGCCGCATAGTCCCGCGCCGTCTCCATGTCACATCCACGGATGCCGACTCCCGAGGCCAACTCGTCGATGCGCGCCACATTGTCATCCATACGCTTCGATTTGAGGGCGCCCAAGTAGAGCTCTCCCAAGGCAATGATGGGCAGGTAGACTTCGCGTACCTGCAGTAGTCGCTTGGTCACCGCGGCATCGCCAGACAGGAGAGCGATGGCGACGCTGGTATCCAGCAGGATCCTACCATTCATCGGCATCCACTCTCTCGCAGCTCTCAGCGACTGCGCGCAGCATAGCCTGTGCGTCCTCGGCGCTGATTGTTCCCGCGAAGCGTAGGAGCTGCTTGCCAGGAGGCCCCTTGCGCTGCGAGAGTGCCAGTGCATTCACGAACTCCAACACTCTCTGCTGCAGGTCAGGGGCAAGTCCATCCAGTTGACGCACAATTCGCTGCGCTGTGGCTGAACTCGTCATAACCGCTACCTCCACATCCAGTGTCGAAAACATCCGTTGCCATCGGCGGGCATGAAGTATCGGCATGTCGCATTCTACACCCACTTGCCCGCAATGTGGAAATGGCTGGCACGACGTGACAGGTCGGTATCTAGCCCCCCGCCGGCGGGCCGAGTAAGCGTGCACTGCGATGAGCTGGTAAGCCTTCCCAAGGCATCCCTGACGGACTGCGTGGGTCGTCTCTCGCCGCAACAGATGGCTGCGCTGGACGACGCGCTGCGCATGGCACTCGACCTATCGTGAGGACCTGCTGGCCAGAGCAGAGTAGACCGGACAGCGTGCATCTCCGCGCCAGGGACGCGCCGAGATCAACACTCCCACTATGCCAGCTCCCGCTCGATCTAGCGCTGCGCCCCGCTTTGCGGTTGTCGCAGACCAGGCGCATGCCCCGCTGCCCGAGTGTCATGCCCCAGCGGCCACTGCCCATGGCGTTGCCCACCCCCCACTGACCTCCAGCCGGCCGTTGCGCGTCGCGGACGGGCGCGAGCCCGCAACACGCCTTGCGCCGACGCCTGATTGTACCCTCGGCGCGGCTCAAACGCCAAGCGTGCGATGCGGCTGCGCTGGGCGCTTCAAGTCGCCGGTCCTGTCATGCTGCATGAGGTGAAGCGTCTCTTCGTCGCTGAGCACACTCTCTTTCGCTGCGAGGATTCCTGTGGTACGGGGTTCGAGAGCCGATGAGGCCCGCACCGCCTGGGTGGTTGGAGCCACAACAGGGGAGGTGGTCGGTGACAGAGGACGCTCCACCTCATCGGCTCTGCCCCCTTGGACTGATGCGCGCGTCGGATCCTCAGCTTGTTTGCGTTGCAGGCGACGGGTCAATCGTTCCAGGAGGTCTGGCATAGCTACGTCTTGAACAGCTTATTACGGCCGCGTTCCGCTGGTTCGGCCGGCAAGGCCTGGTCGCGCTCTCGGTGGCCTGCCTGGTTCTCGGCGAACCATTCCAGCCAGCGGGCTGGGGCATCCACGTCCTCCGCTCCGTGTTCGGTGATTCGATTGCGGACCCGGCATAGAACCGGGGTATTGACCGCGGCACCGGCAATGATCGCTTGGCCTTTAGACAGAGCCGGTAATTCCATGAGCAGGTCACGGCCCACTGTCTCGACGCTTTCCGTTACACGGGCCTGATCCACCGGATTTACGATGCGCAGAATGAACTGCGTCATGCATTGCGACAACACATCCGCGTCCAACTTGCCTGGACGCTGGCTGATCAGCCCTACAGCCACACCAAACTTGCGCCCTTCGGACAAAATGGTCTTGAGGATCTGGGAGCTCACCATATCCGCCGCGGCAGGCGCAAAGTTGTGTGCCTCCTCGATGAGCGCGAACACCGGATATGGTAGATACCATTCGTCCTGTTCTACAGCCAACCGTTTCTCGGTCTGCATGCGCGCGCGGAGCAGCCGCCGCAGCAATGTGGCCACGACAACCTGCTGCTCCCTCTGGTTCACCTCATTGAGCTGCAATACGGTACACTGGCCCGGCCGAAAGAGCCGGTCGAGGGGTAGACTCTGGAAATCGTCGAAGATGCGCGAGCCCTGTAGGCGCGAGTTGATCCGCCAGATGATAGCGCCGGCAGTGCCAAGTTCGTCACCTTCGGAAAGCTCCTCTGCCTGTTCCCCTATGCTCTGCTCGGCCTTCTTACTTATCTGACGCTCTGCTTCACGTACCGCCAGCCGGAGTTGCGCCAAAGTCCACTTGGGGCCGTATTTCTGTCCAACCAGGCCATAGGCCCGGCCGAGCACGTAATGCATCCGCTCTGAGAGGTCAGGTAGCAGGTAGCGTAGGTCGCCCAAGGTCAGAGAGGAAATGCGGACTTTGACGTCTTCCGGACGGATAATCTCCACGCGCGGTTGGTAGTCATCATCGCCGGCAAAATCGTCCAACCCCTGCATCTGCGCCAGTGTATCATACTCGCCGTGAGGATCTACGATGAGCACGGCCGCCCGGTTCTGCGGCATCATTAGCTCTTCGATGAGTACCCCAGCCAGATAACTCTTGCCGGCACCAGTGCTGGCGATGATGGCCAGGTGGGTGCTGGTGATCGCGCGCAAGTCCACGGCGATGGGAACCTCGCCAGCAGGCCGGCTGAGCAGCGAGCCGACGTGAGCCGCCCCGGTCTGCCCAACGGCCCGCTTACTGAGGACTCGGGCCAGCATGGCGTCGTCGGCGATGTGGATTGGCGTGCCGGCGCGGGGTGGCAGGCGGGGGTTGATAAAGTCGCCCAACGACTCGTCGTAGTAGCCCAGGATGCCGACGCCGACCTCGAACAGTTCATGGTCGTGGCCGGCGTAACCGACCATCGCTGCAACTTCAGCCGGCGGGACTGTGGGATTGGCCAGGAAGCTGTCAGGGAAGAGGCGGACGGGCTGCCGCCCGGTGATGCGGCCCAGCACGCGACGCGGTTGGCCATCCACGGGTGTTTCGTAGTAGACAAACTCGCCGCTTCGGGTAATGTGTGCCCGATCGGGAGTGATGAAGGTATATTCATGAGGCGTTTCGCCGGGGCCTTTGGTCGTGCCGATGGGTGTGGTGGGACTCATCTCGCACCTCCTACCGGTCCCATGACCGCCTGCCAGGCCAGTTCGCCACGCAGTACGGAAAGCTGGGCCACCTGGTCGGGAAAGAGGATCATCAGTCGGTCCACGACGTTCAGCAGCAGGTGGCGGACCAGCGGGCTGCCCAAGGTCAGCAGTAGCGGCGCGTAACCCATTCGGACAGGCTGACTTTCACCGGCGGGGCTATGGAAGCGGCGGATGCTGTCGTCGTCCATACGCCCGACCAGGGTGTCGATTTGGGCGGCCAGGGGCGGTATGCCGTGGATGGCGCAGCCGTCGGGGGCCAGCGTGCCGATCGCCGTGATGCCGACCAGGGTGACCTTCTCGGCCAGGTAGTCGGGAGAAAAGACAGCAAGGTCGGGCGCAGGAGAAAGGCGCGGGCCGAGATTGCCAAAATTGGGGTTGACCAGTACGGTATCATACACGAGCCCAACCATGTCACCGGCAGCACCACCTAGTGGAATGCGGACGAAAGTAGTGAGAGCGTAGTCTGCAGGAGTCGGCGGCACGTCAACTTCTCCGGGACCGAAGACCTGGCAGATGTAGTCAGTATGGGAGTTCGATTTGATGATCTTGCCAAGAAAGGCTCTCATTTCAACGTACCTGTTGGCATGGAAACACATCCTTTATGTAAGCGTGGAAGTACTTGCCATGTGACGATGCATTCATTAAACCCCCATAAATGGTCCGGGGCACGGAGTAGTACTGATATATCCCTCCGCTGTGGAATTCGATTTCTAGGATTTGAGCTTCATCGTCATATCCGACGGAATGGATATTGCTGGAAATCACTGCTTCGCGGATCATGCGTTGCCTCCTTTCGAGACTCCTACAGTGTCACGAGCCTGCGATATTACTCAGTACCATTGCCACACACTCCTCGTCCACACCCGTCACAAATCGTCTAGGCACGGCGGCCACGTTTGCTCACCGCTTTGCGCGAGAACCGCAACGGCAGCCCATTTTTCTCCGAGAACTCCTGAAACACTCGATAGAAGCGCTCCCGGTCCTGCACCGTGATCACCGCCACCGCGTCCGCTGTCTCGGCTGCATACGGATACCCATTGCCCACTACACACTCGGCCCGCACCACATCTAGGGTCCGCTCCAATTCGCCGGCCTCTAGCAACCAGCGCGGCAGGTCCAGCCGGACCGGTGGGCGATCGGCCGTTGTCTTCAGATAGACAAAGAGCACCCGGTTGTAGTACTTGCTGCCATCAACCGGCAGTACCCGGTCCTTTCGGGCGCAGACATAGGCCACTGTACGGTCGCCCCACTGCATCCTGGAGCGTAGTAGTGCGCCGTCGCTGACCCGTTGGCGCGTCTGCCGTCCAGCCAACGCATCGAGCATCGCTGCCAGGTCGTTGGCATAGCTTGTGTCCACGTAGCTGACTAGCGGCACATGGCAATCCTCGGAGGCAGCCAACAACGCCGTGACCGCGTCCACGTACATCCGCTGCCGCTCCGGCAGTAGGTGCTGAGCGAAGGAGACGATGAGCGATCCGTCCAGGAAGCAGACCGGCTTGACGGCGGCCTCGCGGGCCTCGTACATGGCCGCGGCCAGTCTCTCACATTCCAGGCCAAAGCGCCGGGCGTTGACGCGCCAGTCGGGAAAGCCCAACACCTCCTCATCTTCGCCAGCCAGTTCGTCCGGAGCCAGGACCTCAAAGTGGATGTCTTTGACGTAGCCTTGGCTGCCGTCGTGTGGGTTGACAAACCAGCCGATCTGCACCGCCCCTACGGGCATCGAGATCTCCTTGCTGGGCGTGATCTGGGAGCCGTCCACGGCAATGGTTGGAGCACCAGCCAGGACCTCTAGTGCCCAGGCACGCGCCTGTTCATGGTTCGTCCACGCCTGGTTGAAAGGGACGATGATGCCGCGATATTGGTCATGCTCAGCAGTCGGTCGGGCACCAGGCCAGGGAATGCCGGCCAATCGCGTCTCGACCTCCTCCCGGCTGAGGCCTGCCAGCCCGGCCAATGCCTGCTCATAGGTGACTAAGGAGTCGCTCAACGCCACCTCGTAACCAGCGAAGAGTCCTGCTTTGTCTTCCAGCGCTGCGATCACTCGTTCCCGGAGAAACATCACGCCTCCACCCGGCTGACGCCGTTTTCTTTGACAATGCGCACCACGTTCTCCGTATCCCGCTCAAAGGTGTCGTCATGGCTAATGACGAAAAGCTGCGAGAAGCCTTTCACGTTCAGGATCTGTTCGGCGAGGTTGTCACGGCGCTCGTCGTCGAGGTTGGCGGTAGGCTCGTCAAAGAAGGCCACGTCGATGCCCGAAACCTCGCGCAGCAGCGCCAGTCGCACGGCCAATGCGGCAGCCATCTGCTCTCCACCTGAGAGCTGCTGGAAAACCCGCTCCCGGCCTCCAGTCATCAACTGGATGTCATAGTCCTCAGCCCATTGCAGGCGGGCGGTGTGGTCGGCCATGATGTCCGCATAGAGTCGTGCTGCCTGGAGCGAGATGACCTCGACCAGGGCCTTCGTCACCTTCGGTCCAGCATCGCGCAGCACCTGGCGGATGTGTCCCAGCAGGGTTTGTATCTCGACCAGTTCGGCGCGTTCCGCACGGGCGGCTTCGAGGGTGCTCTGCACGCGGACCAACCGCTCGATCTCCACTTGCCCTTCAGCCGCCTGACTCCGCTGCAGACGAACGCGCTCGGTCAAGGCTGCCAATTCGTCGCTCAGGGTGCTGTGCCTGGTCACCAGTTCGTTGTAGGCGTCGGCGTCATACCCTGCCGCGACCTGGTTTCGCTCCTGGACCAATTGCTCCCACTCAGCCTGAGCTGCACCCAGCTCACCGCTCACGGCCGTGACTCGCGCGTGCCGCTCGGCCACGGTCTCTGCTTCGCGAATGTGCTCCAGGTAGCGAAGGTGATCGGTTTCGTGGGAGACCAAAGCCGTCTGTTCGGCGGTGATGCGCCCATCCAAATCAACGTAGGCAGCCAGTTGCCTTTCGAGTGCCTCGATCTCAGCGTTCAGGGTTGTGATCCGCTCCCTGGTTGCAGCCAGATCTTGCTCTGTGGTGATCCGCTGGTTGGCAACATCAGATGCACGCTGAAAGTCGCGGCGAGGGTCGCCCAGGGTATCCTGCTGCGCTGCCAGCCGCTCGACCTCAGCAGGGGCGTCCGCAAGTTCAGCCACCTCTGTCTCAGTCTGCATGACACTCTTACGCTGATCAACGATCTGGGCCTGGAGATCTTCCGCCTCCGACGGGTGCGGCAGTTTCTTGCGCCGCTTCTCGAGTTGGCTCAGCACGTGCTGCTTATTGCCTCGGTCTCGCTCTAGCTCGTCTTGCTCAGCCCGTAGCTCGCGCACTGCCGCTTCCAGTTTCGTCTGCCGTGTCCGATATGTGCTTGCCTCAGATTGTTCGTCCGTCAGCACAGTCTCAGCCTGGGTCACAGCTTGGCGCTGGGTGTTGATCTGGGCCAGCAGCGTATCGGCCTGTGCCGGGCGTGGCAATGCATCGGCTCGCTTCTCCAGGTTGCGCAGTGCCCTTTGCTTCAGATCGCACGTCTCTTGCGTTTCTTCCTGCCGAACCTGCGTTGTCTCCAGTGCCGCCTCCAGGTCCTCTTGCTGTGCTCGATAGCGCGCCAGCAGCTCAGCCCGGTGCTCCTGCGTCAGGGGGCCGCCACATACTGGGCACTCTGGGGACTCGGAAGCTTCCAGGACGGCAGTTTGGGCACGGACTTGATCCAGCCCTGCTTGATGGGCAGCGAGCTCGGAGGCGAGCACTGTCCGCTGTGCTTCCAGGCCCTCCAACTCTGCCTGTAGTACCTCCATCTCTTGCTCGATCTCGGCCAGTTCTGCCAAGCCAGTCTGCACCGAGGATAGGTTGGCCTCAAGCTCGGAGAGTTGCTTTCGCTCCCGCTCAAGGTTCTGTTCAGCATCGGCCACTCGCTTTGCGGCCCGTCCGGCCTGCTCACGAAGCTGATCCGATTCAGCCCGATGCGCGGCCACCTGCGAGGTCAGTGCTTCGCGCCGCTTGTCGAGGGTCGCCAGGTCGGCTTGCAGCGCTGTGATTTCTAGTTCGACCCTGGTCGATTCCACCAGGCCTTCTTGCACCTGGAGTAACTTCTCGTCCAGTTTGGTCAGCCGAGCCTTCTCCTGCCTCAGGTTGCGCTTCAGATTGGCCAATTGGTCAGCGGCGCGCCGGGCCTCGGCCAGTTCGGCCTCCAGTCGGTTCTGGGCTTGCACATGAGGGCGCAGCCTGTCCATCTCGGCCTCAGCTGCCGCAATATCCTGCAGCTTCGTCTCCAGCCCCTTGGCCTTCTGACGTGCGAGGGCCATATCCGTGGTGCGGCCCTGCAAGGCCTCTTTGAGACGTTCTCGCTCTTTGCGCTGACCCTCCAATCCCTCTAGGGTGGCCTGGGCAGCCAGGTAGGCCCGGTGACCGGGCTCTGCCTTGCGTACCACCTCTTGAGCTGCCTCGGCGCGCTCGACGTCGGCCTGGGCATCGGCCAGTCGTGCCGTGAGCGTGTTAACGTCTGCCTCGGCCCGGGTGACTCCTTGCTCGAGCGCGTCTCGACGAGCTTTGATGGCTTCCAGAGCCATCTTTTGGCCGCTAACATCTGCCAATTCAGTGTGCAGGGTCGCTTGGCGTTGTTCGCCAGCCCCAATCTCCTTTTGAAGACCGGTGACCTTTCTCTCCAGGTCCGGCAGCGGTCTGACCTCTGCCTCGAAGCCGGCGATCCTCGTCTCCTCCACGGCGGTCTGCTGTTCCACGTGCCGGAATGGCTTGAGCAACTCATCCCAGACCCTTTTGTATTCGTCCACCCGCAGCAAGGGATCGAATGTGTTCTTGCGATTGGCTGGTCTGTCAAGGAAGGCCGCGGTCAGTAGACCTTGGGGCACACCGACTGCATCCTTAAAGAGCATGGACAGATCACTCGCTTCCTCTACCCCCAGGAACTTACGCAGCCAAGCTATCGTGTCCTCCTTGCCAGTCGTCACCTTACCGATTTCGGGATCGTACACGTAGTACTGGTTTCCCTTGCCGCACTTGCGCACCACCTGGTAGGTTCGCTCATCCTCTCCAACCACGTGTATGGTGACAGTGGCCGTCCTTTCCCCTTCGCGGACGAACTGGCCTTGCGAGTAGGGCAGGGAGTCAAACAGGGCAAAGCCGATGGACTCCAGTAAAGTGCTCTTGCCCGCGCCATTCGGCCCACAGATGGCGTTGGTGCCCCCTGTAAAGGTCACGCTCTCGCGCCGGTAGCTTTTGACGTTTTCCAGGTCGATCTGGATGATTTGCATTTCAGCCGCCTCCCTTGGGTGACGCTCAGGACAGGACTGTTATCAACTCGGTCCTGGCGCGGCGTAAGTAGTCAATCACGGTCTCAGGGTTACTGCCTTCCAAGGCTAGGCGTTTCACGTCCAAGGCCACGCGCGCCCATTCCTCGGCAGCAGGTCGATAGCGGACGTCCCGCTCCAGCAGTTCGCGGACGATAGCGCGCTCCAGTTCTGGGCGGCTAGCCTCAACATCAACCGCCACCTCGAACTCAGCAGGCGTCGTCATGTTCCGTACTCGAGTCACAAGAGGTGCTAACGCTTCCCGCAGCAAGCCTTCAATGTAGTCCAGGTCGAGATCGAGCCGGTTGAAGGGCACAACACCGGCGAGCGTCAACTCGACGACCGGTGCCGGATCCCGGGCGACGTTCCCTCCCTCGCGAGCCAGCAGCCTCCGCACTCCATCGTATACGGCATTGGGCTCGGTGAACGTGTCAACCTCCAGGCGGAAGCGCTGGAAGGGACGGCGCGGGGTGCTTACCAGCCTGGCTCGATGACTGGGGTTATTGCCTGGCTCGAAATCGACCAGATAGTAGCCCCGTTCAGGCCAGGCGACCTCTTCGATGCTCCAGGTTTCCGGCGAACCCGGATTGTAGATCCAATCATCGACGGCGTAGGGCTTGTGGATGTGTCCTAGGGCCACGTAGTTGATGTATTCCTTCAGTGGGGCGAGGTCGTGGTAGGTAAGTGCGCCAAGATAGTGCGGCAATTGCCCCTCCAGACCGGCGTGGGCCAACAGAATGGCAAACCCAATCTGACTATGGTCCATCTGGGACAGAGCGTCGGCAAAGAGGCCAAAGACCTTTCCTGTAGACGCGCCATAGTACTTCAGGCCGTAGACACGCACACCTCCTGGCAGATCTACGTAGGCCCCACCCTCATCACCATAGGGTTCTAGGACGGCGCGTCCATACTCAAAGCAGGGATTGAGCAAGTGCAGGTAGCCTAACCCATCGAGAAAGTCCAGCCATGAATACTGGTCGTGATAGTGCGCCCTTTCATGGTTACCTTCCACCGCGACGACGGGGATCTTGGCCTCGTGCAACATGCGCAGCCCTTCGACGGCCATGCGCATGGCCAGGGGGTCGACTGTCCGTTTCTCAAAGAGGTCGCCGGCGATCAGGAGAAAGCTCACTTGCCGCGCGATGGCCTGTTCGACGATGTGGAAAAAGACGCGGCCAAAGTCGTTGAAACGTTCTTTGGAGCCGTACTGCTGGTAGCCGAGGTGACTGTCCGCAATGTGCATGAAACTCATCAGCAAAACCTCCTTCGTTCCGCGAACATGGTCTTGCCTTCAGTGGGACTGGGCCAGGCTCCGTCTACGCTAATATGGCCCGGGTCCCGTTTAGACGCGAGCGTTTGCTCGAAAGCAGCCTGCTGGACGTTGCCTCAGAATGTCTCGCCATGCATTGGTCGGTTCCGGAAGTGCACAAGCGTGGATGCTCGCACGGCCGAAGCAAGAACCTGCCATGCCGAGGTCTGTTCGCAGGCGGGTCTCGATGGTGACACTGCGGAAACGCGGGCACTGACGTCTCCCCGTCCATCGCCTCGTACTCCGTTAGGGCTACATGCCGGTTCTGACCATTGCTCTCATTATACCACCGGTGCTTCTGAAGAGCAACACGCACGCACCGCCGCTGCTGTCTGATAGCATGCAATCCATCCTGCTAACTGCCAACTGCCGACTGAAAACCGGCAACTGGATACTCCCCCTGGTGCCTGAGGGCACCTTTCAGTCTCGGCCAGGGATTTGAATCGTTGGCCTTCTCTGAGCGTGTCCTGACCCGCACCGCCCCAAGGCGACGGTGCTGGATGAGCGCGCCTGCGCAGCCGCTGTGGTCCAGTGGCGCGCTGCCGTGAACATCGCCTTTCCAGGCCAGCCAGCGTCACTACGAGACCTGGCTGCTGGCTTGCGCGTTTCACGCGCATCCCGCGGAAGAGTTGCCTGTGGCCGACCTGCTGGCCCTGCCCGAACTGCTGCCGTTCAGGGTCCAGGTGGCCGTGGGCGACCTGCGGGCCAGCCCGCACTTTGTCCTGGAGCGACAGGGTGGCGGGCTTGACATGGTGCGGCTGGCGCACGCGGGGCGCAGGGACTGAGTCTGGTGTCCGGAAGTCGCATTCCTTTCGCACAGAGAAGGCACGACTCAAGTCGTCACTACAAGGATGTTTCGCGGTATCATGGGTGAACCTCCTCCGCAAGTAGAACTTCCGGCGGGTCTTCGCCCTACGGCTCCTCGTCCCACGCTCGCCCGCGACAGGTCGAGCGGCCGTCGCGGATGACCTGCACGATCTCGGCAGTGCAGACGCCCAGTCAGTCCGGCAGCCGCCGGAAACCCTGCTCGTCAAAGTGGCGGTCGAGGGTGAAGGCGCTCGTGATCCCCCACTTGCGCATCAGGCCGAACGAAGCGCAATCCACCAGGCTCAGCTCTCGGCGCCCCGCCGTGAGCAGGGCACTGACGGCTTCACGGTGTGCCTGCTCGTCAACCCACAGGACCTGCAGGGCCGGGAGCATGACTTCCTGCAGGTCGCGCACGGCCTGCACGCCCAGGCGGTGCTGCACCAGAGCGCATGTCTCCACCACGACGTAGTTGCTGGTGACAAGCGGTTCGCCGTGCTCCAGCAGCCTGCGCCACTCGCGCTCGCACTCTGCGTGGTTGGCGTCATCGGCATCCAGAAAGGCGTACAAGGCCGCGGTGTCTACGAAGATGGTCATGGCCGAAAAGCCTGCGCCAGATGGCGGTCGTGTTCGGACGAGACGTCGGACAGGCCAGAATGATAGCGCCCCGCCAGGGCGAGAAAGCGCTGCTTGCGGACCTTGGCGTCCACCGTGACGCTGCCGCGCTCGGAAACCCGGCGTCGGATCAGTTCTGCCAGTGAGATGCCCTGCTCGGCAGCCAGGGCCTTCAGTTCGCGCGCCTGCTGCTCCGTGAGTTGAATCTGCGTGCGGATCATGCTGACCTCCATCATGCTGTCATGGATGATAACATGATAGCACAGCCGGCGATGGATGTCAAGTCAGCTCACGCGCGAAGGAGATGCCTGGTTCGCGGAAATCGCGGAACTCCCTGGCTGCATGACGCAGGGGGACAGCGCCGCAGAGGCCGTGGAGATGATTCAGGACGCCATGGCGGGATGGATCGAAATCGCGCTGGAGGACGGTAAGCCTGTTCCCGAGCCGCGCCCAATGGACACCTACAGCGGCAAGTTCGTGGTGCGGGTGCCGCACTCGCTGCATCGCGATCTCGTGCGCGCGGCCGAGCGCGAAGGGGTGAGCCTCAACCAGTTCGCGGTGGTGGCTCTGGTGCGGGCCGTCGGTCCCGTCTCACGCGGGGCTGTCGGGCCCGCGGCGCCGCCCGCCCTGGAGGAGCACCAAGCCATCAGGCGCTCCTTCGCCCACGCAGCGCCCCTGCTCCACGTAGCGGCCGAGGAAGAACCCGGCTACGGCGACAAGGCCGAGTAGGGACAAGGCATCCTGTCTGACGCGTGACGAACCGTGAACAGCTTCCACCGCCGCACAGCGCAAGCAGCACGCAAGCCAGGCATGGCTCTCTGCCTCTACTTGACAAAGCGCGCGAGCGTGCCATAATAGCCTCAACAGCCCCGGAGATAGCATCTCCGGCCCGACGCCCACCCGCAAGGGTGGGCGTTTCTTCTAGAGCGAGGAGACCACCTGGAGTCAACCATCGCCTACGTAGACGGGGTACAACCTGCACCATGGCCTGCGCGAAAGAGGCTGCGGGCGCTACTACTGGCTCAACGTCCAGGCAATGCTCGGACATCTCCGTCGGGAAGGCACGACTCAAGTCGTCACAACGAACTGGGAGGCGCACGCTGCGCGACCTCCATGCGGGTTGCGCCG
>Ga0315289_10007745_pt1 | contig 15622 bp, 21 predicted proteins | sample YL17G11_40_MG_FD_203452 | JGI IMG/M metagenome (GOLD analysis project Ga0315289, IMG submission 203452) | Sediment microbial communities from Yellowstone Lake, YNP, Wyoming, USA - YL17G11_40 | ecosystem: Environmental > Aquatic > Freshwater > Lake > Sediment | place: USA: Wyoming | collected... | reverse complement strand
GTTCGAAAAGCTGAACGGCGATGTTGTAATAGCACTTGAACCAAACAAAGAATTCGTTATCACTGGATTAGAACCAGAGGAGTAGAGCCTGCCAGTCCTGTTTCTCCTTCACTTTATACAAGGGACGATTAAATCCGGGTCAACGACTCGACGGAACTCTTTTCGGAGAGATGGAACGAGTCGCCCGACTTCTGCTAGACACGAATGGGCAATGCTCTAGGCTAAAGTGGCCAGCTAAGTACGGACCTTAGATCTTAGCGGCAGGTTCAGTAGATATGAGGCCTCGGTGAGAAAATATTTTAGCATACCCGAGATTTGAGTCATTCATTACCAAACCAGCGTGGGTTCGGCTAGCTATGCGGATGGTCAGGATAGTCTCTTCATTTATCTTCTGGTAATTTGGATAACTCACCAAATCCAACTATGCCCAGAATCTTGGGAGCTCCGGTTTCTCGCACCAGTATCATAAGATGTCTGGGTCTATCATTTCCAATTCTGTTCAACCCACCCATTGCCTCGGCGTCCTTACCAGGCCGTCATGTATAGCTCGGCCAATGTAGATGTCAGGAGATATGGTGAGGACCGCAACATGCAATGGAAAACGTAGCTCTTCGAAGGGTTCTAACGTGATCAAAAGTGCGTCATACGCTTCCCTATTTTGAAGGCTGCAAACATTATGACCAGCCTCTATATCTGTCGAGACATGCCGTAGTGAGAACATGAAGTCCCTTTACATAGATCCTTCACATTAGACAGACTGATGACTGGAGCCAAGGAGCCATTCTTTCTCTATCTTGTTGTTATGGCGTACTCCATCGAAGATGATTTCGTGGATTAGCTCTGGTCGGCCATGCTTAAGGGTCTGCGATGGCTACGAGGTATGTGACCATGATGCATAATGTGACATGGATGGTGCCAGCACACACAATCAAACCTACGTGCCCCCAACCTCTGCAACCCAGACCTCCAGAAACATACTCTGGTTGAACGGTATCTCATAATGCGCCGTTAAGCTAGCGTAAGAACGGAAAGATCTGTGGCAGTATGATGTATCGGATAATTATGGCTACGACTGCAACTGCAATAGCGCCCTCAATCACACGTCTAGCGTCAAGTCTGCTAACTTTTCTGCAAAACTCAACCAGCTCATCCAAAATGTCCCAAATTGCCATTCTCATTTCCCTAAGTCTGAACCGTTAGCTTGACATCTGCACCGTGATTTCACTGGCGATTTAATCCATTTCCCCGTTAATTAAGTCTCAAGACAGTCCATTTGGTTTTAGTCTCCAAATGTTGGAGCGTACAGGTCTGCCACAATCATAGCTTGTATCCTTTCTCTTGCGCCCTTCTTCTCAGGTTCTCGAAGCTTGTGGTCTCTGGAAACCAGACATTTTTCTCTCTATGGTATGTGTATAGTCTCAGTAGTTTGTGCTCTCTCCCCTGTGGACTGATTACCGTCAAATCCATCTGAACTCTGAGTGTTTCACCGCTGTTGACACATTTTTCTGGAACACCAAAATTACCAAAGAACGCGAATCTTGCGGTCTGATCCCATGGCATCTCACCCGAGCAGTATCCATGCTTGTCTCCCGTTACTTCCAACTTCTCTTCTCCAAGGAACACGGTCGCTTTAACGTAGGCTCTTATTGGTGAATCAGTAAGATTAGTCAATTCGAAACCAACCTGCGGTAATACATAGTTGTACCCTCCGACTACTGTGTTTCGTCTCTGAAAGAGACCCGTATTTATGAGGGGAATGAATTCGGGAGCAGATTGCTCTAGTTGCTTGACATATTTGTCTAGGGCGATTACGACTAGTGTTGCGAGCTCATCTGCATTCTTGAAGGTGTTGACGAGTCGCTCCGTCTTTACTTGCTCTTTGAAACTATTAAGTAGCGATATCTTTTGCGGATCTTGCTCTACGAACATAGGCTTAACGAAGGTATCCTCATCCTTGAGGAAGACCAAGCGTGGAATATTATTCTCCTTAGCAAATTCGTATTCAAGTTGCGTGACTGATTTGCCGGTTTCCGGATCTAGTTTCGAGCAGTAGAAGAATCCGATGATTCCGACGAATATGTTGCTTTCCTGCAGCTTTTTCAATGATGCTTCTTTTGGCTCTTCATCGGAACTTATCCAGTGTTCCATCGCTATTGCTACGAATTCATCTCTTTTCTTGTCAAGTGCCATCATTACTGCGTCTCGTTCGGCTTCTAGATCGCGCTTGGTGGAGCTTACAAAAACCTTCAGAGACTGTTTCAACGGACCAGTCCTCCAAGGATAAGATGCGTCCTCTATTAGAAGACTACATATCTAACGCGTGTAATACGCACGCGACATCCACCTCAATTCTGTATCTGTTATGAATTCACAAAACTTCACGTCTCGTCCCGAATTATGAGAATCCAGACTTAGTTGGCAATAATTGGGTCTGACAACACATTGGTAGGACTTGTTATTATGGTAGTCCGACTAGCATATGAAGTGGGTTGACAGGCAGTCTTGGGTCTCTACCATGATATGATGCGTTATCATACAGGCAAAACCGCCGAAGGCCATGACACATTCTCCATCCCCTTGGAACCAGACGAAGACGGAATGGTTGGGAGAGAATGCCCAAATCAGAATTGCCAGCCCAAATACTTCAAAGTGTCCGCCGGCAAACCTGGAAACAAGACTGCCACGATTTCCGATATCAATTTGACGTGCCCCTATTGCGGTCGAGTGGCAAACCTGCAACAGTTCCACACAAAGGAGCAGAGCGAATGGATCAAATCGATGATCCATACAGATTTGAGCATAACCGTCCAAAACATGTTAGAAGATGCAGTTCGTTCTGTCCGCCCCACGAGAACCGGTCTCCTATCAATGAGCGTGGAATTCAAGCCAGGTCATATTCCAGATGTTAGACCGTACGCAGAAGAGAATCTCAAAACGATAGTAGAATGCGACAAGTGTGGAAAAAAATACGCGGTCTATGGCATTTCATATCAATGTCCGTTCTGTGGTGAGGGTAATCTTCTGTTGCACTTCAGAAGGAGTGTCGAAACAACTAGGAGTCTGCTTGAAGTTGAACAGCTTGTGAAAGAGAAAGCTGGAGAGCAAGCGGTGTATCACTTATGGGGTAACTGTTTGGAAGACATTGTTAGTCTCTTTGAAGGATTTCTCAAGCTGATATACTCTAGAGGCGTTAGAAGGCGATACCCGTCGGAAGAGGCTGAGAACAAGATCGGCAACGTAAGGGGGAGTTTCCAGAGGCTCTCAGATGCCTCAGTAATTCTCAGAAATGATCTAGACATGCATCTTTTCGATACCATCACAAAAGATGAGTTAGATTTCCTGGATGTGTTATTCAACAAACGACATGCAATAACACACAATTTGGGTCTAGTTGACGAGAAGTTTCGATCCAAGATCAATGAGTGGCAACGATGTGGAGAGGAACTTGACATAAGCAGAGAAGACATCTTGAAAGGACTGACTCTTGTAGAAAGAGTCATCAATGGCGTAGTTAAGGAATAGAACTCTGGATGTCCAGATACGTAGGAGATTTTTTCCCTGCAGAAGATCTGATTGCATTTATGATTATTTCATATCTGAGAATATGTTGGACGCCATGCAACCACGAATGGCTCTCCGATATCAGCCAGATGGAAGATTGAGTTACCCACGGGCAGATTCGGAGCGATCTTCGAGAACTCACTTCCTAAGACCTTACTTATTGCATCTAGATCTCCGGAATACTTGGTTCTGAAGAATATGCTAATGTTCATAGCTGATCTCATGGCTGGATCGAAGTCGCTTATCTTATGCGAGATAAGCATCACTCCAACACCTTTCTTCCTGAGCATTCTAGCAGCTTTGTCCAAGAATCTGATGGCGTCCTTTCCCACTTCCTTTAGCGTCCACAGGTGAGCCTCCTCCACAACGATCAGCAGCCTTAGCTTGTCGGAGTCTTTCTGAAGGTCAAAGTATTCGAGGAGGTTGTCCAAAGCAAAAGCCACTCTTTCAACACGTTCGGTCTCATCTGAGACATCAGAGAGGTCAAAGATCGTTGCACCTTGATAATCTAGAATCTCATCAATGCCTATCATCTGTCGGATAGTCTGCAGTTCGTATCCTTTCGAATTCTGCCTCATTCCGAAGAGCCTGTAGCGCGTAAGCATCTCATCGGCTGTATTCTTCTCCTTCAGCCGTTCCCACTGCCCAGTAGCATCAAAAACCAGAACTGGAATATTGTCATCCAGTAACTCTTCAGCTATCACTTTGGCTGCGACAGTCTTTCCACTGCCGCTTGCGCCGGAAACCAGAATTCCCTTCTGTGCATGCTCTTTCAAAGGTAAATAGAAGAACTCGCCAAGCTTCCAATCATCCAGTGTAATCCTGCCGAGCATGTTGCCTTCTGCCGGCAGCCTGAGGTCTGATTTGCGTAGTGAGACATGGCCTGCATAATCGGTTTCTTCTAAGGAACTATGACGATTATGTGTACGCAGAAAGGTATGCACATCTTTCAGGCTGTAGATGAAGCTCTTGCCCTCTTTTTTGGCTGTAACAATTCCTGCCTGCATCAGCGGATTGACGAATTTGGACAGATTGCGAACGTCTACTTCAAGCAGAGAGGCAAGTTGGCCTGACGTTACATTTCCGACTGCCTTGAGATATTTGAGCACTTGATCTTTCTTGGTTTGAACAACAGCCAGCGGTACTTGAGCTTCTTCATCGGTTTCTGATTCGCTTCTTGTCGCAATCACTATGTCTAGAATGAAAAGCACTGTCAGAAAGGCGAACAGCAATACATCTCCAAGTAATATACCTGTAATGAATGCTCCGCTCCAAAGTACCACCAAGCAGTAGCCAATAGCCAGAAGCGTAAGTTCAATACAAAACCATACGAATGCCTTCCTCAGAGAGCGTAAACTCACTAACCCACCTTTGGAGCCGGCACCTTGCCTCTTAGAAGACGCCCAAAAATCCAGAGCGTGAGAATCACAAACAGTATGAGCATCACAAGCGACAGCGACATGTTGAAAAACGCATTAAGCACCGTAAGACCAGCGTCATTCGGCGACGAACCTTTCATCACAAAAGTCGTAAAGATAGCCAGCCAAGTCAGAAAGACGGCAAAGGCTCTGAACTTCTTCCAGAAAGGACAGACCAATATTGCTGCGATAGCCGCCATCCACAACACAACAACCAGATTATAGAACGGATCAAAGAACGGTATTACTCCGCCAGATGATACTCCACCTACAATGTTTCTGATGAAAGTCAACGGTACGGTAAGCAGGTCCGACATAATGATATTTGGAGTCCTTTGAGCTTAAAGCTGATGGATTCCTGCGATCCGCTTAATGGAGCTTATGCGGATCTTCGGTTCTGTCAAGTTATCGTGCTGTTTCATAGTGGGTCAGCTAACTCTATAAAAGTCCATCGTACGAATGGATTCTCATGAGCTTTCTGAGAACAATGGTGGAAAAAGACTGTTCGGCTACAGCAGCCCTTTTCATAGCAACAGCTGGATTCATATTGTTAGGGGCAATCTTCGCTTTCGATAGGGGAAGTCCGAGCACTTCAGTTATAGTTGATGCAGTGAAATCTGTTCTTCTTGTATCGGTTGGCTACTTCGCGGGTAGAAAGTGATTAGCGCCTCTCAATATTGACGACTTTCCCGAGCAGACTGTGGATTATTGGCCCGTGTCCCAGTTATTTTCCTCGACCATGTAGTTATTTATGCTCTGAAAACCAAAAATGAATAGTGAGGCCGACGCAAGAGGTTCTACAGCAGCAATCATCATTCGAACAGCTCTGCAGTCAGTTCGATTGGTATGATTTCAAAATACTGGCCTCCTTCCTAACGAAGCTGGACTATCCACTTGATACTACTACCCAGTCGTTGCATTCGATTTGGCAGTTGTTCAAGCGGAGAGGTGTTGAGATCTCGAAGATGACGATAAGCAGGAGACTGAGACGATTCGTTATTCTTGGTCTGTTGAGAAAACTTCCGAAGACTAATCCCACCTTCTACGAGATCGTCAAAGGCCAGGAAGAATTAGTCAGGAAGATAGTCTACTTCAAACACACCGAGGAGCTAATGCAATGATAGAAATCGTTAACAGAAATGATAACCATACGTATCATCTTCAGGAAGAGCCTACTACTACCTATATTTGCTCAACAATTTACTGTTACTACCTTAACGTAACTACACAAACAACATGATGTACAATCAATATTCTACTGTCTTGAGCTACTGCTCGTTGCTTGTCTGCTTCACATTCTTGCTATGCATTTCGACTGTTTTCGATGATCTGTTATGGGTTTCGATTGTTTTCGGATATTTATGCTTGGAAGATCAATTAGTAGATATGAAGACTGGACCAAAGCCAATTGAGAGGTTGCTCATTCCAAGAATTCTGCACGTACTGGGAGAAGCGAGCTGCGATCTTAGAGCCTGGGCAATCACGTTAAGAATCAGGCAGATGCTGAATAGACCGAGTCTGAGATGGGAGACTGTTCACAAGTACTTAGAGCAGATGGTTAGAGAGCAGATCATATTCAGATATGAAGATCAAAGTGGCATAGTGACATACTCCAAGAATCCGATCGTGAGGGAGAAAGTACTCTTTTAAGCTTGAGAGCAGATCGCTAGCTCAGAGATCTGTCTCTTAGAAGGTGGTAGAGGATGAAGTACAGAACAATCATTGAGCAAGACGAGGATGGATGCTACATAGTGCAGTGCCCTGCCTTGCCCGGCTGCATTTCAGAAGGCAAGACCAGGGAAGAGGCATTAGCCAACGTCAAAGACGCCATCCAAGGCTACCTAGCAAGTCTCAAGAAGCATAATGAGCCGATCCCACCGCCCATAGAAGAAGAGATGGTTGAAGTAAGTGCCTAAGCTACCGGTGGCCTCAGGCATCGACGTAGTCAAAGCTTTGGCTAAGATCGGGTACGAAATTGACCATCAAAGCGGCAGCCACATGATCCTAAGACAGAGAGAAGCTCCCCATAGACGACTCACAGTACCAATGCATAAAGAAATAGCCAAAGGCACCCTAAGAGCCATAATCAGAGAAGCGGGACTGACTGTAGACGAATTCGTAAAGCTTCTGTAATCAGATATCTTCGAGACTTGCAGTGGCAATTAGGTATCGAGAGATAAACCCGAAATAACGACAAGAGAAGACTTCGATTGACCTTGTCCACCGCCATTAAGAAGCAGCAGCTCAAAATCCTCTCCTTATTGATCATCGGCATCTTGATTGGCTCAAGCGCTGTCTACCTAGCTCTGACCGGAAAGATTCCAACAGGACCTGCAAACACATCCCAACAGACAACGATTCAAAACATCAACCTGCTGCCGCTGAACGACCTCCGCTTCCGAGTGCAGAACTATGCAGGCAACGTCTCTGCAGTCAGAAACGACACTTCGGCAATCTACGACGGATGGAAATACGATGTAGGGAAAAGCCAAGCAGTAGGGATGGCGCAGGTACTTATTCCGAAACTCGACAGCGCAACAAAAAGGATTGATACTGTTCTTCGTATGGGTGACGATGTTGCAAGCAGCATCGCACGCTATCAGCAAATGTATCCGCAGGCTTTGAAGAACGCGACTCTCGCAGCAGAGTGGAACAGAGCAAACAGCATCACCGTAAAAAGAACCTACAACAACTCGCTGCCGATACAGGTTTTGGACATGCTAGACCGTGCATTGTTTGAAAAGAATTCGACAAGAGTAGGACATCTGTTCGGAGAGGAAGGTAGAGTTCTCAATGTGATGCAAAGCAACCTTCAGGCAAATGCGAGGCTTGATCAAGTGATGCTTAGCGGAGCTAATCAATTATTGACTAGCTTGAATTTCACAACGACTAGTGGATGGAAAACGCCTGGTTACTTCACCATTTACGAAAGTTGGCGCTCCTTACAAGAGCCGATAAAACAGTTGGATCAATGTTTCGCTGCTGACAAAATACATTTGGACATTATAAAAAGCAATTTGGTAAATCCACAGGCAGCTGATGTTGCACCTGTGCTACCAAGGTATAGACAGATGCTGAAATCATTTTCTGATAGCATAGGAACAGATGTTAGAGCGAAGTGGGATTCTTTTCTTGCTAGTGCGCAGAAAGATAATGTTGCACAGATTCAGAATGTATTGGACAAGCTTGCTGCAGAACCGGAATTCATGGAACAAGTTGCTAACAGCGTGAGTGCTGGGTTGCGAAGAGGAAGTATTAGAAGTCTCAGCGATATGATTATTGTGATGAATCCTGCCGCCTTGGGGTATGTTGATTGGAGCTACAAAGACAGATATCATCCTCAGATGTTGGAAACACTAATTGTGAAGAATACTGGAAACATGACAGATCAAGAATTATCTCTTGCAATAAGGAATAATGTTGATGGAGTATTAGAGTTAGCACCAGAGAAACTTACGAAAGCCGTTCTAAGTGTGGAAGAAGCTTTCAGAAGAGGAATTGTGGATGGTTTGGGAGATAGCATAGTGGTTTCAAATGCATTAGCCATTCACGGCATACCTGCTGGAACCTCTATTGAATATCCGCGAGACCAGTATAACTTCGGAGCCTATATTTACGCAGATCATCCAGAATATTGTCTAATAAGAAATGTAATTGCCGGAAGAACTTGGGAAGATCACTTGAAACACATAGTTAAGACACACATAGAGTTTGTACCTTATTTGAACAGTAGCATTCCGACAAGTTAACAATCTTTGATTGCAATACAAATCTATTTTGTGACGTATAGATTAACCGCCAAACCTTTGTCAATGCCTCAACGACGAATCATGCGAATCGTTCGAACTATTCACCGAATCATTAGAATCATTCGCTATAGTTCGGTGCTTTTTCAGAATCTCATCTTGAATTTCGTTGGAGACTCCGACTCTGATACCATGATCTGTCTCCTGTTTGGAAATCAATCTTGCCTTATCCGTATCCTTGAGGAGCCTGTTCACCAAATTCTTGGCCGACTCATGGGCTATGCCAAGTTTCTCTCCAATCTCAGTGTAGGAGAGGAAACCCGAGTTCAGGAGAATCGCTAGTAGCCTCTTCTGCTTCCCTGTCAGTTCTTTGGTTATCTGCTGAATGGGTTTCTCAATCTGTCCTTGCGCACTAATCGAATCGTGCGAATCATTCGCGCTATACCGCGAACTAATGCGAACTAGTTTGGCTAGGATTTCACGTTTTGAAAGGTCTATGAGCTCTCCGAGAGGGCCAATTATCTTCTGAGGTAGGGCATCGAGCTTGCTCAACACATCATTGGTTCTGTCCACTAGACTCTGATTGAGTCTCGCAGCTGTTTCAGGGAGTACTTTCTGAAGCTCTTGTCTGATGCCTATGAGTGAATCATTGATGCTCTCAACCCATTGTTTGACTAGCTCCCGATCACTTGCACCAGGTTGTGTGGATTCAAGCCTAGGTTCTTCTCTCTTGAACAATCGATCCCAAAAAGCCATCATTTAGAATTTGGTTTTCTTACGATAAATAGGTAATCGCTTCTATTGATCGTCGCCACTTCAGCGTAGCACTCGTAGTTTCCGAAGGATCTACACAGCCCCAAATAGAATCCTCACTGTATGGCTATGCATTGTACAACTGACTCTTCAAATGCGCCGCGTGGCGCTATTGGTTCCTGCATGACGACAAGATTCCGGGGGACCATGGTATAGAGCCATTCTAGGCCTCCATTGTCTTCGACAAAGCGGAATAGAACCGTCATTCATCACGAGAAAGAATAACAATTTCCTTGGGGCCCGAATAAGCCCCCGTTTGACAGCGAACGCCCGCGAGACGAGTTGAGTAAGTTCATCTAATATTTGTTAGATGAAAATGCTTTCGAACTCTCACTTTAGTAGCAGGCCCAATTAGTGGGTGATAACACATCATGCACGAGAGTTAGGTAGGATGTGTTGTTTGCCGTACGATTGTTGGCTCTCACTTTTGATCAACCGGAAAACCCTCTTTTTCACTTTTCGAGAACAAAGGTGCCATCCTTGACATGTCAGCAATAATTTGGAACTGCCGGGCAAACTTCTGTGGAACTGAAGTCTCCAGATTTATCATCCGCATTATTGCTAGACTATTATGCTGTCTGTCATCATGAATCTTCCTTCGAGTCAGACTCGATGCCTTCTGGACAGCGTTGATTACCAGAGTGTTTTCTGGATTCTCAACGAAATCCTTGCTAGCAATCGCAGTCTCTTGAGCTTGCGATATGTGTAATGTGCTCACCTTTCTTGGCCAAAGAAGGGGATGATGTGTCAAAACAAACTGCTGAAATCTCCCCATCAGAACTGCAGCAATCTTATCAGTAAACATGTATCCAATACCTCTCTCACCCTTCCAGAGATCTGACAGCGCCTGCTCAAACATCTCGGATTCGGAAAGTCTTTCCTTGAACACACTCGGTTTCACTCCTGCATCAACCAGCCATTTTTCTAGAATCATTCCACCGATGCTTATTGATCGATGTATTACTCTGAGTTTTCTCACGTCCGAATCTTTCCCGATTGGCATCGCAAGAACAACCGACTGCCCTAAATCACCGCAAATCGCAATAGGCATGAAGCGTTTCTGAATGAATCCCAAGTCGAAATTCCTCTGCAGCAGTTTCAATATCTCTCGGTTATTCTCTTCACCCGGAAGACTGTTCTTGAACACAAGACGTGGGACCGTCGTGACCACATCCTCGTTTACAGCTCTGCTTGCATACTGCAGTATAGAATACGCATGCTTCGCTGAAGGAGAATAGGGTAAGCACTTATTCAATTGAGAGAGCAATTCTTCAGATTGATAGGTATCCCACGTAATTATGCTGGAGAAGGTTGGCTCATGCCTCTGTGTTTCTCTGGGCGGCGGCTTTCTATTCTGTCGTGAATCTATTGATCTGACTGAGGCTCCCTGTGATGTTGAGTAGTTTCTGATGAGCTCTATGGTGGGTTTGATGTGTGAGACAAACCTCTGGCCTGATTCACTGATCACATAACCCTGTGGTCTCTCTGGTCGCTGCAGCTGAACTAGACCCATCTCGTGCAGGATGTCTAAACACACATGGGTATCTTCTATTGGCATGTCAAGAGACTTCGAAAAATCTTTTGCAGCTTGGGGTTTGAGCGTTAGGTCTTTACTAAGTTCGAAAAGTATTCTCAGCATCACACCCGGCTTCGACCAAGCACGCCAGAAGTTTTCCATCTTCCGGCCCCTTAGTGATGGCTCAGGTCGCTGATTTAACTCTTGATGTCATGCTGCATGGTGTCATGCCAGTTTCTGCTTTGACATCAAGGCTTGTAGTTCCGTGAACCTTCAATTTGAATACACAACAATTGTGAGGTTAATTGTATGTCAGAATCAGAAACTGTAATGCGCGAAAAGAAGAAACGAAAGAATAACCAGTATCCAACAATCGACATACGTGGCATCGAAGAGTACGACCAAAAGCCTGAGGATAATCATGAGCAGTCCTACAGCAGTCGAGAAGTAACGATGTTAATACGAGACAAACAACGCCAAGCAATTGATGACTATAAGAAGCATCAGGATTTTGTTCGAGCTGAAATGGCGAAGTATTCCGAAAATATGTTCACACGACGAACAACAGCCCGAGATTTGAAGATGAGGGGAGACCTATCCAACCTGATCAAGGCTACGCTCGCGGATGAAACCATCACAGCGGCGAAGGGCAAGGAAACTGAACGAAAGCATCGCAAAGTTCTCGGTGGCCTATACCACTCTGATCATGAGACGACCACTGAGATCGAGCTCCGAAGAGGACAAGCGCAATGACGAACGAAGAACACGTTGACATCAGAATAACGCGAACGGGTAAGAGAAAGACAAGCAGCATTCTCGAGAAAATACTGGAAGCTCAGGGAGAACAAACGTTTCCATCAACGGAAGACCACGATTGCATGTTCGAGGATAGTTCAGAACGTGCATTCCAATACTCGCTGAAGAGGAATCCGATACTCGAACGGTTGAAGCAGGAGGAAACCCAAGAGGAAATTCAAGACGATGAACAGGAACCGCGTCTCGAGCCCGTCTATTCTCAGACGTTGAAGCCAATGTTGCAGGATGTGATCGGAGCATTCGAGCAAAAAAGGCGGCTCAGAATCAGGCGTTACGATAGAGGAGAGGAAGTCGTCTGGGTAGTTCAGATAGACCGTCAACGAGCAAGATTGCTTGATTGCGTCTTCTCTGACTTCATAGGGTTTCTGCGTCGGTCTTTCAGCCCTGAGTAGCCACTCCTCTTTTTTCTCTTTCTGGTGAGAATGATGGGTGAATTTACACCTCTGCCGGCTTTAGCGGTTGGAATGCTTGGCATGCTCTCGATTGTTGTGGCAGTTTCGCTTGGCATTATTCCTTCTAACGAACGCTCTCTGTTCACTGGAGTAACTGTCGTTGTAATTGCGGTCGTAGTGTTGACCTTCTTTTCACTAGCTCAGGAAGAGCATGAGCCGGACGAATGCATCTTCAAGGAGTGAGAGCATGTTAGTAACTTTTGAACAAACCATTCCTCCTACTGCATTGAGATGCGACGACGACCTCACACTCGAAGTAGCCAATCGATGTCTTGTCTGTGGAAGACTAGTTCTGGAGAATTCTGTATGCGAAAATTGCGGATTCACTTTCTGCCAGAGCTGTCTGATTCCGCGTAACGGCATGTTGCTCTGCGAAGTTTGCATTCAGCGCTGAGAACATCAAGAGGTCACAGTGAAGTGGGCTTTGAAAATAAACCCATACTTGAGGAGCACACGGTTCCAGAGAGACGCGGCTTGCTCGGTGGTAGAAGCATTGAGACTACCACGGAAGGAAAACTCAACAGGACGATGTATGCTGCAGTTTGTGATTTCTGTGGTCATTATCCTCTGGACCAATTTGTCGTTTGCCGAAAGTGTAAGGGCAGGCTTTGTGACGAATGTTCGAATTGGCTGGACGGAAGACCTTACGATCGTGCATGCCTGATGGAAATTCTTCCAGTATCAAGTGGCAGTTACAAGGTTTTGATGTGCCTTGAGGCGGGCATCCGATCTACTAGCAAGATATCCGATTTGACACGGATATCGAAAGATGATATCAAGGCTTCTCTCGCGCACCTGAACGAGATGAAGCTTGTAGAAACCAAAGGAATACTGGCGTTCCTGGAAAGGAAGGTGACCGCTGAGGGTGTTCGAGCTCTCTCAGCCTACAAGAAAGTGTACCGCAATGACGAAGACATCAGGCAGCTTGAGCAACAGTTGGTTGAGGAAGAAAAAGATGGCGAGTAAGACGACACTGATTTCCGGTCTTTTGATTCTTGGGCTACTGACCATCGGGTATGGAGCCATCTCATGGGTTTTCTCGGTGCTCAGTCGCTTTGGCCTGCATTCTGGGGCTTACCTCATTGTTGCCGGTTTCCTGACGATAGTCTTCGCACTACTCGCAGCAAGGATGTTCGCGAACGAATGACATATCATGCAGAGAACAGGGGACAGTAGCAACGAACCTGATCGAGGTTATGAGAGCTAGAGAGAGACAGATCAACGATAAGCTGCCTAAGCTTGTAGACAAGAAACTCCTCTCGTCACTGATGCTTTCAGAGATGTTCAAACAAGACACTGGAGAAAGAGATAACTTAGCAGATGATGTCAACGCATATCTCTCTGCTAGATTCTTGCCGACATTGCTCTCTGACACGCCGATCTTTGCGTATCCAGCGCCCGAGGAAGCGAACGGAGAATATCTAGTAGGCTACATATCAAATGAAGGAAGAACCTATCCATTCTTTCTTAGAAAAGAGGAGATGATCAAACATCTCCTCTTTCTCGGGGCTTCTGGTTCAGGGAAATCCAATCTGGTTCTTCTAATAGTCAAGCAGCTACTTCGTAATGGAAAGCCGTTCCTGATCATCGATTGGAAACGAAACTACCGTGATCTGCTTGCCTTCTCAGAGACTATGCAGTACGAAGTCTTGGTTTTTACAGTGGGAAGAGATGTCTGCCCCCTCCACTTCAACGCCTTGATTCCGCCCGCTGGTACTAGTCCGCATGTGTGGCTAGCCAAGATCATTGAAATCATCTCTCACGCCTATTTCCTGGGAGAGGGCGTCATGTACATTCTATCCAAGGCCATCGACTCGGTCTACAAGGAATTCGGAGTATACAATGGAGGCAAAGTGTGGCCGACGTTCAGAAATGTGCTTCACTATCTTGAGAACTATGAGTGTAAAGGAAGAGAGACACAATGGCTGGCGTCAGCGCTGCGAGCCGTGGCCACGCTCTGCTTTGGCGAGATGGATAGGATTCTCAACATGGGACACTACCCGATCGATCAGCTTCTTGAGAAAAACGTAGTTCTCGAAGTTGACTCGTTAACAGACTCTGCGAAGATTTTCCTGACCGAGGCTCTCCTGCTCTGGATGCACCACTTCAGAATGGCTGAAGGCAAGAGGGAGGAATGGAAACATACAAGTGTCATCGAGGAAGCCCACCACATCTTGTCCAGAAAGCTTCAGATGATCTCAGGCACTGAGACAATCACGGACGTAATCCTCCGTGAGATCCGAGAGTTTGGAGAATCACTGATCATTGTTGACCAAGACCCGAGCCTGCTCTCTGTCCCGGCGTTGGGGAACACGTACACGACGGTTTGTCTTAATCTAAAAGCCGGAAACGACATCAATGTCATGCGATCAGTACTCAACCTCGACTTCCAAGACAAAGATTTCCTGAGCAAGTTGGAAGTTGGCCAAGCTATCGTCAAGTTGCAAGGAAGATACTCAGATCCCTTTCTCATCCAGATTCCAAAAGTCAACATTGAGAAAGGATGTGTCACAGACGAACATCTCAAAAATAGAATGAAGAAATTTTATGATGATTTAGAAAGAAGTAGGACTGAAACAGGGTTTGCCAAAGAAAGTAGCCTCAAAACTCCAACGATTAAAGGAGAAAAAAAGAAGAGAAAAATTGAGATAAGAACAAACACAAACAGTGAACAAAAGCAGAGGCAAACAAAGAGACTGGCAATTCTAGCAGAACTAAATGGAGACGAGAAAAGGCTATTGGGAGACATCTGTGAGAACGAGATAAGCCAAGTCGGAGAACGATACGCAAGACTAGGACTGAACAAATATCAAGGTAACAAAACGCAACAAGCGCTTCTAACAAAAGACCTGATCAGAGTAGTGAAGCTTCCAAGCTTCGAGAAGAGAGGTTACTGGGGCAAGACATTTGAGTTAACGGAGAAAGGGAGAGAAGTGCTAGTCACCCTTGGCTACTCAATACCGGACACGGAGACTCTGAGAAGAGGCGGATTACAGCACAAGCACCTCATCAGACTGATCGCAAAGAAGCTGCGGCACGAGGGCCACCACGTAATAGAAGAAGCCCCTGTCGGCGATGGCAAGACTGCTGATCTTCTGGTCGACAGCAAGATCGCCATCGAGGTCGAGAGATCCCTCGACAACACACCAAGCAACGTCAGGAAAAACTTGGTCAGCGGTCTGGCTGTGGTTGTCGCGTGCAGTGGTGAGGCAAACCAGCTGCAGGCCGAAAAACTGCTGAAAGAGGCTGGACTGCTTGATCATGTTGTAGTGGTCGATGCGGCCGAACTACTGAGGAGGC
>Ga0315289_10007741_pt1 | contig 15627 bp, 21 predicted proteins | sample YL17G11_40_MG_FD_203452 | JGI IMG/M metagenome (GOLD analysis project Ga0315289, IMG submission 203452) | Sediment microbial communities from Yellowstone Lake, YNP, Wyoming, USA - YL17G11_40 | ecosystem: Environmental > Aquatic > Freshwater > Lake > Sediment | place: USA: Wyoming | collected... | reverse complement strand
CATCATTCTCCTTCAATGGAAATCCCACCAACCAAATCCACAGAGATTGATCCATTGAACCAAAAGGTATTATACCAAAAAGTATAATAATTAATATACCAATACGTATTACATCTGGTGATATCAATGGAAAATCCGTTCATCTTTGGAAAAGCAGTAGAAGGAGAACACTTTGTAGATAGAGAAAAAGAGATAAAAGAACTTCAATCAACCCTCCACTCAGGACAACATGTCGTTTTATTTTCACCAAGAAAAATGGGAAAAACCTCTCTTATCAAAGAAACATTCAGAAAAACAAAAGATATACCATGTATCTACATCGACCTCTGGCAAACACCATCACAATATGCATTGGCAAAGGAAATCATTAACACCGTGATACACAAAACATATACGTCAGCAGAAAAACTTGGACATGATCTTAAAGACCTTTTCAAATCCCTACGACCAAAAATCTCTCTTGACATGGAAGGACGTATCAGTATAGAATTTTCTAGAGAAGAAACAGTTGAAGCATTAAAAGAAGCATTGGATTTTCCAGAACGTGTGGCACGAAAAAAGAACATCCAATTAATCGTTGCTTTCGATGAGTTTCAAGAAATAGAACACCTCGATGGTCTACAGATGGAAAAAATCTTCCGTTCAATCCTCCAGCATCATGAACATACAAGTTATATCTTTGCTGGGAGCGAGCGGAGTTTAATTACCATCATCTTTGCAGAAAAAGAAAGACCTTTTTATCGATTTGCCAAACACATGGAATTAAAACCAATTGACAACGAAACATTAGAACGATTCGTCATTGATAAATTCACTCAGAGCGGAAAGGAAATAGATAAAAACGCAGTAAAACAGATAATCGAATTCAGCAAAGGAATTCCTCACTATGCACAACATCTCGCTCATGAAGTATGGTATATGACAACAAAAGAGGCAACTATAGAAACCATCAACACATGCTTGATGGAACGAATTCTGCCATCACTCTCAAGCGGATTCCAAGCAATTTGGAATAGATTAAAAAGCGATGAACAAAAAAGAGTTCTCATTGGTCTAGCAAACGAAACAACTCCACAACTCTACTCTCAAGGATTCATAAAAAAATATGATTTGAAAACCCCTAGTCATGTAAGAAAAGCCGTAAAATCTTTAGAAGAAATGGAACTACTCGAAAAAAACAATATATGGGATCCTTTTTTCAAAGAATGGATAAAGATCAATTTTTCGATCTAAAACCTATATAAAAAATCATTTATTTTCCTCCTCGTTTTCTTCTTTTTTAATTTTTTTCTTTTCTTCTTCTATCAATACCACCTGAAATGACGATATATCCTGAAACGTAAGCGTAATATACTCAGATAAAAAATCCATACTATTTTCTACAATTAAAAGAAAAATATATTCAATATCTACTACTTGATCAGTACTCAACAATTTTAATCAAATCAGCGGTTGACAATACTTTAACCTTGTTTTGTTTTTTCAGCGCCTTATCATTAGACCAAAGAGGAATCCCAAGGTGCATCGCCAATCCAACAAAGGGAGCATCCTCCTTTGCAATATCAAGTAAAAAAGATTTTGCATCATCATACTCTTTCCTAAATGTTGATTGAGGGATGGTCTTAATAAGCGAAGATAGCCTTGTTCGTATATGATCGAATTCCTTTCTGCTGATACTCGATTTATGACATATCTCATCCGTATATTTGATCAATTCAGTAAATGTTTCTTGGGGCGCATATAATGTTAATGACGTGCCAATGATGATTTTTCTTGTGGATGAATCTGATTTGAAAAAGGAAAAAAGTACATTGGTATCTACGACAAGTTCCATGTCTCTTGATTCCTAATATTTTTTCACGATTTCTTTTTTTAAACGTTTTCCTAAATCCACACAATCTTCATCAGTAAGTTTACTGTCTGCAAGCGTTTCATCAAGTTCTTTTAACAACTCGAGTCTCTTAATCTTTTGAGAAAGAAGTATACTTGTTAATCGCGACCAATTTATCTCTGGAAATCTATTCATTTTCGCTTTCAATTCCTTTGGAACAGATATCGTTATATTTGCCATTTCAAATTCCTCACAGTTTTTATTAAATATTGTATATGCTGTGTAAATTTATATTAATTTCGGTCATGATAAGATAATCACCTGATTTTTCGTAGTAATCGACATAATCCTTATGGTTGCCAACAAAATTCTTCTTTTTTTTCTTTTCTTCTTTTCTTCGTCTATCAATACCACCTAAAATTCCGATATATCCTGAAACGTAAAGAGTAAGATCCTCTGATAAAAAAACCGTCCCCTCTGTTTTTTTACCACCCGGCGTCATTATTCTTTAAGCGAAACTCTACCAACTACTTCCACAGTTATTGATCCCCAATACTTGCTTTATCTTCTTTCTTAAACACCCCATCAAACCTACTTTTTTAGATTAGGGAAGCGGTCTGGGCGAATAATCATTTTCGAGAGAAATTATACGTACAATCCCACATATTAAATGAAGAAAATAAAAGGAGGAAACTTTTCCAGATGATTACTGAACACTGTGTTTTTTTGCTTTTTTAACACTTTCTTTTATGACTTGTTTCAAATCCTTCTGTTTTGTCTTTTTATAATTTTCTTCTCGTACCTTATGAATCCATTCCAGCGACCGATATTTCCATTTACCCATAGCCAACAACCTCCAGCGGAGTCACAATATCTATCTGCCGATATCCAAGCATCATATTGACTGCATTAATCATCCGCTTTTTTTCCACCTGAGCCATATGTCTGCAATTCCAGGTGATAATAACGTCAACATCATGGAGAACAGCTACAGCAATATGCCGCGCGTCATCTCGGTATTTTCTTGGGATAATTTTCTTTTTTACGTACTCTTCAACCAGAGTGACACACGCTTCGGTCTCATAGATAATTTCAAGAGAGAAAGTATCCACCATATGTTTTAGATCGTTGCGGATATTCAATGGGGCTTCTTCTATCTCTTCGAGGACTACATTGGAGATAAAGGGCATATACTCTTGTCTTTTTTTCAATATGATGAGTAACTGTTTTGTCACGGTCACCCGTGATGGATCTTCGGTATCGTATACCGCACCTAACACAGAAGTATCTACATAGACTTTTAATTTTGGCATCGTATATTTTCCTTAAGAGAAATATATGAAGTAATCCTTAAATAACCTTTCTTTCAAAAAAACACTTTTAATTTCAGCTATTTATTATCTATCTGTATAATCTTTTTCGTAAAACGTGGAAGCGGTCTGGGAGAAATCTCGTTTTCAGAGAAAGTGACTGGAAAAATCTTTATTATAAAGGAATGATCTAATTATTGAGAAAGAAACGTCACCATCTCTTTCACAAACCCCCTCAGTTTTTTCTTTCGGAACCACACTGCGCCAAGAACCTCTATATCTTCATGCACGAATACCTAGTAATTTTTACGCTAAGAAGTCCTATCTTCATTATCAATAATAACTGGTTTGAAAGAGATTTTCTAAAAGAACTTACATACTTTCGATTAAGATTAACACCAAGCAGAAACAACGAACATCGCTCGTTTCATTTATACTATCTCTTCTTTTTGTAGATAATGTCATGGTGATCAAAATCATCAAAATTAATCATTTGGTTCTTTTTATCAAACTGAAAAATGAGGACAAACGATCCAATATGAACACTTTTTGAATCTTTCATAGTATACCGAAGATTCTTGTAATGTTCAACATCCCCTGAATGAACAATTTCATCTATTTTATTTAAAACTTGATCATATATACATTTATCTTTTTTCGCAAGTTTTTTCAGTATCTTTAGGAGATGTTCACTTACATGAAAATTATACATCATCCCTCTTTTTAACTCGTTGCTTTTCGTAATTCTTCAACAGATGTATATTTTGTGTATTTTCCTTTTCGTATTTTTTTGAGTTTTTCTATATATTCTGGTCTTAACTCAGGTTCCAAAAAAGAAGTTTCGTACTCAGCGATGACTAGTTCAATTGCCTGAGATTTATCCTTTAAACCGTATTTTGCCTTCACCACATTCAATACACGATTTGCATGTTCTCTAATATTAATAACTGCCTGCACCATATTACATCAAATATATATTAGTATATTCCATGTATATAAATGTTTACTTTACAATATTTTTACAATTCACTTCGTATTAAGTGAAAAATAGAATTATTTCTTGTATACACAAATCCGTTTTCTATTTTGGAACCACCGCACCAAACACCTCGGTTTATTTATGTTAATCTCAATTATCAGAGATAATCAGCCCCCTCATTTAGCCCATACAAAAATATATAAAGTAAGAAATCCTTACTTAATAGTAGTGATAGAAAATGCCAGTCGTCGTGAAAGTAACCAGCAAAGGACAATTCACCCTACCTATGCAATACCGCAAACATCTCGGTATCAATAAAGACTCATACATCCTCATTGACGAAGTAGGGAACTTCCTTGTCCTAGAAAAACTCCAAAAACTTGATCAAATAACTAAAATCCTCTCCGAAAAAGCAAAAGAAAAAAAGATCACAAAACAAGAGATTTTAAAAACACTAAAAAAAATACAAACGGAGAAATGGAATGCATGAGGATCTTCCTCGATGCAAACATTCTCGTCTCCGGAATCATCTTCAAAGGAAAAGAACACGATTTACTCACGAAAAACAAAAACATACTTTTCATAACCTCCGAAGATGCTCTTGATGAAACACGGGCTGTAATCATCAAAAAATTTCCTGAATCTAGCGAATTAGTTGACATATTTCTGAACATTCTCAATCTTACGACAATAAAAAGAAAAGACTACGTAAGTAAACTACATGAATATACAACGGTTCGAGATAGAAACGATAGGCACATCCTCGCAGCAGCCGTAATAGGAAAAGTTGAATATATTGTAACAGGGGATGCTGATTTAGTGAGTCTAAAAACATATAACAATATTTCTATTGTACAAGCAAGAAAGATGTTGTCGCTCCTGAAATAAAACTAAAAAAAAGTCGACAAACAATACGGTAGCAATTCAATTTTGTTATTCTGAACATGTAAGCGGTCTGGGAGAAGAATCGTTTTCAGAAGAAGCAACTGGTACACTCTTTAGGATAACGTAACTCCCTCACCATTAGGAAAGAAACGTCACCATCTCTTTCTCAAACCCATCTGTTTTTTCTTCTTCTTATATCATCAATACCACCTGAAATTCCGATATATCCTAAAACGTAAGCGTAAGACCCTCGGATAAAAAACCGCCTTTTTTTACCTACCTACGTCATTTTTCTTTGATAGAAACCCTACCAACAGCTTCTACAGTGATTGATACACAATAATCCTTCACAATCTCTTTAATATCACCTCACAACCAATACATAAGTAATTCTTTAACTTACAGAGAGAAACGTTGATAAAACTGTTCATCGTCTCCGGAACCCTTCGAGAGTGTGATACTAGTCACGATCATAAACAGTATGTGAAGCCGATGCTCCTGTTTTTCTAGGTAGTTCTACAGATGATTCCTCCTTATACAAAGAGGTATTATACCAAAAAGTGTAATACAACCTTAAAAATTTATAAGGTTAAAACAATTTAAGGTAAAAAAGGAAAAATTATTATAAGTAAAAAGATATGTAATGCGTCATCACTTAATGGACAACAGAGGAATTTGAATGCTACAGGAAATAATAGACACGACAAAAAACTTTGTAAACCGAGATAAAGAATTAGATGAGTTGAAAAAAACCCTAGTTGCTTTTCAAAAACAAAAACCACGACATCTGGCAATAACCGGTGCACGAAGATTAGGAAAAACCTATCTGTTGTATAAATACATCCAAGAATCAATATCTCCTGCGATTGTCCCGGTATATATTGATGTCTTATACAAGAGAAACTGGAGCGATGTATGCGATGAAATAATAGAATCACTCATGGAAAATTATACATATTGTACCAATAAAAAACTCCGTGTGGAGCGATTCAATACCTGGTTTACCGGAACACTGCAAGACATCATAAGACGACTCACGACGATAGAACTAGAGATGGGTACTGCTACCGGCGCATATCTAAAATTAAGGGCATCCATAAAGGAAAGACCAGATGATGAAATAGAACTGGTACAGACCACGATGAAAGCGATAGAGGAATTCGCTGAAAAGAAAAACATCTCTATTGTGATGATTTTAGATGAATTCCAGCATATCGAAAAATTTAATCACATGACTGAAACTCTGGCTGCAATGAGAAGTACTATTCAATTTCAAAAACGGGTTCAGTACATATTCAGTGGAAGTTCGACCACGTTTATCAATAAAATATTTGCAGCAGCAACTTCTGCATTCTGGCGCCAAGTAGAAATATACAAACTACCACCATTTACTATAGAAGCAACAATGAAACTCGCAAAATCATGGGATATCAATCTTGATAGGGAAGAAGGTACCGTTCTCACTACGGTAACAAAAGGCATCCCCGACTACATCGTAAAAACGCTATTAGGATTATCTACCAGAAAAAAACCAACGAAAGAGGAAATACAGCGATCCTTCCAACACATCGCGGATCAGGAATCTCTTTTATTTAGTGATGTATTCGAACGATTACCTTCATTGCAACAGCAGGTAGTGATTCTTCTTGCTGAAGGGAAAATCCAATATAAACAATTAGAAGAGGAAATAGGGAAAAAAGTTGGTGGAATACTCAATCAAATGATGAATGCACAATTGATAGAAAGAACAGAAAAAGGACAGTATGATATATTTGATCCTGTATTCAAAGAATCTGTAAAAAATCGCATTCATTCCAGGTAGTAGTTCGACATATTAAACAGGAATGAAATCCACATATAAAACGTATTTTTAAAAAATTTCTTCCTAAATCAATACCAACTGAAAGTACGATGTATCCTGAAACGTAAGCGTAAGACTCTCGGATAAAAAAACCGCCTTTTTTACCAATCTGTATCATTCTTCTTCGATGGAGACCCGACCAACCACTCCAACAGTTATTGATCCCCCTCCAACACTCGTTTTATAACTTCTCCATGAACACCCCATCAAACCCTTTTTTATTTAATCGTTGCAATGGTCTGGGTGAGGAAGCGTTTGAGGAGAAAACGATTAGACAACTGTACCAGCGGCGATGAGACATCTTCTTAATGTTTTCAGTTCTCGAACAAATTGTTTTGAAAACGTGAACAAAAAGTTCATATATCACGAACTTATATCTGTTATTTATGTTGTCAGAAATATTCTCATCAAACAAAAGAATCCAAGCCCTAGAGTATATTCTCTACCAAGACACAGCCACCGTGTCCAGCGTCGTTACAGAACTAACTCTCAGCAAGGGCTTCGTTTCAGAGTTCCTCCACCTTCTTCATCAAAACGATATCCTCTCAAAAAATAAAGGATACCATCCCACAAACACCCCTTTAACAAAGGCTATCAAAATCATCCTCAACATCAACAAAATAAAACTATCAAGAATTAAAAAACCATTCATGACAGGCATTGGATTATATGGAAGTTGGGCACAAGGAACAAATATGCAACGCAGCGATTTAGATATCTGGATTAAAACAGAAAAATATCCGAATGAAAAAGAACTCGCTCACCTATCAAAAATCCTACGAGAAATGACCCATTCAGACATCCAGTTACTGGTGATCACCCCTCAGAAACTCGAACAAATCAAAAAAGATACACCATTTTATTTATCTCTACGATACAACTCCCGTCTATTATGGGGTGAACCAATTGAATAGCTACAAAGAATGTTTCAAACGGGGACTCCTTCAAAAGGTTCAACCGTCGAAAGAAAAAGCAACAGACAGCATAGAAAAAGCCGAACAATGGATAGAAGAATCACAGATAACACTTAACGCAGGTGCCTATGATTCATGTATAGCCTCCTCATATCTTGCAATATTTCATTCTGCTCGGGCAATACTATTCAGAGACGGCGTGCGAGAAAAAAGCCATTACTGCATCGCACGGTATTTAGAGAAATATGTTGAAGAGGGTTCATTAGAAGAAGAATGGGTGATATTGCTGGACAGAATGAGAGAAATCCGTCATATGGATCAATACACACTTCATTATCACGCGACAGAAGAAGAAGCGTCATCTTCCCTAAATTCCGCAACAAATTTTGTTAAAAGAATGAAAGTAATTCTTGGTTAAATCAAATATCTCTGATAAGAGGATATGATAATTTGAACAATCTTTTCCAAACGCAGAAGCGACCTTGGAGACGCATCGTTTTCAGAGGGAACAGTCGGACAAATCTCCAGCCGTCCATAGTAACACTAAAAGACATTAACTCATAAAAGAATAGTGTTATCAATGAGAAAGAAACGCCACCATCTCTTTTCCAAACCCCTTTGTTTTTTTCTTTTCTTCTTTCTATCAATACCAACTGAAATTCCGATATATCCTGAAACGTAAGAGTAAGACCCTCTGATAAAAAACCGCCTTTTTTACCAATCTGTATCATTCTTCTTTGATGGAAACTCGACCAACCACTCCAACAGTTATTGATCCCCCTCCAACACTCGTTTTATAACTTCTCCATGAACACCCCGTCAAACCTACTTTTTTAGATTAGGGAAGCGGACTGGGAGAAGAATCGATTTCGGAGGGAGCAATCGGGAAACTCTTTAAGATAACGTAACAACCTCGTCATTGGGAAAGAAAAGTCATAATCTCTTTTACAAACCCCTCTGTTTTTTCGTTCGGCACCACTGCACCAAGCACCTCTGTTTTTCCACCGCATCGAAACCCAAGTGATGTTCCTTTTTGAATCATCGGCATCAGATTCTTTGTACTCCGCACGTAAATCTGATCCCTATCTTTAAAAAAACCAGTGTTTACGACCACAACATCCTTTCCCGTGTTCCACGCTATCTTCCGTGTGACCGTTGAAATAATATTATACGATGTATGAATCTTCTTAACAAGAACCCGGTCAATCTCTTCACCTGGTTCTTCTATATGTTTTAAAATCTCATTTTCAAGTAAACTAAGATTCTTTTTCCAGCGCTTGTTTTTTAATATCCACTCAGGCTGAGGATGTTTAAGAAGAAGACGAGGCGCTTCTTCAACCGCGTTACGGTCACCAACCTTGTAATTCGAATCAAGGAGATATACCATGTGTACTAATTCTTCAAAGTTCAGATGCTGCGTAGAACAAAAATCGGTGATACGTTGAAAAAACTCTTTGTTTTTTTGTATGCGGTGTTCAAAGTCACCCACAACACCTAGCAGTGCAAACAGATTCACGGTATTCCCGAGAGCCTCGTTAACAATCCAACTTGCAGAAGGATACTGCTCAGGACTCATTCCTTTACTAATCGGGTTATGATGCAGAACCCCAGGTATCTCTTCTTGGAGATGGTGGTCAATAATGATTACCTTGGAGTTCTTAGCCATGCGGAGTATGTTTTCTTCAGGCAGTGCCATATCAACAACAATCACAAAATCATACATGGAAAACGCAGAGAGTTCCTGCTCAATGAGAAAATAATTCCCCAGCACCGGCGTTTTATTCGTAATCTTCATATCTGACAAACGTTCCAGCAACAACCGCGCACTGCAGATACCATCGGTATCCCAATGATGAATGAGTAAACCGGTGCCTTCTACGTCTTCAAACATACATAAACGCCATAAGAACAGAAGCATACATCAATTACCTTAATATGGTCTTTTCTGTTTACAATACTTTATGATGGTTGATGCATCAATACTTAACATAATCAGACTCATCACAGGAGTAGTTCTTCTAGGATACGCCTCCTATACCGATATCAAAATCAGACGGGCAGCAAACATGCTCTGGGTCATCATGGGGATTGTAGGGGGGATCCTTCTTGTCATTCAATACCTGGACGGGGGATTTCCAAACATCGGGTATCTTGCATTCATCCCAGTCATGATCCTACTTATGTACGTATTCTTCCAAATGCGACTCTTGTTTGGTGGCGCAGACGCTAAAGCACTCATGGCTCTTGCAATTCTCGTACCAATCCTCCCAGTCATCGGGGGTTTTCCGCTCTGGCATACGTCATTCCTACCCGGGTCCTGGAGTATTTTTGCAAACGCCACCATTCTGTTTCTCCTCATCCCCTTAAGTCTCTTGGTCTTTAACATCATGAAACGGACCCTAAAATTCCCCCATTGCGTCCTCGGTTACAAAACCACGGTGGAAAAAGCAAAGAATACGTTTGTCTGGCCTATGGAAAAAATCAAGGACGGTAAACGTAAGTTAGCCTATATGCCTAAACATTTCGATGTTGACGATGAGCTTGCAGAGTTTGAAAAACTTGGGATACAAGAAATCTGGGTTACTCCCAAGATCCCGTTTATGATCCCGCTGCTTGCCGGATTTATCGCAACATTCTTACTTGGAGACATCCTCCTTCAGTTCATACAAACATTGATGTAAATAACTCTTTTGGAACAGAAAAAAGAAATACTGGTTTTGAATGTACTGTCGGATAGGCCCTATGACAAAACAAGATTACTACAAGATTCTCGGCATTGATCAATCTGCAACCAAAGAAGACATCAAAAAAGCGTACCGGAAACTCGCACTGAGATACCATCCTGATAAAAACAAGGAAAAAGAAGCCGAAGAAAAATTCAAGCAAATCTCAGAAGCCTACGCGGTCCTGTACGATGACGAAAAACGAAGGATGTATGATGAGTACGGTCATGCAGGAATCGACGAGCGATACACCTCAGAGGACATCTTCCGAGGGGTGGATTTTGGTGATATCTTCCGCGGCATGGGCTTTGACGATATCTTTGAGCAGTTCTTCGGGCAACGCAGGGGCGTTGACCGTAGGCAACGAATACAACGGGGGAACGACATCAGATACGACCTGGAAATTCGCCTAGAAGATGCCTATAATGGGGTAGTAACTGAGCTCGATGTTCCCAGAACTGAGGTCTGCGACACCTGCAAAGGCAGCGGTGCGAAACCAGGGACCAGCCCCAAACGATGCCAAACCTGTGGCGGCACAGGAGAACTCCGGTCAACCCAAAGAACCGCATTTGGGATGTTCACCCAGATAGCCACCTGTTCCCGCTGCCGTGGGCAAGGAACCGTCTTAGAGGACCCCTGTCAAACCTGCAAAGGTCGTGGAACAGTACAAAAAACAAGGAAGATAGAACTCAGAATCCCAAAGGGAGTCGATGAAGACGCACACCTCCGATTGCAAGGAGAGGGGGAGCACCCTGGAGGGAAAGCGCAAAGTGGTGACCTTTACGTGGTTATTCATATAAAGCCGCACCCGGTGTTCCAACGCAGAGGAGCCGATCTCATCCGCACCCTTGAAATCTCTTTCCCACAAGCGACCCTAGGAACAATCCTGAGGTTAGACACCCTGCAAGGACAAGAGAAACTCAGCATCCCGGAAGGAACCCAGAGCGGCACCATCCTGAAACTGAAAGGCAAGGGCATGCCACTTATCCGTGGCTATGGCAATGGAGACCTGTATTGCGAAATTCATGTTATAACACCAAAAACCTTGAATAAACGGGCTCGGCTGCTCCTGGAAGAGCTTGACCGAGAGCTCCAAACATAAGACGAAAGATTTAAATAGAGGTGTTGCCCAGTATACTATTGAAAAAACAACCAAAAAAATGGGGGCAATAGAAGATGGATCCTTTTGATGAAGAAGACCGCGAAAGAAAACGACGCAACCCGTTTGACCCGTTCCGAGACGATGACGCCTTCAGAGATATTTTCAATGATGACAACATCATGGATGATATCAAGAAAATGGCGGAAGAAATGATGAAAATGTTTACCAACGCCCAACCAGGAAAGCCTGTGGTCCACGGCTATAAAATTATGTTTGGCCCGGATGGAAAACCACGAGTTGAGGATTTCGGCAACAAATCCATAAAAACCGCTGAAGGAGCGCCAACGATCTCTGAGGAAATCGAACCGCTAACGGACATCATCGAAGGGGAAAGCGATGTTGCTATCACCGTCGAAATCCCTGGTGTAGAAAAAGACGACATTGACCTCATCGCATCAGAGGACACTTTGGAAATCAAGGTAGACTCGCCAAAACGCAAATACCATAAAACTATTAACCTGCCCTGCAACGTGAAAAGCAAATCAACCAAGGCGACCTACAAGAACGGAATACTTGACATAGTCCTTGACAAAAAAGAAAAAAAGAAAGACAGCAGCGGGTTTAAAGTTAGCATAGGATAAACACCTCAATTTCTTTTTTTCCCATTTCTTTTATGTATACGAATATTTATGTACAGTATTATGTATTTGTAGGAAATAGAACGGGGAGCAGGAATGGTTACAGTCACCTTCTACGGAGGCGTCAAGGAAATCGGAGGGAACAAGATTCTCCTTGAGGATCAGGGTACGAAGATATTCCTGGATTTCGGTATGAGTTTTACCAGACGCGCCCAGTATTTCGAAGAGTTCCTCAACCCGAGAACCGCCAACGGCATCGGGGATTTTCTCACCATGGGACTCATCCCAGACCTTCCAGGAATCTACCGGACTGACCTTTTAGAACATTTCAGGAGAAAATCAGAAGAACCAACAGTTGCAGCAGTTGTACTTTCCCATGCCCATGCAGACCATGCTAACTACATCTCGTTCCTGCATAAGGACATCCCGGTGTACTGCGGAGAAACCTGTAAACGAATTATCGATGCTGTTGCAGAGCAAAGCACGCGGGATATTGAAAACGAGGTCCTTGATTTCCGGGTACGACCCTTGTACCGCAGTAATTATAAAACCCCACCTGTAAAAAGAACGTTTCATACGTTCACAACCGGTAGGAAAATCAAGATAGACTCCTTTGAGATTCATCCTATCCATGTTGATCACTCAGTCCCAGGGGCGTACGGGCTCATCATTTTTACCTCAGAAGGATCTCTTATCTACACCGGGGACTTACGGATGCATGGGCTCCATGCATCTATGACCGATGAGTTCGCAGCTGCAGCACAGGACGCGCAACCCGTCGGGATGATAACTGAAGGAACACGTATTGAAAAAAAGAAGACTGACGAATCAGAACAAAAAATCTACCAGGACTCAAAACAAAAAATCAACCAATGCAGAACACTCTCTATTGTTGACTTTAACTTTAAGGACGTGGACCGCTTTACCACCTTCTACCGTATAGCAAAAGACCTGGGAAAAACCCTGGTGATTAACTTTAAGCACGCCTGCTTCCTCGAGCAGTACGCCCATGATAAAAAACTCAACGTCCCCAAAGTAACAGATGAAAACCTCGCACTGTTAAAACCAAAGAGGCTCACTGGCACCTACATCAACGATGATTACACAGATTCATATATCAAACAACGACTCCACTACCCTAACATCATCACCGCAGCAAACATTACGAAAAACCCGAACAAGTATATGCTGGTTCTGAACTTCTGGTATTTCAGCGAACTTATTGACCTTAAACCAAAAAACGGGGTCTACATCCACTCGCTCTCCGAGCCGTTCAATGAAGAAATGGATATCTCCTATCATCGGATGAGAAACTGGCTGAAACATTTCGACATCGAGTTCTACCAGTCCCACTGCTCCGGCCATATCTGCGGTGACGACCTCAAAGGACTCATCAAGAAAGTAGCACCAAAAAAACTCTACCCAATTCACACGGAACACCCAGGCCTGTTCCGGAAACTCCCCAATAAAACAACTATGGTAAAGGAGGGAAAAACGTATAAACTGTAAACCATTTCAAAGTGTAAGCCATGGGAGGAAACCATAATGGTTGATATCTATCAATACGAAAAGAAAAAAGAAGAACAAACAATTATAAAAACCGATACCGGGAAACGCAAGAAAGACCAGTACATCGAAAACCTCAGAGAAGGAGACGCGGTCAACGATTTCTTCGCAGTGAAGCTGAAAAAACCACAGCGGACCTATAAACGCGGCGTGTTTTTCGAGCTGCTGGTCGCGGATAAAACCGGTGAGATCAGCGTGAAATACTGGGGTGGAGATAACAAAGACCGGGTAAAAAGACTCTATGAAAGCTTCTCGCAGGGGGACGTCGTCCAAGTCCGGACCGGCATGGTCGAGAATTACGAGGAACGACTCCAGATATCCGTCAACGAAAATACAGGTGGCGTACGAAAATGCGCACCTAACGAGTATGACGTTACGGATTTCCTGCCCGCGTTACCTGAAGAACGTATCAAAGAGCTCTACGACGTGATAAAAAAAGAGATGAAATCGATTCACAATGAATCCTTAAAGCTCTTGCTCTCCACGTTTTTTGATGATTCCGAGTTTGTAAAAATGTATACACATTCACCATCAGCAATCTCCCACCACCATAACTATGTTGGAGGAAACATGGAACACACGGTAGGCGTCATCCGGTTATGTCAAAATATCTGTGAGATGTACCCAGGGGTCAACAAGGACTTGTTGATTTGTGGCGCTCTGCTCCATGACGTTGGGAAACTTAAGGAATACAGCTATACAGCCGCAATTGATATGACCGAGGAGGGAAACTTCATCGGACATATCGTCATCGGGCAACAGTGGATAAAAGAAAAAATCGAGGAGCTTCGAACTGGTGGCAAAGAATTCCCTCTTGAGCTCGAATTTCAGCTGATCCATTTAATCCTCAGTCATCACGGGAAATATGAATGGGGCTCGCCAAAGATGCCGAAAATCGTGGAAGGATGTATTCTGCATCAGGCGGACCTTATGGATTCCCAGGTGAAGAATTACATGCAAATGGTTGAGGACGCGAAAAAACTGACTGATGAGGACTGGGCGTTGCTTTATGATTCTGATGCAGGGAAACGACGAGCAATCTTTTTAGGGGAATATTAGATAACGGAGATACACATGAAAAAAGAACTCAGTAAAATCCTCTGCTGCCCTACCTGCAAAGGCGATCTCATCCTTGAAGTAAAAAAAGAAGAAAAAGAGGAGATTATCACCGGCTTATTTACCTGCGCACATTGCAAGATTACCTATCCCATAGAAGACGGAATCCCTGACCTGCTCCCCCGATAACAAAAAATACTTTATGTGTATTCATCCCAGCTTTTTATCTTAAGATTCGCTGGTGTTGTTCGAGAGAGGGCCTCGACAAAGCGTTTCGCGAGCTGTAAATTTGTGATAAGCGGCACATTAAAATCCACTGCTTTTCTACGAATGAGATAATCATTTTCTAGCTCTTCTTTCTCGATATTTTTCGGGATGTTGATGACTAGGTCTATTTTTCCTTCAGCCAAGTAGCTGAGTGTATTGGGCTCCTTTTCGTCAAGAGGCCAATACAGGACTTCTGCATCCATACCGTTTTCTTTCATGAAATCAGCAGTCCCCTTCGTTGCATAAAACACATATCCCATGTTTTTAAGGATGCGTGTGCTGGAGAGGAAATCTGCTTTGCTGTCTACGGGACCAGTCGATAAAAGAATGGTTTTTTTTGGGAGTTTAAATTCTACAGACAGCAAGCTTTTAACCTGACTTCCGCAGGTGATCGTTCTTTTCTTGATTAGAACACATTTCGCACTTCACAAAATTTTTGGTTTTCAGCCAACAAAAAAAGCCTAAAAACCTACGATCCCGGTGTTTTTCCACAAA
>Ga0315289_10007740_pt1 | contig 15628 bp, 11 predicted proteins | sample YL17G11_40_MG_FD_203452 | JGI IMG/M metagenome (GOLD analysis project Ga0315289, IMG submission 203452) | Sediment microbial communities from Yellowstone Lake, YNP, Wyoming, USA - YL17G11_40 | ecosystem: Environmental > Aquatic > Freshwater > Lake > Sediment | place: USA: Wyoming | collected... | reverse complement strand
GTTCAAAAGCGAATATTGGCGAGACAGTCATCTACAAACTCCTTTACTTTATTGATTTTGATTTCTACGAAAGATATGAGGAGCAGTTGATCGGGGCAACCTATATGAAGAATCAGTATGGCCCGACTCCGCTGGAATTTAAAAAGATCATAGAGAAGGCTATAGAACAGGGCGAAATCATGATAGTCAAAGACCGGTACTTTCAGTATCCACAAACCAAGTATCTGCCTTTGAGAAGATCTGATCTGACCAGATTGAGAGCGCATGAAATTGAGGTCATTGATGAGGTGTTGTGCAGGCTCTCTGACATGAATGCTGTCCAGATAAGCGATTACTCTCATAACGATGTCCCCTGGCTGACCACTGAAAACGGTCAGGTGATTGAATACGAAAAGGTTTTCTACCGAACCCCTCCTTATTCGGTAAGAGAATACGGTGAAAATGTTTAAGGAGGTCCATTCTCATCCGGAATTTGAAAAAGACCTCCAGAGACTTTCAAAAAGATTTAAGACCCTCAAAGAAGATTTTAAGGTTTTTCAGGAAACCGAATTGGTGCTCTATCATAAACTTCAGAAGGACAACAAAGGTATTTTCCCGGTAACCGGTCTTGGAATACATTCTCCTCAGATCTACAAGGCGAAAAAGTTCGCCTGCCGTAGTTTGAAGGGCAGAGGTGTACAATCCGGCATCAGGATAACTTATGCGTATTTCCCTGAAAAAGATCGTCTTGAGTTCATAGAGATGTATTTCAAGGGAGATAAGGAGAATGAAGATAAAGGAAGAATTTTAAGGATTTATAAGGGGTAAAGTCATTTCATGGGGTAAAAGCGATATAATGTCATGATGACGTTGCACCAGTTTACATCCAAACCGGAATCGATTCCGACGGCCACCTCCTGGTATCTGGCAGATCTGGGCGAGGCCAGGGGCAAACAGGAACTTTTCACAAAACAGTCGCCACAGAAGCTCAAAGTCTTACGTGAGCATGCACTGATTGAGAGTGCGGTCTCTTCAAATCGGATTGAAGGGGTCACTGTTGATCAGGCCCGTATCAGGACAATCATTTTCGGCAAATCGCTTCTGCACGACCGGGACGAGGAAGAGGTACGGGGTTACCGGGATGCACTCAGGCTCATTCACGAACAGGGCAAAAAACTTCCTATGTCGGAAAAGACCATCCTGACACTTCATCGCCTGTGCCGTGGTGAGGTGTGGGATGCAGGAAAATATAAAGAAAAGGATGGGAACATCATCGAGAAGTACCCTGATGGCAGAGAGAGGGTACGATTCAAGACCGTCAAGGCGGTAAAGACGCCAGCATTCATGAAAGAATTGGTTAATATGTGGGATCGCTGTCTGCTTGAACGCTGGATTCATCCCCTCATCGCACTTGCTGCCTTTAATCTCGATTTCCTCTGCATCCACCCCTTCCGGGATGGAAATGGACGGATATCCCGTTTACTGCTTCTCCTCCAGTGCTATCACTTAGGATATGAAGTTGGACGTTACATAAGTATCGAACGGCTCATCGAACAGAACAAGGAACGGTACTACGAGACATTAGAACAGAGCTCCGAACGGTGGCACGAAGGAAAGCATGACCCTTGGCCTTATATGAATTACCTTCTTTATGTCCTTAAGTCTGCGTACCGTGAATTTGAGGAAAGGGTTGGACAAATCGCATCTCCCAAAGGGGCCAAAACTGAAAACATCATTTCCGCTATCGGGCGACATTTTGGTTCATTTCGGGTTTCCGATATTCAACAGGAATGCCCAGGTGTTAGCATGGATTTAATTCGATCAGTGTTAAAGAATTTACGAGCCAGTGGCAAGGTTAAATGCCTTGGCAGGGGACAAAATGCTGAGTGGGAGAGAACAGCCAAGTGGAAATAGGTAGTATCTCGTTAAATGGGTAGTGAATTAGGTAATTGCTTCCCCATGTCTTTTCCCGCCCTCCCTAATCCTCACCCCCTCATCCCTAATCTCTGTCTTTTCCATTCCACACTCCGTACTCCGCATTCAAATTGAAGACATTAGACAACTGACTCAAAGAAGTCTAAAGTCTATGGTCTAAAGTCTGTGGTCTGCCTTCTGTATTCTGATCTTTACTTTTCCTGAAGAATGGACTATGAAAGAAAGGTAAATCCCAAGAAATAAGAGGTATCGGTGAGGAGAAAAGGACCATCAAATGTCAGGGTCAGCCACTCTTGATTCTTAATTCGAATTATTTTTAATAATGCCGTAGAGCGAGCATGCCAAGAAGCAAACGAAGCAACCAGGGAAAATCTAACGGGGCAAACCTTGGGTTTGAGGAGAAGCTCTGGCAGGCAGCAGACAAATTGCGTGGCCACATGGACGCTGCCGAGTACAAGCATGTAGTCCTCGGCCTCATCTTCCTCAAATACATTTCAGATGCCTTTGAAGAACGGCGCCAATATCTGACCAGAGAAGCCGTTGATCCAAAGAGCGAATATTACACTGCCAGCGAACAGGAACGATCCATCGTTGCCGAAGACCGGGACGAGTATCTTGCCCACAATATCTTTTGGGTTCCCAAGGAAGCCCGCTGGTCCTTGCTCCAGGCAAATGCCAAGCAATCCACCATCGGCAAGCTCATTGACGATGCCATGGTGGCGATCGAGCGTGACAACAAGTCGCTCAAGGGTGTTTTGCCCAAAGACTACGCACGCCCTACCCTCGACAAGCAGCGCCTTGGTGAGCTGATTGATCTCGTTGGTACTATTGGCCTGGGGGACAGGGAAAGTCGATCGAAAGATATTCTTGGCCGCGTTTATGAATACTTCCTTTCCCAATTTGCCAGCGCTGAAGGCAAGAAGGGCGGCCAGTTCTACACCCCGCGCTGCGTGGTGCGCGTGCTGGCTGAGATACTCGCCCCTTACAAAGGCAGGGTGTTTGATCCCTGCTGCGGATCAGGGGGTATGTTTGTCCAGAGCGAAAAGTTTGTGGAAGCACACGGTGGACACATCGGTGATATAAGCATCTATGGCCAAGAATCCAATCCCACTACCTGGCGGCTGGCCAAGATGAACCTCGCTATCCGGGGCATTGAAGGAAACCTCGGCCCTGAGAATGCTGACAGCTTCCACCGGAACCTGCACCCAGACCTCAAGGCAGATTACGTGCTTGCCAATCCGCCTTTCAACGACAGCGACTGGGGTGGTGAAAGGCTGCGCACAGATGCCCGGTGGAAGTATGGAGTTCCACCTGTGGGCAATGCGAACTTTGCCTGGGTGCAGCACTTCGTCCACCACCTTGCTCCGAACGGGATGGCGGGCTACGTACTCGCCAACGGCTCCATGTCCTCCAATCAGTCCGGCGAAGGAGAAATCCGCAAAAATATTATCGAGGCTGACATTGTGGATTGCATGGTGGCCCTGCCCGGACAGCTCTTCTACTCAACCCAGATACCGGTCTGCCTCTGGTTCATTACCCGGAACAAAAAGGATAAGAAATTTCGTGACCGCAGCAGCGAAACACTTTTCATAGATGCCCGTAAACTCGGACAACTGATAGACCGCGTGCACCGGGAATTGACTGATGAGGAGATTGCGAAAATTGCTGGTACCTACCATGCCTGGCGTGGTGATGTAGGGGCAGGGCATGCCCTGCCCAAGTACGAAGATATCCCCGGCTTCTGCAAGAGCACAGCCATCGAAGAAATCCGCCAGCATGGCTACGTACTCACCCCTGGCCGCTATGTGGGGGCTGAGGCAGTCGAAGAGGATGACGAACCGTTCGAGGAAAAGATGAAGCGGCTCACAGCAAAGCTGGAGGAACAGTTTGCAGAATCAGCAAAGCTGGAGAAGGAGATTCGGGAGAATATGAAGAGGTTGGGGTTTGGGTAAGGAGACTCTTGAGGTCACAATTTGTGACCTCAAGTTTTGGCTGGAGAAAACGTCAGGCTTGGAAGCAAGAATAAACCCCATAAAAAGAAACGCTCCTCAAAGAGGAGCGTCAACCCGGAGATGCTATCTCCGGGGGGGTCAACTAACTTATAGTTTAATATAATATTATCTCAGGGCAAAAGTCAAGGCAAATTTTTGGGGAATTTTAACACTTAGATATGGAAAAGAAAAAAGTAATAGCCTACATTGATGGGTTTAATCTTTACTATGGCCTAAGGGAAAAAGGTTGGCGTAGGTATTACTGGCTGAACCTACAGTTATTGGTTCAGAATCTTCTGAAACCCCACCAAGTGCTATCCCAAACCAAGTATTTTACTGCCCGGATTTCTGCTGGTGATCGCACTACCCCTGAACGAATTCGTCAAAAGATGGAGGCAAAGAATAGAAGACAGGCGATTTTTCTTGAGGCATTAAACACACTCAGTGCCTTTCAGCCTTTCGAAGGACACTATCTCGGTAAGACTGTTCTTTGCCAGAAATGTAAAAACATCTGGACCACGCATGAAGAAAAGATGACCGACGTATGCATTGCGACAGAACTGATTATGGATGCTTTCGGCAACAAATTCGACACTGCTCTGATAATATCGGCTGACAGCGACCTCGTTCCACCTATCTTAGCGGTACGCGAGAAGTTCAAGGAAAAGCGTATAGTAATTGCTTTTCCGCCTTCAAGAACTTCTGAACGCCTTAAAAAAGTGGCAAGCGCATGGTTTATCATAGGCGAGGGGAAGTTCAGAAAAAGCATGTTCCCAGACGAAGTGAAAAAGCAAGATGGCTATGTACTCAAACGACCTGAAGAGTGGAAGAAAAATGTACCTCCTAAAAAGGAGTGAAAGATTAATATGGAATTGACTCCGATGGCTGGTTTCCAAGACCTGTCTATCCGTGCTACCTGGTCAAATTTAAGGGAGATGTGGTATGGCGCTTGACGGCTGGCGGAAAGTAAGACTTGGCGCTTTGATCGACGTCAAACACGGCTTTGCCTTTCAGGGAGAATTTTTTAACGACGAACCACCTGGTGAAATCTTGCTTACGCCAGGAAATTTTGCCATTGGCGGCGGGTTCAAGAGCGACAAGTTAAAATATTATACCGGTCCAGTTCCTGAAGATTTTGTGCTGCAAGAGGGCGATCTTCTAATAACAATGACCGATCTAAGTAAAAATGCTGATACTCTTGGATATCCAGCGCTCGTACCAAAGCTTAGGGGTCATCGTTTTCTCCACAATCAACGACTTGGAAAGGTTGTCGTTCTCGATGGTGCACCTTTGAGGAAAGACTTTTTATATTATGCGCTATGCACTAGGGAATACCGGCATGAAGTTATTTCAAGTGCTACAGGCACTACGGTGAAACATACTTCTCCAGAGAGAATTAAGGCATTCGAGTTCTGCCTACCACCCTTGCCCGAACAGAAAGCTATTGCCCACATCCTCGGCACGCTGGATGACAAGATCGAATTGAACCGGCGGATGAATGAGACGCTGGAGGCTATGGCACGGGCGATATTCAAATCCTGGTTTGTTGATTTTGACCCAGTCCGCGCCAAGATGGAAGGCCGCCAGCCATCTAACATGGACGCCGAAACCGCCGCCCCGTTTCCTGATTCATTCGAGGATTCACCACTGGGGAAGATTCCGAAGGGGTGGAGGGTTTCAACAATGCCCGATGTTGTTGAGATTAACCCAACACGATCGCTGTCTAAAGGAGAAATCGCTCCGTATCTTGACATGCAAAATATGCTGACGCAAGGACATCGTCCCGCTGCTTGGGTCAACCGCCCCTTTGGTTCGGGAACTAAATTCACAAATGGTGATACTCTACTTGCTCGCATTACACCGTGTCTTGAGAATGGCAAAACTGCTTTCGTTGACTTTCTGCAAGATGGAGAAGTTGGCTGGGGTTCTACAGAATACATTGTGCTCCGATCCAAGCCGCCATTGCCAGTAGAGTATGGTTATTATCTTGCCAGAAGTGAAGATCTGCGTGAATTCGCTATTCAAAACATGACAGGTTCTAGTGGCCGTCAAAGGGTGCCTGCTGACTGTTTTGCACAATATCTTATCGCCGTTCCTCCTGTGCGCGTTGCCAAACTTTTCGGTAAACGCGTGAATAGGATAATAACAAGCATCAAAATTAATGACGAGCAATCCCATACCCTCGCCGCCACCCGTGATGCGCTGCTACCAAAATTGTTGTCAGGGGAGTTGCGGGTTAAGAATGCGGAGACATTTATAGAGATGAGAGCATGATTGATTCAATCCTTTCCTTAGCGCTCTCAATTCATACAAATAAAGGTGTCTATGCATTGCTGTTAGGTTCTGGAGTATCTCGATCTGCCGGAATCCCGACAGGCTGGGAAGTAGTATTAGATCTCATAAGAAAACTTGCACTTCTCAAAGGACAGGATTGTGAACCTGATCCCGCAGCTTGGTTCAAAGATACATTTGGAGAGGAACCGGATTATGCCAAATTGCTTGATGATATTGCAAAGTCGCCGTCGGAACGCCAGCAACTTCTTAGAAATTACTTTGAACCGAGTGAGGCAGAAAAGGAACAAGGGCTGAAAGCGCCAATGGCATGCCATAAAGCAATAGCCGAACTTGTCGCAAGCGGATTTGTTCGTGTCGTTGTGACAACTAACTTTGACCGTCTATTGGAAAAGGCCATGGAATCCATTGGCATTATTCCTACGGTAATTAGCACGCCGGATGCAGTAGATGGGGCCCTGCCTCTTACTCATACGGGGTGTTTGATCGTTAAGGCAAATGGCGACTATCTTGATAGCCGCATCAGGAACACACCTAATGAGCTTAGTAAATATGATAAACGGTTAAATAGTTTATTAGATCGCATCTTCGATGAGTTTGGGCTGATTATATGCGGATGGTCAGCTGAGTGGGATGTTGCTCTGAGGGCCGCGCTCGAACGTTGTAAAAGCTATCGATTTACAACATTCTGGACTGTAAGAGAAGAACCACAGGGAATAGCTAAACGGCTAATCGATCTGAGGCGTGCAGAGGTAATTAAAATTCGAGATGCTGATTCATTTTTTCAGGAGTTGGCAGAAAAAGTTTCAGCATTACAAGATATTGCAAAACCCCATCCTTTGTCTGCAAAAGTGGCTGTTGCCAGCTTAAAAAAGTATCTTTCGGAAGATAGATATAGGATTCCTCTGCACGATTTAATAATGGGAGAGACAGAAAAGCTTTTTAAAGAGTTATCTGGCGATCTTTTTCCTGTTCAGGGTGTTCCTTTTAGCGTTGATGAATTTCTGAATCGTGTAACGCGCTTTGAAACTCTTGCTGAGACTCTTTTATCACTTATGATCAATGGATGCTATTGGGGCGAGGAAATACATCAAAAGCTTTGGACTCAATGCCTGGAACGAATAGCCAATTTACATAAAGATCGAAGCGGACTCATAGTCTGGGTCAACTTGAGATTATACCCCGCCCTTCTTTTGTTTTACGGGGGCGGGATTGCATCTATTGCCGCTGAACGATACAACACATTGGCAGCTTTACTAATTAAGGCAAAGAATATCGAGAGGCATGATCGCGAACGACCCCTCGTGCAAACTCTTTATACATGGGCGGTGATGGATGAAGGGGTTGGGCAACAACTACCGGGTATGGACAGACACTACACCCCACTCAGCGATCATCTTTTCAAAATCTTTCGCGAGACTTTCAGATCCTTCTTGCCGGACGATATCCTCTACCAAAAATGCTTTGATAGGTTTGAATATTTACTAGCCCTTGTTCATGCCGACTTAGAACTTAAACAAGGACATAGTGTCTGGGGGCCAGTCGGATGTTTTTGGTGGAGGCATGAACGTGAGCCAAATCGAAACATAAAGAAGGAAATAGAAATAGAAGCTACCAGGGAAGGTGAAGATTGGCCACCATTAAAAGCTGGACTTTTTGATGGCTCAATTGAAAGATTTCAGGCCACAAAGAAAGCGTTTGATGAAACGATTGCTAAAGCAAGCCGGTGGTAAGTTCTATTCGAGAAGGGAAGCAAAGAAAAAACAATTCGCTAAGCAAACAATGATCCATGCGTAAACTTACTTTTGGATACGGCAGTCAGTGGCTTCTTCGGAGTAAGCAACAACATCTTATTTGGCCGACTTTTTTGGCTTGCGAAATGCTTTACACCGTTGGGGTTTGGTGAAATACTTTTCCAGATCGCGCGCGATAGCTCTGGAAGATCTTCCAGTTTCAATGGCGGTAGAGGTTGCGACGCTCCAGATGATCGCTTTCTCGCGTTTTTTGGGATCACGAAGATATGGATTGGTTTCAATGAGCGGTTTTTCCTTGCGCATGTTGAAGATATACCACAAATCAAAAAACCGGCAATCATAAAAGCGTGACCATGACCCACCCCCTCATCACTGAATCCCTTGTCGAATCCGCTGCCCTCTCCTGGTTCAAGGAGTTGGAATACTCCCTCCTCTTTGGCCCGGACATTGCCCCTGGTGAATTGTTTGCAGAGCGAGAAAGTTATGAAGAGGTTATTCTTGTAAACCGCCTCCGGTCTGCCTTGGCAAAGATTAATCCCGACATCCCTGAGGAAGCCCGGGAAGAGGCGATACGCAAGATGATGCGGGCTGAGCATCCAAGCCTCATTGAAAACAACCGCCGTTTTCATCGCTATCTTGTGGATGGGGTGCCGGTTGAATATAGAGAGGACCTGCCTGCGCCGCGGCCAGGGATATTCTATGTGTATGCAATTCAGTGCGATGACAATAGCGTGTATATTGGACAAACGGACAATCTCGTAAAACGATGGGAGGAACACGTAACTGGACGTGGGGCCGAGCACACAAAGCGGCACAGGCCAATTGCTCTTGTACACTATGAGGAGTTTTCTTCAAAGGATGCTGCCGTGAAGCGGGAACAAGATCTCAAGACGGGATTTGGTCGCACATGGCTGAAAAGAGAGCTTGCGGCTGGCCGGACGCGGCAGGCAGGTGGAAGGATTATTAATGACCAGGCCTGGCTGATTGACTTTTCAAATCCCGGAAACAATGATTGGCTTGTAGTAAACCAGTTCACGGTAATTGAGGAAAGGCACAATCGCAGGCCCGATGTGGTGGTGTTTGTGAATGGCTTGCCTCTTGCGGTGATAGAACTTAAGAATCCCGCGGATGAGAACGCTACTGTTCTTGATGCCTTCAAACAATTCCAGACCTATAAGGCAGAGATACCTTCGCCCTTTGTTTTTAACGAGGCACTCGTTGCCTCAGACGGAATCGCAGCGAGGGCGGGAACAATCACATCAGACTGGGAACGGTTTATGCCGTGGCGCACAGTTGAAGGGGATGACTTGGCGCCGAAAGAACTGCCCCAGGCAGAAGTTCTCATAAAAGGCATCTTTGAAAAACAGCGGTTTTTAGACCTGATCCGGCATTTCATCGTCTTTGAGGAGACCAGACAGGGGATTTCCAAGAAGATGGCGGGCTACCACCAGTACCATGCTGTCCGGAAGGCGATAGACTGTACTCTTCAAGCAGTCAGGGGAGACAGGCGGGCTGGTATTATCTGGCATACGCAGGGATCTGGGAAGAGCCTGACCATGGCCTTCTATGCCGGGAAAATGATCCAGCACCATGAAATGGCAAACCCCACTCTCGTGGTCTTGACAGACCGGAACGACCTGGATGACCAGCTCTTTGAGACCTTTGATAACTGTAAAGCGCTCCTGAGACAGAGACCGGTCCAGGCAGAGCGCCGGGCTGAACTGCGCAAGTTATTATCGGTTGCCTCTGGCGGGGTTATATTTACCACTATCCAGAAGTTTCTCCCCGAAGAAAAGGGGGATAGGTTTCCTCTCCTGTCAGACAGGCGCAATATTGTGGTGATTGCCGATGAGGCCCACCGGAGTCAGTACGATTTTATTGACGGCTTTGCCCGCCACATGCGGGATGCCCTGCCCAAAGCCTCCTTTATCGGGTTCACCGCAACGCCAATTGAGATGTCAGACCGGAATACCCTCGCTGTCTTTGGAGATTACATTGATATTTATGACATAAACCAGGCCATTGAGGACGAGGCGACAGTCCCTATCTACTATGAGGCTAGGCTGGCAAAGCTTGAACTGAACGAGGAGGAGAGACCGAGGATTGATCCGGAGTTTGAGGAGGTCACAGAAGGGGAGGAGGAATCCGTCAAAGAGAAACTGAAGACCAAGTGGGCACAACTGGAAGCCCTGGTGGGTGCGGAGAAGAGGATCAGGCTTGTGGCAAGGGATGTCGTCGAGCACTTTGAAAAACGCCTGGAGGCGATGGATGGCAAGGGTCTTATCGTCTGCATGAGCCGCCGCATCTGTGTTGAGCTTTACAACGAGATTATCCGGCTCAGACCAGACTGGCATAACGGGGAAGACGAGCAGGGATTCTTAAAGGTAGTAATGACCGGTTCTGCTTCGGACCCTGTTGAATGGCAACTGCATATCAGAGATAAGAACCGTCGCAGAAAGCTGGGTGACTGGTTTAAGGATGACCAGCATCCCTTGAAGTTGGTGATTGTCCGGGATATGTGGCTGACGGGATTTGATGTCCCCTGCCTCCACACCATGTACATTGATAAACCCATGCGTGGCCATGGATTGATGCAGGCAATTGCCCGGGTGAACAGGGTGTTCAAAGACAAACCTGGGGGTCTTGTGGTGGATTACCTCGGCATCGCCCATGAACTCAAGCAGGCACTCTCTGAATATTCCGAACGTGACCGGGGCAAGGCAGGCATCCCGCAGGAACTGGCAGTAACCGTCCTGATGGAAAAATACGAGATAGTCAAAGCCATGTTTCACGGATTTAATTATACTGGTTTCTTTAAAGGCCCTGCCCAGGAACGGATAAGGATTATCCCTGCTGCCATGGAACACATCCTGTCGCTCGAAAATGGGAAAATCCGTTTTATGCAAGCGGTGAGTGATCTTTCCAAGGCCTTTGCCCTCGCTGTCCCCCATGAAAAGGCGCTGGCGATTCAGGATGAGGTGGGGTTCTTTCAGGCAGTGAAAGCTGCCTTTGCCAAGAACACGGAGGGAGATAGGAGACGGCCTGAAGATCTGGACTTTGCAATTCAGCAGATTGTCTCCAAGGCGGTCTCCTCTGATCAGGTAGTAGATATCTTTCAGACAATGGGCTTTAAGAGGCTGGATATTTCCATCCTCTCCGATGAATTCCTTGAAGAAGTCAGAGGAATGCCTCACAAGAACCTTGCCTTTGAGCTCCTTCGCAAGCTGATCAATGATGAAATTAAAGCGAGATGTAAGAAATACTTGGTCCAGTCCCGCTCCTTTGCAGAGATGCTGGAGGAGACCATACGCAAGTACCACAACCGGGCGATTGAGGCGGCTCAAGTGATCGAAGAGCTTATCAGGCTGGCAAAGGAGATGCGGGAGTCCCAGCGGCGGGGAGAAGACCTGAAGCTCAGCGAGGAGGAACTTGCCTTTTACGATGCCCTCGAGACAAACGACAGTGCAGTAAGGGTGCTGGGAGATGAAACGTTGAGAACCATTGCGAGAGAACTTGTGGAGACAGTACGGAAGAATGTCACCATTGACTGGACGGTGAGAGAAAGTGTTAGAGCGAAACTCAGGACGCTGGTCAAACGGATTCTCCGCAGGCACGGCTACCCGCCAGATAAGCAGGAGAAGGCAACTCTAACGGTTTTGGAACAGGCAGAGTTGATATGTAAGGATTGGGCGGCATAAATAAAATCGGCAAATTGTGGACGGGTCATATTTTTCATTATTTTCATCCAGATTCAGTAGGTAACTTAACTGTGATAATTGATTCTCAATACGTAAGGAACCATACATGCCCGCCAGCATAGCCCACATGCTGATCTCAAGGAAAACAAGGGAAGAGATTGCTGGGATGGAGATATTCAAGGATTTTGGTGCGATCCTCGAACAGCACAAAGAGTATATGGAGCTGGGTTCCCTGGGGCCAGACCTTCCTTACTACAAAAGCATGGTAAAAGGAGGTATCAATCTGCTCCTTGATAGATCTGATAAACCCATGGGGGTTGACCAGTGGTCATATCAGCTCCATTCAAAAAAACCTAATGTCTTTCCGCTCAAGATGCTTGAGATCATGTGGCGTGAATCAAACCTGGAAATGGAAGATTGGGAAGAAGACGACCAGCAGAAGTTTGCCTTTATCTGTGGATTTCTTACCCACATTGCTGCTGATCAGATTATTCATCCTCTCGTCAATAAAATCGCCGGGCCGTATTACAAAGGTGGAAATTATCGGGACGTACACAGAGAATGTGAGGTGTACCAGGACGTTGTGATCTACCAGAGAATCACTGATAAAGATCTGATGGACGAGCAGCCGAATAAGTGGTGCGACCTCAACCCTGGTTTCGGCAGCAATACACCAGTTTGGTTCAGATACTTTCTTCAGAAAGCCTTTGTTGAAGCCCACTCAGTTGCGCCCTCCGAACAGAATATCGAGGATTGGGTTGATGGAATCTTGTTTATGTTACGAGGTCTAAATAATTTCGGGCCCTATCTTAAGACTGCAAAGGATTATGGGAAGAACAAAGAAAAGAGTGACAGCTACAAGAAGTTTTACAGTGACCCAGAGTATGAAAAATACTTCGACAAAGCCATAGACCTATCTATAACTTACATGCATGCCGCATTTAAACTGTACGATGCTCAGAATGTGACAGATGAGGAGCGAGAAGGTTTTAAAAAAGTTGTCCAGAATGCCGATCTTTCTGCTCCCCTGCAGAAAGATATCTATAGAGATGCCTTAAAAGGCCTGGAGGAATGGGGGAAGAAAGGCAATAGATAAAACTAGTAAAAGTTAGGGTCAGCGCCCATTTGTTCAACGAATATTTTAAAACTAACCTGTTACAACAAAAGGAGGGGTTATGCCGAATAAGGAAAGGGAAACCAGAAAATCGGCACGTCGGTCATTCTTAAAATGGAGCGGCATCTCTTTCCTCTCAATGTTGGCCCTGAACAAGGGGAAAGTCATTGCTGCAGACGTAAAAAATAGGGGGCTGCGCCCATTATTTTGCAATACGATCTATGTTTTTCTCGCAATGTTCTTTGTGGGTTGCGTAACGACGACAAAGACCAGCAGATACGACGAGCTCAGGGGCACTATTGACGGGGATAACTGCGTGTGGGCGTTTCACTCCTACGAGCCGTCGTCCTGGGAGATGGAGTGGCGCCGTGGAGAAGAGTCGGGTGAGCGTCGAGATCAGGAGTGTGAGGTCCTGGCGCAACCAGAGGAGGTGAAACGTTCCGTACAGCTGATCACCGCTATTTATAATGTTGTCACGCTCGGCAAGTCTGCGCCGCCACCTGAATCGATCGATCTTTTCTCCCGCATGATCTATGCCCGCCGTTGTGGGGAGAAGCGAGAGGATACTGGGCAGCGGCGTGTGCAGCTCATTGAGCCGCTCGTCGGTATTCTGCGCGATCCGCTCACTATCTGTCCACAGCCTGTAGGAGTGGATAAACAGATCTACAACTTGTTCGGTCCAGGGGAGAACGCCGGACAATCCAAGCGTCATTTCCTCTTGGGCCCACTGGCGCCATGGACCGACACACCGAATGATCCGAAATCGTGGCGTGTTGGCGGTTTTGATCCGTGGGGTGCTTCTGCCGTAAGCCGCCAACAGCCATGTGTACGGCTGAATGTCCTCATGGACATCGGCGCTTCTCTCTATGACGGTTGGGGAGGCAATACCGCCTCAGTCAGTGCGCTCTGGGTTGTCGAACGTTTCAAACAGCGGCAACTGGCGTTCGATTGGATCGTCTCATTCGAAATTGAAAAGCACGACCCCGACGACGTCTACAGAAACGTGCCAGACGATGTTCTGCCTCATTACCTCTACTTTAATCAAGGCGTGGAGAAGTCTCCCAATGGCAGATGGAACCCCTGGCGCATCCTGCAAGGTATGAGCGTGACGCCTGACGATTATGTCGTAGTGAAGCTGGATATCGATGTGCCTGAGATCGAAAACCCGCTTATCAACCAACTCATGGAGGCAGAGGATATTCGCCCGCTCGTTGACGAGGTCTTTTTTGAACACCATGTTAATGTCAAGGCGATGTGGATGTGTTGGGGCACCAGCACCTCTTCCCTGACCATGAAAGACAGTTACCGGCTGTTCGCAGATCTCCGTTCCGTTGGTGTGCGCATGCACAGTTGGCCATAAAATAGCCCGGGGCAGGCGTTTCGTATAGATCGCATTAATGCGCGCTGGCCTTCTTGCAGGGCGCTGAAACTGTCCTGTTGAAAAGCGGAGAATTAGGGACAGTCACCTATTTTTAGATCCTGTGACCTACTGATTAAGAGTCAGTTGCTCTACCTGTTGATGTAACGGCCCATCTGATATCGAGGAAATTGTGGACGGCTTCATATTTTTCATTATTTTCGTCCGGATTCGGTAGGTAACTGAACTGTGATAATTGATTCTCAATACGTAAGGAAGCATACATGCCCGCCAGCATAGCTCACATGCTCATCTCAAGGAAAACAAGGGAAGAGATTGCTGGGATGGAGATGTTCAAGGATTTTGGTGCGATCCTCGAACAGCACAAAGAGTATATGGAGCTGGGTTCTCTGGGGCCAGATCTCCCTTACTATGAGAGCAGGGTAAAAGGAATAATCAATTTGCTCCGTGATAGGTCTGATAAACCCATGGGGGTTGACCAGTGGTCATACCAGCTCCACTCAAAGGACCCTAACATCTTTCCCCTCAAAATGCTTGAGATCATGTGGCGGGAATCGAACCTTCAGATTGAAGACTGGGAAGAGAATGACCAGCAGAGGTTTGCATTCATCTGTGGATTCCTCACCCACATCGCCGCTGACCAGATCATCCATCCGTTGGTGAATAAAATCGCCGGGCCATACTACAAAGGTGGGGACCATCGAGAGGTACACCGTAAATGCGAAATTTACCAGGACGTTGTTATCTACCAGAAGATTATGGGTATTGACTTGAAGGATGAGAACCTGAATAGGTGGTGCGACATAGAACCTAACTCTATAGTAAACACGCCGATCTGGTTCCGGTATTTTCTCCAGAAGGCATTTATTGAGGCCCACGCAGTTGCACCAGCTGAAGACAGTGTAGAGGAATGGGTTGATGGAATTTTATTCATGCTAAGATTTTTAAACAAAATAGGCCCATACATTAAGGCTGCAAGGGACTATAGCAAGAGTAAGACGGTAAGCGAGAAATATAAAAATTTTTACAGCGACCCGAATTATGAAGAATATTTTGAAAATGCAATACAGCTCTCAGCTATCTACATCTTGGCGGCATTTGTACTGTACGATGCTCAGAATGTGACAGACGAGGAGCGAGAAGGTTTTAAAAAAGTTGTCCAGAATGCCGATCTTTCCGCTCCCCTGCAGAAAGATATCTATAGAGATGCCTTAAAAGGTCTGGAGGAATGGGGGAAGAAGAGGAAATGAGGCGTCAGGTCTACCCTATTGACAGAATTGAATGAGTTGGATTTGGCTAAGATCCGACATGGATTCTTTTTAAAGAATTATATGGGGGAGAAATCGTAGGTGAAAAGTGTAGACCTGATAACCATCTAAAAGGCACCTCCTGAGCATACCAATGAAGGGATCCTTCTGGTATGCTTAGGAAAAGAGATCAATCTTAACCTAACATAGGAGGTGCCCAATGTCATTGTATGCTGGTAT
>Ga0315289_10007739_pt1 | contig 15629 bp, 26 predicted proteins | sample YL17G11_40_MG_FD_203452 | JGI IMG/M metagenome (GOLD analysis project Ga0315289, IMG submission 203452) | Sediment microbial communities from Yellowstone Lake, YNP, Wyoming, USA - YL17G11_40 | ecosystem: Environmental > Aquatic > Freshwater > Lake > Sediment | place: USA: Wyoming | collected... | reverse complement strand
TGGACGGACAGATGGAGTTCAAGACCTTCTCAGTCTTGTCTGCCAAGTTATACGATCTGCTGAGTCCCTACCTCCCCGATAACGCGTTCAGAGACTACCGTTTTAAGATCACCAGGGTCGGATCGGGGTATCTCACCTCCTGGCCGTTCGAAGCAATTCCAATCCCTCCAGCGTAAGCAACGAAACCTCTGTGACCCAAAAACTCCGTTCGCCTTTTTCCCCCAAATAATTGGGTGTGTAAAGTATACAGGTAGCTTCTTTCTCGGAGCCGCGGTGTGCCAAGTGTTGACAAGCCTTTTGACCAGGGGTGAGGGTCAAGCGTTCTAGGCTGCCTAGAACTTTAGGCCCCCCTTAGGTAGAGGAGTCGCACAACGTTATCTTGCCACAGAGAGAGCCCCCTGTGCGAGGACGTGTGGAAAGCCTGCACCTCTACCCCACGTCAGTCAGGGGGCTCATAACCTAATGGCCTCCAGGCGGCCTTAAGGTCTTAAGGTGTAACGGCCACTGGCTTTTGCCCATCGCCTCCGTCATGCCGGGCTTTCCATGCCAGGCCGAAACACTCCGGGCATATAAAGGCCGGGCGCAGGTCTCGGGGCTCGTGCTCCGCCTTACAGATGTCACACCGGGGCTTAACAGGGACACGTGGCGTTCTGGCGGTAGCCTCCTCTGCTGGGGGGCCCTCCATAAGAGCCAGGACGGAGCTCACCTGGTCATGCAGGGCTGGCACGGACCACTTCCATACCTGGTACTTGGCCAAGACCTCAGCCTGCTGCTCGTGTTTGGGGAGCCTGGCGATCTCATAAGCATGGCCGATACCGATAACCTCCGCGTCCAGGGCCTCGCGAAGCTCCGGGGATCCCTTTGCCACAAAGAGGTACTTCTCAATGGTGTCCCGGGAGATCCCGGTGCGCGCTGCAATCTGATCGGAGTCGAGCTTATGTTCCTCGTTTAAGCTCTGGATAACAGTCACCAGCTCGCTGGCCTTGACCTTCCCCCGCAGCCGGTTAGTGACCAGGTTGAGCAGCAGAACATCCTCGGGGGCTCCCTCTCGGACCACCGCCGGGATCGTCTTGTCCCCCCGGGCTCTGGCCTCCTCCAGCCGGTGTCTGCCGTCCGCGACATAATACTGGCCGTCGTGGGAGATCACGATGATGGGCACGACCTGGCCCACGGCGTCCAGGGAGTCGTGCAGCATCTTCTGCAGCTCCTCGTCGTAAACCGCCGTGATACGGACGTCCGGGATAACGCATTTCTCGACTGCGACCATTGTTATACGAGGCACTTGACACCCCCTTAATTATAGTGATAGTCTATGGCCGGTTCCTAAAAACAGCAGAGCCCCGGTTGACTAAACGTTTTGCGTTATATCTCCCGGGGCCAAGAAAGGAGAACCACATGAGCATTGAAACACAAAACCAGGCTTATGTCAAGCCCTTAGAGGAAAACCCCGCGCAACCCCCGCTTTCTGGTTTCAAACGTAATGTCCCCACTGAGGACCACTACCTATCACTGTATAACTCTAGTCTATTAAAGATTCGGAGCCCCCGAGGACCTCAGCAGGGACATTACGATGGATTATTGATAAAGCCCCTAACCGCGCCAGGGCTGTTTTTTAAGTACTTCGACGAGCTCTACCCGGTGTTGCTGTGCTTGCTCGGCTCAAAGAAAAAGGCCGAGGTCCTGAAAGAGGCCCTCCGGCTACAGGCGTGCCGCGGGGAGTGCTTCCCGTCAACGAAGTTTTTAGCGGCCAGGGCTCACTGTAGTGAAAAGACGGTAGACAGGTGCTTCGCGCAGTTACGGGAAATGGGGCTCCTCGTCACTTACCGGACGTCCAGGACGGACGGGACCTTATCTGTGAACCTGATAGACCTGGAGGCATTGTGGCGGGCAATCAAGGCGTTAGTGATAAACGCTCGTGGTCTGGTACAAAAGATAGGCCGGCGCTTTTGGATCAAGGTCACCGGCCTATGGGTGTGTCCGCCTGATTATGTCAAGGGGCAGAGGGGTCGTGCCCACCCCGCTTTACCCGGATAGCCCTATCGCTCGCTTTCAGGAGGCGCGCTGTTTCCAGGTGCTCCTCCCCCTCGGCTGCCGTTTTGGCAAACCAGATGATAGCCCTGTGAAACCAGACATTGTAGGGCTGTAGCGCTCTGCCGGGCACGTATTTAACCCCCCTACAGCGCGTTTCCTTTCTCATTAGCTGCTTCTTCTTTCCGTCTCAGCTCCTTTAAGAGCATCTCCAGCCCCGGGTGTAAGTGAGCGGGATGGCTATAGTCGTCCCAGACATACCTGCCTCCCTCATCAACCAGTATGAGCCGAAGCTTCCAACCCTTGGCTACTTTTACTCTGGGGGTCATTTCTCATTCTCCTTAATCACGGACTCGGACTGTTCGGACTGTTCTGCGGGCACGTTTTCAGCTTCGGAGGGCTCCGGGATCTCAGCTGCTGCCGATAGTCCGTCGAGCTCCTTTCCCCGCACTATGAGGTAGTTACTCCACGTTGATTGTTGCCAGGGATCCAAAAGCGGTATCAGGCTATCAAGTGAGGGGCTGCGATCCACCGCTTTCCACATTTCGAGGATATAATTTGGGCTTTTTCCCAGGACGCCCTCGCCGCTCTCTATGAGGATAGCAAATACGATCAGTCTAGCCAGTTTAAGCTCCATTGGGAACCTCCTTGTCTATTTCGTCTCCCGCTGTCTCCGCCTCCTCAGCCCAGATCGGCAGGTCCGGGAACGCCATGCGGAACGCAAACCGCTGCGCCTGTTTTTCGCACATCCTGGCCGTCCACTTCCGCCAGGTCGGGTTACGGTATTCGTCTGACTTCTCCGATCGCTCGTCCAGGAACTCCTGGGTCACCGTGTGCATCCCGGTGAACGAGTGAGCACACCCCTTGCGCCAGACGTGCGCTATCCATGCGTGCTCGAGCACCGGTATCCCGTACTGTTCGCGCTCCGCCATTGTCAGCGGCCTGGAGTCGCAGCCGTCCATCTCGCCGGTCTTCTGCGCCAGGCAGTAGAGGCCGTCGATCTCGACGAAGGGCCTGCTGTACATTAGACAAACATGCCCCCGGTAAGGATCGAGCCCATACCGCAGCGCAAAATCGATCAGCTGCTGCACCTGTTCGGGACTCGCAAGCTTGCGAGTCCCTGCGTCTTTGACGTCGGCCAGCTCATACCCTCGATAGGCGACGATCGCGGCGCCATGCCGGGTATCAACCTCCCGCTTGTGCTCGATCGCCTGGACAACATAGGGATCGGCGACCTCGCCGCGCCGGTATCCCTGGGATAGACTGCCCAGCTCGGTGAACCGCTCCGATGTTTTGTGTGAAGAACACCTGGCGTTATAATCGGGGTTATCCCATGCCAGGACCAGGGGCTTGCCGCAGCCGGGCTCGCCGCATACGTGAGTCTGGACGAATGTTTTACCCTCCTCCCAGCTTAGTTTCACTTCTTACCTCCTTTATATGTCGTTGCCACGCCATCGCCCTCATCAGCTCGTTGTCGATCTTGAGTAGCCACTCCACGAAGGGGTAGGCGATATGCCCCTCGGGATCCCGAGGGGCTTTAGCGGCAATTCAGGTCCGTACGGCCTTGAGCTCGTCCATCTTATCCTCGAAGCTCAAACTTCGTCCCTCTCTTTCCGCGCCGTGGCTATGGCTTCATCGTACGCCTTCCGCGCCGGGGCTCTGGCTTCCTCGTACGCCTTCCACGCCGGGGCTATGGCTTCCTGGTACGCCTTCTCCGCCGGGGCTATGGCCTCCTCGTACGCCTTCCACGCCGGGGCTGTGGCCTCCTCGTACGCCTTCCGCGCCTGGGCCGTGGCTTTCTGGTACGCCTTCTCTTTAGCTATGCTCATGTTTTACCTCTCCAAACCAGTCCTTAAAATCATGCAGGCTGAGCACTACCAGGTCGTCGCGGGCTCCCTTCTCGTGGAGGAACAGGAGACCGAGCTGGTGTTCTGAGGCATGTCCCCGGGCCGTTGCCAGGCCGTCCTTGATCCACTGAGGGAGCTTGCTGCGGAGTTTCACCTCCACACAATAGGTGTCCGAAGTGACGTCAGGGCTTTTGAGGCCGCACATACTCGCCCTCCTTCCCCCCAGGGCTCGGGCCGTGGCCCGCTCCCTTTGCTTCCACAGCTTTTCGCTCACGGTCGTACACCTCCAATCCTTCCAGGATACGTTCACGGCTTGACAGGAGTGCGTCAATCACGTCGCCCATAGACATACCGCCGTGTTTAAGGCTCACGAGCCGCCCGTGTGTCTGTTCTGACACTCTAATTAAAGGCATCCTTCACCCCCTTGCTATGCTGATTAGGAGCGCGATCACGTACAGTACAGCTACGATTGCCAGCCCAATATAAACTTCTGTACCCATGACTTCACCCCCTTTTCTTTTTATTTACCTGCGGCCGCGGCCTTTAACGCTTCCTGGTACGCCTTCTCCGCCGGGGCTATGGCTTCATCGTACGCCTTCTCCGCCTGGGCTGTGGCTTCATCGTACGCCTTCAGCGCCTGGGCTGTGGCTTCATCGTACGCCTTCCGCGCCGGGGCTGTGGCTTCCTGGTACGCCTTCTCCGCCTGGGCTGTGGCTTCCTGGTACGCCTTCTCCGCCGGGGCTATGGCTTCCTGGTACGCCTTCTCCGCCTGGGCTGTGGCTTCATCGTACGCCTTCCGCGCCGGGGCTCTGGCTTCCTGGTACGCCTTCAGCGCCTGGGCTGTGGCTTCATCGTACGCCTTCCGCGCCGGGGCTCTGGCTTCCTGGTACGCCTTCCCCGCCTGGGCTGTGGCTTTCTGGTACGCCTTCTCCGCCTGGGCTGTGGCTTTCTTCATCCGTATCACCCCCTTTCGAGCATGACCATACCACATTTAGTAGACAATGTCAACAGGGTAGACAGAAAGACATGGCCATGAGAATATGCTTATGAGAATATGATTATGAGTAACATGGAGGTGAGTGTGAATCAAAGGCGCGCATCGATGCAGCTGTCACTCCTCGTCGCCGAGGAGTTCGTCAATCTCCTCCTGGGTGAGCTCTGGCTCGTCCAGCCCCAGGTCTTCCAGTATATCCCCGTCCATTACCATGGCTCTCTCGTTCAGCCAGGGGCAACCTCTGTTGTTTCAGCCCCCGATCTTGGGCTAATCCTGGCAAGGTTTGCCAGGCTATGGGCTATCTGAGCGCTGCTGCGTTGTTTAGGCCCCATTGATGGAAATAAAATTGCGGCCTTGGGCACCTCAAACTCCTTCGCCCATACCCCTTCGGCGTCCTCCGAAACCTTTACGGGTTTAAAGCCGTTCTTCTCTAGCCTCCTCCACCACGTCTTCATACGAGTATAGATATAAGCTATGCCTTCCGCTTCGTTGAGGTTGATGATGGTTTCTTGCTCATGCTTCGTCAGCTTCATCACCTTGTCTCCCTTCCCTAAATTCCCCCCAAGATCGGGGGATAGAACCATAGCGCGCTTTCCCCGCGCTGTCAAGGGCTGCCTATGCCTCAACCTTACCTGTTTCGACCAGGGCTGCAAAATAGAGCTCTTGCCATCTGAGATCGTAGCCCAGCAGGGTATACCCCTCGCTCCACTCGTCCAGGGTGATCAGCCCCAGGCCAATCCACTTATCGAGATCTGACTTACTGGGGATACTGTCCAGATTCGGCTGCTCCCAGTCCCAGAGATTGTATAACGCCTCAATTCCTGCGGCGTCGAACTTGAGAGCGAGCAGGAGCTCATTGCACTCCGCTTTTGAGCGCAGCCCCTTTTGATAGAGGGATTGAACCTGGGATAGGGTGAGATCTCGAGTAGCAACGTCTGCCGTTGTCCTGGAGGAGTCGATGATAACCCTGATCTCGGCATCGATATACCCGTAGTCTTTCAGCCAGAGGGTGAGCTCCCCCTCTGTGATGATCCGCTTCTTGTAGGCCGATACCATCTCGGCCTTACTGAGGTCCTTCTCCTTGGCCGTGGCGGTGTCTGCGTTCAACGCGATGGTGAACCTGGTCAGGGCTGCGGCCTTAGCAGCATCATAGCCAATGTCCTTATAGGACTGTAATACCTGGGCCTCGGTAAGGATCCCCAGCTTGTGCATACGGCGAATGTCAACGCGGGTGAAGGGGGTATAAGCGAGATTGATCAGTTTGTCTCTCCAGAACGGCATAACGTCCAGGGCCCTTAGCAAGAGCTTGAGCTCTTCCTGGGTGATGATGCCACGGTGCAGCATATCGAAGCCCTGCATGGGGCTGGGGAGATCCCAGTGAGCCGCCCAGTACTGCCGGGCAGTCGGCTCGTCGATCCCCACCTTGGCCGCCTCGGTGACGAATTGAGCGGGGAGATCCTGGTACTGACCGAACTTCTCTGCGATCTCGGGGGTATAGGCTTCCCGGACCGCCATGCGCACAATGTCGCTGATCCCAGGGTATTCGAGCAAGGACTTGTAGAGATCCTCCGCCTCGGTTGCGTCGTACCCCAGGACATACATGCGCTGGGTATATTGCTCTTTAGTTACGATCCCCCTCAGTCGCAGGGTTACTAGCAGCTCCTCTTTGAGCCGGCTCTTGGCCACGTCCATGAGCAGCTCTGACCTCTCCTCGGACCAGCCCTGGTCCTTGAGGTCGGATTCTATAAGCTTTGCCTTATCAGGGCGCCGGAACTTAATGGCCAAGGCCGTCTTAGGATCGAATCGAGCCATGATCGCGGCGCGCTGTACCTCGTACTGCAAAAGCAAGAGCCAGGGGCCGATAGTCGATGATACCAGCCCGCCAGTCATACCGCCGCCGACGGCGTTACCCAGGAGGGCTCCAATCGGGGCTGACGGGTTTTTCATTTCGTTAAGCAGGGGCTGGACCTCGGCGGGCACTTTGCCTGTCGCCTCCATCTTCTCGATCATCGGCTTTAGTTTGGGGGCGAAGTCTGACTCAACCCGCCGCATGACAATGAGCACAAACTCCGCGTACATCGCCGCCAACCAGTCAAGGATTGTGGAGAATATAGACTGAGCGCCCATGGCCGGTAGGCCGAAGATAGCGGCGAAGATAGTATTGACGAATCTGCCTAGCCTGGTCATTACTCTACCTCCTCGTTGAGCCAGTTGTCGATCTTGTCGAAGATCCAGCCCGGGGCATCGGAAAAGAACTTGCCGATTTCCTTGAAGTAGCGGAGGAGTACGTTGAGCGGATCGGCCAGGGCACCCAGGGCGGCGGAGATCGCCTGCTGCACAAAGCCCTCAGTTACCCCTGTCACATAGGTGTTCACCGTCTGATAGACGTTGCTGATCGTCTGGTAGACGTTGGTGATGTAATCGGTGATTGTCTGGTAGACGTTGTTGACTATGTTTTGGATCGTCTGGTAGACATTCGTGATGTACTGGTAGACTGTTTGGATGATCTTAGCCCCCAGCTCCACGGCCAGGTTGTAGGCGTCGACCGCCCATCGTAGCGCCGTGGTACCCACGGAGTAGAGGTAAGATAAGCCGCCATTGGCTAGGTCAAGAACAGCCTGTATCGCGGTCAGTATCCAGCTTCCGATGGGCAAACTCAGGTTCAGCCAGTCGCCCGCGGTGAATACCCGCCAGCCCAGGATGTCAAGGGTCCAGGGAGGCAGGTAGAGATAGAAGTTGAAGTAGCTCAGCGCGCTGATAAGCCACTGGGGGAGCCTGAGGTAAGGCATGCTGCTAAATCCCCTTTATAGACTCGATTAGCTTCGCCTTGGCCGTGAGCACCTTCTTGACCTTCTCCTCGGTAAACTCCGTTGCCGGGACCTCCTCCGTGAAGCTCACCCCGCTCAAAGTGCGAGCTGAGATGCGGAAGACCTTGACGATCTTGCCCTCCGGTGTGATGTTCACCGTCTCGATGATATTGACGTTGCTGTAGGGCTCAGACATTTTTGCCTCCCTTCTTTCTGCCGTTCTGAATCAGCTTGCTTATTTTAGGCGGGACAATAGTGACCCCGTAGTAGCCGCAGACTACGCCCAGCAGGGAGTAGCCGACCACGGTGTCCCGGCCCATGATGAGCAGCGTGGTACACGCCACGACCACGCAGAATGTGACCAACCCCTTCTCGGTGAGTTGTATTTGCATAAGGCCCTCCTACAGCGCCATTTTCCAGAGCCCTACCCTATCGTAGGTCCCCGCAGCGGTAACACGCCCGACTCCGAGCAAATAGAATGTGCGGTTCTCTCTGAACATAATAGCCTGTAAATTATATACTGCATTGTACTTTAGCGCCTGCAAGGGAATAATAGAGCCTACCTGGTTCCCTGCCCACTTCGTGAACGTTTGAAATGGAGTTCCCACAGCAGTAGCCATCCCGTTTGAGTAGTAAGCCGCGCCGCCCGCAAAGCCAACGTACACGCAGATATAGATACCAGACTCAAAGAGGACCGAAGGCATCCCTACCAATAAGTTATCCCAGCTCCCCGGAGCCCCTACGGTGAGAATGTCGCCATAATCTACGGGGATGCCCGTGGCTGTAGAAATCCTCCAGGCGCAGGTAGGGCCCGCCACTTGCGCAATAAAGTGCAGATAGCAGTTACCAACACGCAGCACGCTGAGCCCCCTGACAGCGCCTCCGTGAGGCTGGTACTGACTCTCGTCGTTAGTCCAGTTAGCATCGTCTGTATAGTCAACATTGGCAGCACAGTAGGCATGACCAACCTTGACGTTTACCTCCGCGTCAGCATTATTCGTACCCAGATACCAGAGATGGAGCCGGTTATTCGCCAGGTCCAGGCTCAGGGCGGGCTGATATACATGGGTGCTCCTCCAGACGCCTCCAACGGCGATGATAGGGTTATGGGCTGATTTAGTCCAGACAGTGAATGGACGGCCGGGACACGTCACCAGCCCTATCCCGTTGGTGGGATTGGCAGCCGTTCCTCCACTGTACGCCATGACATATCTGCCGTCAGGCATCTTAATCACGGCGCTCATCCGTTGAATATATTTATCGTCCCAGGATCCGCCACCGCCCACGTCAATAACACAACCCAACGTCCCAGGCCCGTCCACGAACGTCCAGCCCACCTCTGTTGTGCCGATGAACGGCAGTGGCACCAGGTTTGAGAGACTACTTTCATTGTTAGTGCTGTACTTCTCAATCCTCTCCCGCTCAAACACATACCCTTTTACCAGCCCCGCGCCGGCTCGTGAGGCTACAGCCTGGGCAAACGCTCCATCGTTACGATACCAGGAGGGCTTGGCCTGGCCGCTTGTCCCAGAGAAGTAGAGGAACTGCCCCCTGGTAGTAGTGGCATTGACATAAACATCTATATAGCCAGCCAGCGCTACAGCGCCAGCAGCGTTGTCGGCGATTACGGCGGTAGCCACAACAACCTGAGCGTCCTCGTCCTCGGCGGCGTAGTCAAACGAGTCGTTATTGTCGGGGTCAAGGCGGTAGACATAGCCCACCACCGTGGCGGCTCCCGCCTTGTTGGTAAGCGTGGCTATCAGTGTTGCGCCTCCAACTGGTGCTGCTGGTGCCGGGATCCACTCGCCCGCAACATTGTCCCAGGTAAGGACATCATCAGCTGCGGGGGCGGGAGCGTTGACATCAGCCAGGTCGTCCAGGTTGATAACCCCCGCTAAGCCTCCAGGCGTTACCACCTGCCACTCTCCAGCTACGGCGTTCCACCATATAAGGTCCCCGGCGGCAAGCCCCGCCAGGTTGACATCAGCCAGGTCGTCCAGGTTGATAACCCCCGCTAAGCCTCCAGGCGTTACCACCTGCCACTCTCCAGCTACGGCATTCCACCATATCAGGTTCTGGTTGGCAAGCCCCGCCAGATTAACGTCCCCCAGGTCGCCCAGGCTGACGCCTGACAGGTCTACCAGGAGGTTGCCGGTGGCGTCTACCAGGACGGGACGCCATTCCCCCGCGGCGGAGTCCCAGCCCCAGAGTAGCTTGTTTGCTCCCATAGTTTAGTTTCCTAAGCCGCCTTTACCTTGATCGCACCGGCAGCGGTGACCAGGATAGGCCGCCACACCTTATTAACGGCGTCCCAGCCCCAGATTAAAACATTCGCCTTATCTTCCATAGCAACCTCACCGCGGCGACAAGAATGATCAGGGACACAGTCACAATCTCAGCGATCAGCAGGAGGGTATTCTGCTCCACGAGCACCGCCCCGCCGTTGGCATAAATGATGACCAGGGTGTAGAGCACACCGGCCCCGAGCCCGATCAGCAGGAGGAGCGCCATAGGATCGAATATCACTGTCTCACCTCACGGCTCGTTCTGAGTCACTATTATATCATCGAACCACATATGATTAGCCCCGGCGACGTTGTTTACCGCCCTCAGCAGGATCTCCATTGAGGGACTAATCACGCTGGGGGCCACGAAAAGGTTATACATGGACAGGTCTATTGTGGTGCCGTCGAGCACCAGCCGCACATATCTGCGAGCGGTGAAATCCATCACCAGCTTTGCGGTATGGAAGCAATTATCCCAACTGAGCAGGTCAACTCCCACGGCAACTGTTACCAGTACCCAGGCGTCGTTCAGGATCTCGATTATGTCGTCGTGTATCCCTATAACCAGATAAGGATTGAGAAAGTTAGTGCCATCGTGCAGATAGAAGTTCAGGATAACGTGCTGTAGGCCTAGTATCCCGGAAAAGGAGAACTCAAGGCCCATGTTCCCCAGCACAGGGAAGGGGAGAGCCCCTTCCAGCTCGGTCCAGGATCCGGCCCCGGGCATCATGTCAAGCCTGGCGCTGAACGATCCGCTGCGGCCACGGAGGGGGCTGATTGTACCTGTGCCCCCCAGGGGCAGGGTGTTGACGTTCCACCGCCCCAGGGTCCCCTCAAAATCCTCCAGCATTACCACATCGCCGCGTCGGTCATGCGTGTCAATGCTCCCCAGCCGCGCCGCGAGCTCGCTCATATCCTGAACGCCGTAGATTGTCTGTTGAGCCAGGGTTCTCCCGTAGGGCTTAATTCCGTGTGCCATCTAACCTCCTGGCGGTGATATGCCGAAGGCTTCCTGTAGCGCGTCCCGCTCCACCTGCTTTAGTTTGCCGTAGACGTGCTCGGCGATGGTGCGAGGGAGAACGCCGATCCTCACTGTCACCGTCCAATCAAAGAAATCATCCTCGTTCCACGCCCGGAGCTTGAGGATGTAAGGCTCCTCGAAGACCTCGAAATAGTCGCTAAAGCCGATAGTCTCCCCGTCTGAGGTAAAGGAACCGAGGGGGTTGGAGGGGTAAATCATGTGCTCGAAGCGAAAGATGCGGAGGTGCAAGAGGTTGGCGCACCACTTCTCGAACTCAAGCTCCACCCGGTAAATGACGCCGTTGGCTATGGGGATAACCTCGGTGACCGCTGCGATCTCGGGGGTGTTGGCGGCGACTGTGAGGGGGTAGACATAGAACACCGGTTACCCCCTTTCTAAGCCGCCTCTCGTTCCGTCCGAGGCCTCCAGAAAACAGTAACACTCAGAATGTTGAGCGTCAGTTGCACAGACAGGCCGTTATCCAGCTCGATCCCCGGTAGAGTCTTGAGAGGTATGGTTTGACCCGCTAAGACGTTCACGACTGCTATAATGCGGCCCAGAGCAATAGGCCCCTCAAAGAAGGTTACCACCCCGGCAGCCGCAGCGCCCTCGATAGACCACCCATACAGAACGCAAGCTCCCCGCGAGACCTGGAGGTGGACCGGGGTATAGATATAGCCGCACATTTCCTCCGGGGGAACGATCTTGTGCCCAATGTCAGGCTTTTCCATAGGTCTCCCTCCGCTTTTCTATGCACAGAAGGGTATGCCGATATTACTTGCGCTCTACCGGCATACCCTGTTCGACTACATTCCCAGTATCAGCTCTTCCAGGATCAAGCTGTAGGGACAGTTGGCGAGTGCTCCGGCGTTGTACAGGGTCTCCACCATGATCCGCCCGTACTTCCGGGAGTCCAGGCTCATATCGTCGATCTGCTCCTCCTGGTTTGGTGGGCAGAACGGGATAGAGTACATTCGGCCAAAGCCGCGTCCCGTCTCCGATATTATGCAAGCATCGGTCGCGGCGCTGTTCACGAAGTCCATCAGCATATCAAACTGACCTTGCTGTAGCCGCCCTTCCATCGCTATCGCCTGGTTGCTCGTAGCCCAGCTCTCCCAGCACCTGTCGAAGAGGCTGGGGATCTGGATAATCCCTATTCCGTTGTTGTTGGTGCAGAAGCGGCGCACCGTCGGATCCCCGAACTGCGAGGAGTCGAGCCGCGCTATGGCCCAGATGTCCAGGTCTACCGGGATCCATGCCCTGTTGTCGGCCTGGATCGTAAGCGTGTTCACATTGAAGAGCTGGTCCATCGCCATAGTGTTTTGGAAGAGGTAGATCCGCGGCCACTTGTAATTCTTGGGCATTTCGGTGAAGTGGGTCGCCCCAGCCGCCGATAGCCACTGATCGATGACGCTCGTTTTGATGTAGCCGCGATAGTTGACGCTATCCGGGGCATAAAGCAGCCGGATAGACCACAGCCCCGCTGGCGCTGCCACGAATCCACCTGCGCCATCTGTTTGCACACCGACAGCGTTATTCCAGGTGAACCGTATCTGCGGGTTGACCAGGTTGTCCAGGGTCAGACCGTACTGACGGTCATAGGGATAGCGGCCAAAGGGGATCGTGATAACCCCGATTTGGTTAGACCCGGCGTTACCGGCAAAGAAGTGATCGGCCTCATTCCCGCCACGCCGCCAGGCTACACCCGCGTGTTGAATCCCGCTCATGGCCTTGATAACCTCAGAGCCACGGTGGATGATCTCGATGTTGGTCATAAGATCGAGGACGTTGCGGCTATTCTCGCCACCGGCGAGGTTTGCCCACTCGATCTCAAATTGCAGCGCGCTTAACTTACCCCTGGTCGGTAGATCCTGCACCAGCATACCGGGCGCAACCGCGAAGGGGTTGTTGATTAGGTATGGTCTATTTTCCCATATCTCACTCATTTGTATTACCTCTCAGTTGATGGGCTGTGGGATCGACCTTCCCTTATGCCCCCAGTCCAGCGATACGCTTGGCATTCAGAGCCTGGCCGACTGCCTTCACTCGCTCATAGTTCCTCGCATCGCCGCGAGGAGCCCTGGGCGGAAGGGAGATCGTCTGCAGGACGCCGTGATAGGGCTCGAACCCTGTGCTCCAGTCCTGCTGAGCTCCTCCCACGCCCTCGGAGTACCGACCTGCTCCGACTGAGGCGAGTTTTCGGGCAAACTTGCCCAGTTGAGCCGCTTTGGACACGCCGCGCTCAAACTTGGCCTGAATGTTGCCCGCTGAGATCGCCTGGCGGAAGTTTCCGCCCGACGCCTGGGTGTTGCGTCCCCATTTATCGGCGGCGCCCTGGGCGTTAGCGGCAAACTCGGTAGCCGCAGCCCCGGCGTTGCGCGACCACTTTTGAGCCGCGCTTGTGAGATCCTTTACTGCTGGCATTTTCTTGCCTCCTGATTTATTCGAGCGGGGGCGTGGCACAGAAAAAGGCGGTAGACCTCACTGTGCCACGTCTACCGCCCTATTGACATTAGTAGCACTATGTGTATATTATGTCAAGGGGGGATAAGTTTCGTGCAGACGAATAAGGCAACCTGGAAGGAACTTCAAGAGAGATTAAGGGCGCTGCCGCCGCGGGAGCCACGAGGTTCACCGCAGAATATAGAGCGCATGGTTCTATATTCTGCGATAGTGCACGAAGCGGCCATAAAGAAAGAGCACGGCCTTAAAATTAGCCGGAGGCCCCGACTGTGATCCAACAGCGTGAACGTGCGTTGCTGTCCGAGTATATCCGCCTCAAGTTACTGGGGCTACAGGTCCGCCAGAACTGCCCCCTGGGCATAGTCCCCGAGTCCCTAATCGTGGAGTATGGCCGCACCCAGGCCCTCCGGGTAGCACGGAAGATGCGCCCCGAGGTTGATGCCCTAGTCATAGCGCCGGACTCGCTCATACTCATCGAGGCCAAGGTATTGCGCTGGGTTGACGGGCTGGCTCACCTGGTAGTCTACAAGGCCCTGGTACCGGACACCCCTGAGCTGGAGGCGTATGCCAAACTGCCGGTGATCATGCGCATGGTGATCCCCTTCACCCAGGAGAATATGCAGAGCGTGGCCGCCAGGATGGGAGTCGAGATTGAGGAGTTCACCACGCCGGCGATTGACGAGTACCTCAACAAAGAGCTACCCAAATACAGCACACAAGAGTACAAGCGCAAGCGCGCCGAGATTATGAGGCAACGCGAGATCCTGGGGGTGCAATAAGAGCATGGGCTGTCGCTGGAAAACCGTGGGGGGAAAAAGGGTCAGGGAGGATAGGGTCAGCGGCCCTGTATCGATGAACCTGCTCGCCTCCTTTAGCATCGGGGATCTCCTGGCAGAGATCAAGGCTCGCATGATCAGCGGCTCCCCCACCGTTACTGCCGAGGAGCTGCGCGACGCCACGTTCCGCTTGTTCTTAAACCCGGAGACCGGCTATTGGCTGGAGATCCGCCGTGGGCCGGGCTTCCCCCCAGCATACCAGAATATCACCCAGGCCGAGGCTACCAGGCTCGAGGCGCACCGTCCCGAGCCCTCGTTTATAGCGCGAATGTTCCACTGGCCGGAGGTCGCAGAGCACTAAATAGAAGGAGTCTCCCCCTATGATGATGAACTATGTCGAGGTGAAAGACGGCGAGACCAAGACCTTCCACTTCACCGATCAGTATATGGTGGACAGAACGATATGGGATAAGGACACCGGCAAAGAGAAAATCGTGCGCTCACTCGTGTTGCAGGTAGACGAGGTGGACGGACAGATGGAGTTCAAGACCTTCTCAGTCTTGTCTGCCAAGTTATACGATCTGCTGAGTCCCTACCTCCCCGATAACGCGTTCAGAGACTACCGTTTTAAGATCACCAGGGTCGGATCGGGTTATCTCACCTCCTGGCCGTTCGAAGCAATTCCATTTCCTGCAGCGTGATCCGCTCGAATTTTTGTCACCGCTCATTTTTTCTCCGACGCTCCGTTTTCTTGTCACCGTTCGGCGAAAATCCGCGACTTAATCTCGCGGGGCCGCGGTGTGCTCTCGGGCAACAAAATGTTAGTCCCGAGGGGAGGGTCAAGCGTTCTAGGCTGCCTAGAACTTTAGGCCCCCCTTATGTTGAGGAGTCGCGCAACTTATTCTTGCCACAGAGAGAGCCCCCTCGTTCCACTATAGGGTGTGCCGTCCACCCACGGACCATGGACCAGAGGGGGCTCATAACGTAATGGCCTAACAACGGCCATACGGTCTTATGGTATAACTGCCGCTGTCTTTTGCCCGTCGCCTCCGTCATGCCGGGCTTTCCATGCCAGGCCGAAACACTCCGGGCATATAAAGGCCGGGCGCAGGTCGCGGGGCTCGTGCTCCGCCTTACAGATGTCACACCGGGGCTTAACGGGGGCACGTGGCGTTCTGGCGGTAGCCTCCTCCGCTGGAGGACCCTCCATAAGAGCCAGAACGGAGCTCACCTGGTCATGCAGGGCTGAGATAGACCACTTCCATACCTGGTACTTGGCCAGGACCTCAGCCTGCTGCTCGTGTTTGGGGAGCCTGGCGATCTCATAAGCATGGCCGATACCGATAACCTCCGCGTCCAGGGCCTCGCGAAGCTCCGGGGATCCCTTTGCCACAAAGAGGTACTTCTC
>Ga0315289_10007738_pt1 | contig 15631 bp, 13 predicted proteins | sample YL17G11_40_MG_FD_203452 | JGI IMG/M metagenome (GOLD analysis project Ga0315289, IMG submission 203452) | Sediment microbial communities from Yellowstone Lake, YNP, Wyoming, USA - YL17G11_40 | ecosystem: Environmental > Aquatic > Freshwater > Lake > Sediment | place: USA: Wyoming | collected... | reverse complement strand
AACATGCCCGCCAGCAGGGATGGATCAATCGTCCAGGAACCAGGGTCGCTGGACTGGGCATCAGCGATAGTCAATGTCAGCGGAGCGCTCAGGACCTTGCGCAGGGTCACAGCTTGCGCCGAGGCATCCAGCACCGCCGGGCTTTGATCCGCGATGGCCAGCGGCACCTCCCCGTCCCGGAAAGCCCCCAACTGCGCCAAAAGTCTCGTAAGTGTGTCATCCACGTTGAGCAGGCGGCCGGTCCGCCCGGGTGTGTAAACCACCTCCGTGCCGTTCAGGTGAAGATCGGTCTCCACGATGGGTTGATCTATCTGGACGGCAATATTCTGAAGATAGCCATGAGCCACGCGCTCGTCGAATAGGATCACCGGGGCGAGGTCCAGCCCGCCCTGCCAGGCATTGAGTTGGCCCGCCAGGCTGGTAAACAATCCGTCTTGACGGCCCAATCCATAAGCGCGTTGTATGCTGCTCCCGGCGTCAAAGACCATACCCAATTCGGCGGGTGTCGCCACCCAGACCTGGTTGCCGTCGCGAAAAACGACACGGCCAACGGTGGGATAGGTAAGGCGCTGGCTAAGGGCCGCCGAGGCTTGTTCCGGGGTCAGGCTGGAAAGGTCAACGCCCGCCATCGAGATACCCGGGAAGATGCGCCCCGAAAAGAGCAATTGATACCCGCCGCCGATCAGTCCGACGGCCAGCAAAAACAAGCTCAAGCCGCCTACAGAGGCAGCCAGGATTTGAAGCAAGAGGGGAGAACGCTGGGGTCGAGGGACGGTGACGAACGACATTGTTGCTGATTATACACCGAGAGAAATGAGTTATAAAGTGTAGAGAAACGAGTGGGACACGATGTTCATTTCTTGTTACCCATTTATTGTTTCTGGTCACATGCCGAAGGCCGGGATTTCAACCACCTGCTCGGCAGCCTTGACCTGGTAATACGGCATCCAGGCCACGCCGAATAGATTGACGTAAACGTCCGTCTTCTTCGGCAGAATGGGAAGTTCGGTGACATCGTTGACCACGTCGCCCCATTTGGAACCGGCTTCGCCCAGAGCCTGTTGTCGAGCCTGCTCGAGTTGAGCCAATTGCCGCTTATACTCTGCAATCACGTCCACCGACTCATCCACATCGGCCTTGGATTGCGCGGTCATGCGATGTTTGCTCATTGCTGCAGAAATCCTGCGGCTGCGGCGTCCGCCCAGCAAACTGAACACGGTCTCGGCGCCAGACACCAGTTCCTCGCGTTTTCGCTCTTCGAGTTCAGTCTGGTCTTGTTGCAACTCCCGCTCTTCTCTGGCTAATTTCTCTTTCAGTGCGACAATTTGACGGTCAATCGTCGCCGTTGCTTTGGCCAGGTCGGCGTCACGGGCCTGGCGGGCCGCCTCGGCACAGGCTCCCATAAATTCAGCCTGCGAAACATCCGACGTGGCGAAGACCCCCAGGGCGCTGTTGGCACGGATGGTAACCTTACTTGTCCGGTAAGCCCAGTCGGCAAAATCCTTCTGTAAAGCCATCATCTGGCGGGCATCGGAGAGCGGTCCGTCCAGGGCAGCGAATCGCCCCTGCGGATCGGGGAGCGGGTCCATTTCTTTTTCGTCCGGCACGGCCCGCACGAAATCGTCCCAACGGACGACGCCGCGTTTGTCCAGCACAGTCACCAGCGCCGACCTGACCTGCTGCATGTCCAGGCTGTAGCGCCGGTCGAGGAAACGCACCTGGGCCGAAGCCAGGATCGCGGGGCGATACAGAACGCCGGCCAACATGGCTTCTTCCGGCATGGTCCGTCCCGAAACCGACAGCGCTTTCGTAAAACTCAGATTCATCGGCATGAAGAACTCGGGGAAACCGGCGGGAACAGGCGGACGGGTCACTGAGGATTGCTGATTGACGATTGACGATTGACGATTGACAACCGCTGGCGGAGGCGAAGCGAATGGGATAGGCGCGACCACTTGCTGTCCATTGACGACTGGCTGTCGATCGCTGGTCGCTGTCTGCTGATCGCTGACTGCTACCAATTGCCCACTGCCAACCAGCTTGTTCAGTGCCGGGATTTGTGTGCGCGTCAACGGGCCGGCCAGGAAATTCATCGTCCAGCGCGTCTGGAAAATGACTACCTCCCCTGTCCCTCCCATCTTCTCCGAAGATGGGGGGGGAGCGGGGGGGGTGTGGACGTTCTGCATGAGGAAAACGCGCTTGCCCAAGCCCGAGATGAGCTTATCGAAGGCGGCCCGGTCCAGGCTCCCGGAGGCAGTGGATTCGAGTCCATCCAACAAGCGCTGCTTGTCCTGATCGGTCTGGAGCTTACCGATGAACCACGTCCCGGCGTTGGAGAGAGCCTTGTAGTCCAGGTCCACCGGGTTCTGGGTGGCAAGGACCAGGCCCAGGCCAAAGGCGCGTGCCTGCTTGAGCATGCGCAGGAGCGGCAGTTTGGAGGGTGGAATGGCGACCGGCGGCAGGTAACCGAAAATCTCGTCCATATACAACAAAGCGCGTAGACTGGTGGCGCCAGGCTGGGTGCGCATCCAGATCTCGACCGCCGAGAACAGGATGGTGACGAAGAACATGCGCTCGGCGTCGCTCAAGTGTGCCAGGTAGAAAACGCTGTGGCGCGGGCGGCCGTCCGGAGCGAACAATAAAGAGGCCACATCCAGCGTCTGCCCGGTCCGCCACAGATCGAACGTCGGGGCAGCCAGAATATTATTGACCTGCAAGGCCAGCTCCAGGCGGTCTTTCGCGGGGAAGAAAGTATCCACCGGGAAGGCTCCCAGTTTGTCGAAAGGCGGTGTCTGGATTTGCAGGATGAGCTCGGTCAGGTCGAGGGATTTATTCTGGCTCCAGGCGGCCTGGAAAATGTTGGAGAGCAAGATGTGCTCGCGCGAACGGATCGGGTCAATATTATCGAAGCCGACCAATCCTAAAATAGCCGCCACCGTGCTGGAAATGCGCTCGGACAATATCTCTCGATTGGCTGCCCAATCCAGGCCCGGCGCGGCCAGGGACGACAGCACACTGACCGGAATGCCGGCGTCCGAGCCGGGAGTGTAAATGGCAAACTCGGCGGCATTCTTGAGCGCCAGCATGCGTTCATGGCTGATGCCCCATTCGGCCAGCCCGTTGCGCCAGGCCAGGGCCGCGTCTGTGGCGGCCTGTTCCACGGACTTTCCGGCGCGGCGGGCCAGTTCGGGATCCAGCCAGGGCTGGAAGTCCTGGGGAGCCAGATCGGGGAAATGCAACAGGAGATTGGTCAGGTCACCCTTCGGGTCGATCAGGATGGCCGGGATGCCTTGCAGGGCGGCCTCTTCCATGATAGCGATGCACAGGCCGGTCTTACCGGAGCCGGTCATGCCGGTCACCACGGCGTGGGTGGTCAGGTCGGCGGGATCGTATTGCAGAGGCTGGCCGGTAACTTTGTTCTGGGCAGGGTCGAAGAGTTTACCGAGATAGAATTTTTCGGGCATAGGTGACTCCTGTAATTTCAAATTGGGACAGCAGTGCATCTGCTGTCCCAAAATTTTGAGCAGTATTATCGCCAGTTATTAAGCTTGAGCGGATAGCCGAGTTTTTGAATCTGCTGATAGTGAATCGCATTACCGGTGACGAGCATCAGGTTGTTATGTAACGCAATAGCAGCAATCATCGGATCTGCCCGTCCAATCGGGTGTCCGATCTGCTCAAGATCTGCAAATATCCGACCGGCAATCTCAGCACAGGCCTGATCGAACAAGAGCACTTCACAGGTTTGCAACCCAACCAGAAATTTCTGAAGTGCATCTGCACGGTTTATTTTGTGCAATCCTTTCACGATCTCCATCACGGTGATGACTGAGAGCGTGAATTGACCAAAGGCCTCCTTGTAGGCAACGGCGTTCGCAACAACCGTTGCGTTCTTCGCCTTAAAAATCTCAGAGAGGATGTCGGTATCCAGAAGTACTTTATCCACTCACGGCCTCATTCAAGGCGCAGCGGAGTTGTTTCACGCGCCAGCATGATTTGTGACACAAGATGATCTACCATTTCCGGATCATCCGCAAACATGCCCAGAAATGGGTCAACTTTTACCAGGCGTTCCAGATAGATGCGCAGAGCATCCAGTACGATGTCCGCTTCTGTTTTCTGGCTTTTTTGGGCAATCCGCTTAAGAGCCAGGTAGGTTGCTTTGGGAAGCGAAAGTTGGATCGGGACGTTATCACGCATGGTTTCCTCCTTACAGAGGCTTCGAAATAGTAATTATCCTCGTCATTATACAACGGAAATCAGGCTATAATCCCTACAGGAGGACACCATACCCCCCCTTTTCCTTTTTGCCGTGCTGCTTTTCCTGCTGACCGGGGCTGGTTTCGGCGGGTGCACCGTCAACCTGGTGGACGGGGAAGCCGCCGAAGCCTTTGCCCGCGCCCTGGCAGCCGGTTACACCGAAAAGACAGGGCTGCAACCCGAGATTTACATCTGCCGGGCTGTGGATGGGGCGGGGGTGATGTATAATCCTTACTGGAGGTGTATATGTTGCGCACATTTGAAGCCACGATTGATAAAGACGGCAAAGTCCGTCTGCAACAGAAAATCCAACTCCCCGAAGCGCATCGCGCCATCGTGACCATTCTGGATGAACCGGCTTACCTCGTCGCAGAAACAGCTTTCTTGAGCGAAGCGGCTCTTGCCGAAGACTGGGACCGCCCGGAGGAGGACGAAGCATGGGCACACTTGCAGCCGGCCAGGTAGTGCTGATCCCCTTCCCGTTTTCCGATCTATCACAGACCAAAATGCGGCCCGCCATCATTCTGGCTTACGCAGGCCGTGATGACTGGATTCTTTGCCAGGTAACCAGCAACCCATACGGCGATACGCATTCTGTCAAAATCACCGACAGGGAATTTAAAGAAGGTTCTCTGAGCACGGCCAGTTATGCCCGACCGGGCAAACTCTTCACAGCCAACAGCGACTTGATTTCCGGAAAAGTGGGGGCGCTCAAAGAAGAAACCCTGCAAAAACTGATTGATGGGGTTGTCGCCTTGTTAAGGTCGGGGAAATAGAAGCTGATCGAAAATCTACATCTGCCGGGCCGCAGAGGCCGATAAGCTGTTCCCCCCCTGCAGGGGTGCTACACGAAGCCACCAAACGGCGGTTGTCCCCTCGGGGATGCTTCGCGAAGCCACACTGTTAGGCGGCTTCGCCTACGCAGACTTTCCGCGCAGTGAAAGTCGGGTGTGCCCGTAATAGCGCAGGATAAACGATGATACACCAAAGACTTTCTATACTGTTCGTCCTCGTTTGTTTGTTAATGACAGGCCTCGTACCCGTCTCCGCCAATGCGCCAGCACGATTGCTGCCAGCAGCGACTTCGGATAACTTGATTGTCAACGCGTACGCCGAGGACGGTGAAGGTTCCCTTACCGATTATGAAGTGGTTCCTGTGCCCGGTTGGACCACTCAGGGCAATTTCACCGTAATGCGATACGCATCTGGCGGAGGTGGCCCAGATAATAACACGCCCGGGCCAGTGGAACGTGGAGCGAACTTCTTCGGAGGAGGCCCCAACAATGCCGCTTCCTCCGTTACCCAGACGATTGACCTGAGCAGTTACGCAGCCGCGATCGATACGGGTCACCAAACCTATACCCTCTCCGGATACTTCGGCGGCTGGTCTTATCAAGCCGACAATGCCACGCTGACCATCAACTTCAAAAACGCTGCCAATCTGTCGTTGGGAACTGCCACCATTGGCCCGGTGACCAACCAGGAACGCGGCAACCAAACCGCGCTCTTTAACCGAACGATCAACGGATTGGTCCCGGCTCAAAGTCGCAAAGTAGAAGTTTTCCTCGAAATGACCCGCTACGAGGGGGCCTACAATGATGGCTATGCCGACAATCTGTTCCTGGGGCTTGGCTCGGCCAGCGGCGGCGTGATCTCTGGCAAGGTGTATAACGAGAGCGCTACGGTGGGCAACGAGGTCACAGGGGCTTTCATCCAGGCCTGTTTGACAGGTGGTGGGTGTCAGATGACCACGAGCAACAGCGATGGTAGTTATTGGTTTATCAACCTGGCGGCCGGGCAGTATCTATTACGCGCTTTCCCGCCGGGTGGCAATAATCGCCTGAGTGGATTGTTCGGCCCGCTGACGCTGCCGGTAAACTCGACCCTTCTCGATCGGAATATCATCTTATTGCAGCCCACCGGCCTGCCTGAAGATACGACCATTACCCCCAGCACAACTTCGAACGAGGTGCCGTCGGTCTATTGGCGAGACGCTCTCACCTTGACCAAGACCGGTTGCAGCGGAGGCACTGCCAGCTACCAGGTGTTGCAGCAAGAGACAGTTATCCGCAGCGGCAGTATGGTCGGATCGCCAGCCGGTACATACACCGCGACAATTGCCTCCCTGTATCCTCTCCACGGTGATGCCCGGGTTATCATCACCCTGCAATGCCCAGGCGGTGAACCGACGCAAATCCCGTTCAATATCTGGATTGACCCCAGTGGGGTGGTGGTCAACACGAACGGAGAACTGGTTCCAGGCGCAACCGTGACCCTGTACCGTGCTGACGTAGCCTCAGGGCCATTCGACATCGTGGTATCGGGTAGCGCTGTCATGTCCCCTGGCAATCGTGTCAATCCAATGCAGACAGATACCGCCGGTCTTTTTGGCTGGGATGTGATCGCCGGTTATTACACGGTTCGGGCCGAAAAAAGCAGCTGTGTGGCGGCTGACGATCGTTCTCAACCTTACGCGCAGACGGATGTGTTAACCATTCCACCTCCGGTGACCGATCTGCGTCTGGTGTTGTATTGTGGTGAACAAGCCCACATTTATCTGCCAATCGCGATTCGTTAGCTACCGATGAATTGCAATGTCAAGGGCAAGCCGAAGAGCCGCCCAACATCTGGGTGAAGCCGACCTCGCTTCGCTCGTGGGTATGCGTGCGCCATGAGGTAGTATAGGTTCTGGTTTACCCGCGAGTCTTGCCCGCACTGCTCGGCGGCTTACCCAGGGCGTTAGCCCACTTAGACACCAGCGAGTAACAAGCGATGATTGAAGATCAATACCTCAATACTCTGCGAAAAATTAATACCCGCTTGGATGGCCTAAAAGACAACCGAATTAACTGGGTTATTACTGGAAGTTTAGGAATGGCATTGCAGGGTGTGACTGTAGATGTTCACGATATTGACATCCAAACTGATAAAGATGGCGCGTATGAGATCGAAAGCCGTTTTTCTGAATATGTGGTTAAGCCAGTGCGTTACTCTATATCTGAGCGGATACATTCTCACTTTGGTATCCTCGAAATAGGTGGCATCAAGGTAGAGATTATGGGTGACATTCAAAAGCGACTGGACGATCAGACGTGGGGTGAGCCTGTCAAAGTGGAACGCCACAAATGTTTGGTAGAAATTGACGGAATGCAGATTCCCGTTTTGTCGTTAGAGTATGAATATCAAGCGTATCTCAAATTAGGTAGAAATGAAAAAGCGGAAATGCTAAGAAATTGGTTGCAAAAGTCAAAAGCGGGCTAACACCGGCTGCTGAGAAACAGCTCCTTTCTGTTTCTTGTGGCTTGAAGGATGGCCCCCCATCCGGGTTGATTCCAGCGGACAGCGGCTTCGCCGCTCGCGACCACAGCGCGTTTTGCCAGAAATGGCGCGATAATCAAGATGAAGTCTTGCCGGTCCCGCCGCTGCCGCTGCCCCCTTCGGGGATGCTTCGCGAAGCCAAACCGTTGGCCTGCTCATCCATGAATTAAGTTCCACGTTCATTCGGAGGAACTATGTTAAAACCAATCACGCAGAATCGAGTGTCCCAATTCATACTTTGGCTAGTCTTGGCCTTTGCGCTGAGCGGCTGTCTCAAAGTTCGTGTGGCGATTGACGTTAAACCAAATGGGTCAGGCACAATTGGAATTGCTTTAGGCATGACACAACAGGCGAAGATGTTAGTTTCAAGCCAGGGCGGAGACCCGATGCAAACACTGACCGAGAACCTAAGTGAATCTGCTACTAATCCCCAAGATGTAAAGGTCACAAGCTGGACAGAAGGTGAATATGAATGGGTGCAGGGAGAAGTAGCTTTTAAAGACTTGAACGACTTAAATGAGCGTATGTCTCAAGTCGATTATTTTGAATCTTTTTCAGTGACACGCCAGCCCGGTATCTTTCGAGATCGGTTCATTTTGAATGCACGCCTCAAGCCGCTCATGCAGGATACAAATTCAAGCGATATATCAGGTTTTGGCGATATAGACCCATCTGCTTTTGTCGAGATCCAAATGGCAGTACGCTTGCCAGGTGACGTAATTGAAACTAATGGCGTTTTTGGTGGAGCAGACTCCTCTAATATGCTCTGGACGGTCAGCAGTAAACAAACCATTACAATGCAAGCAACAAGTGAAGCTTGGAACTGGATCAACATAGGTATTGCAGGTGGCAGCGTTGGCCTAGGTATTTTAGCGATTGGTGGCAGCGTTTGCCTAGGTATTTTAGCGATTGGTGGTATCACGCTCTTAGCAATTCCTGCAAAACCGAAGCCGAGAAAGAATCTCCCAGTTACTCATGCCACTACCGACCATTTGCCCGGTATTCCCCCATCCTCAAGCGGTGGCATGGTTGTTGCGAAAAAGTCGCCTCAAGCACATACTCAAGCCGAAGTTGTAATGCCTATTCAGCCTGTATCATCAATTTCACCCGCGTTTCCGCCCGGTATGCTGGCTACAATCGGCGCACGTTCCCTTTTGCAAGATGTAAATCAATTTTTGTTGAAGAACACAGGATCAATACGCGAAACGCTCAATGAATTACACATGGAATGTCCTGTTCTTCCCGTAGGCAAAATGCAAGGTATTCATATCAAGTTGGTTAGCCAACAACAAGTCGCTGTCAATGGTCAAGTTTTCCCCGCAACTCATGAATGAATAAAAACCGGGATTGCCACTTGTTTGCGCGAGATGAATAAACCCAGAACGTCTTGATATGGATAGAGCACATCGTCCAGTTATGGGCGCAGGCCATCACCGGCTCCAGCGGACCCTTCGACAAGCTCAAGGCAGGCAGCGGCTCCGCCGCTCGGAAACAGGCGCGTTTTGCCAGAAGATGTGCGATAATGAGAAGAGTCTCGCCAGTCCCGCCGCTGCCGCTGCCCCCTTCGTGGATGCTTCGCGAAGCCAAACCGTTGGTCCTTGTAAGTAATTGTTGAAAAACCAAAGATAATGATATGAGTGTTCAGCAAAGCGATGAAGCGAATTTTATTAGCTGTATGAATTGGTTTTTCAGAACTCTCAGAAAGACAGAGGAAGATGTTCGTCAGGATTTGGAAATAGCGAAACTGAATACTTGTAAAGGGAGAATATGCGATTTTGGTTGCGGCGATGGATTTTCAACTCTTTGTTTGGTATCGCTACTAAGAGTTACTAAAGCATTAGGCATTGATAAAGTCGAATCGGAGATCGTTTTGGCAAAGTTTTGGCCGGAAGCCATCAATAAATTCCTTGAGCTACCCGAGTCATACAATGTCGAGGAAGAGAATAGAAATAGAGCACGCTCGCTACTTAACCTCTATCATTTGATAGATTTTAGAGTTGGAGATGTTGTACTGGGAGAAAAAATGCCAGAGAATATAGATGTTGCTTACTGCAATTTGTTGTTGGTAAATATCTATAATAGTGCATTCGGAAACCGTATATCGGGATTAATTGGAGTTGAAACTGCAATAAAGAATATTTCGAAATCTATCAATCCAGGGGGATATTTTCTGGCAATCGAGCAATGTGGTCGAGGAGAGCTTGATTTTAGGCAACTTTTTGAAAAAGCTGACTTGGTAGGTGAAGGCGAGTGTTTCCTACGTAAGCCTATTACCCTAGAAGGTCGTGGAATCGCTGAACAACGTATCAGGTACGTTTATCAGAAACGTAACTAAAAGATATATCCTGCGGCCCACCGATTAACCTCAGTGTCAAGGGGAAACGAGAAAATTGATTGAAAATTGACGATCAGCAGGAAAACGGCTGTGAGAGTATACCCTTTCGCGGCTGTTTTTTCTTTTCCTGGCAATACCCTTACGGGTACGATGTGCTTCGCCACCCCAGCCCCACCCCCGCAGACTTCCGAGTTCTCGGAGAACTCGGAAGTCTCACAACGACCAGCCGGTTAATTCCTTCAACGCCGCTTGCAAGATCGAAGCCGACTTCAGTAACGATTCCTTTTCTCCGGGGAGCAAGGGCGCTTCTACGATCTCCCTGACGCCACCCTGCCCAACCACACACGGCACACCCAGGCACACATCCTGGAGGCCGTATTCGCCTTCCAGGAGAGTCGAGACCGGCAATACGCTACGCTGGTCCTGCAAGATCGTCCCGACAATACGGACCAGAGCCATGCCAATCGCGAAGTACGTGGCGCCTTTGTAATTGATGATGTGATAAGCCGATTCCTTGACTGTCTTCACGATCCTTTCGCGTTCACGCTGCCAGTTATTGCATTTGTTGCATATGGGGCAGTAATCGTCAATGGAGACACCCGCAATGTGCGTCATGGACCAGGCCGGGAATTCGCTGTCGCCGTGCTCACCCAGGAAGTAGGCATGCACGTTGCCCACGTCCACGCCGCAATGCTGGCTGAGCAGGTAGCGGAAACGCGAACTATCCAAAACCGTACCCGATCCGATGAGGCGGCCTTTCGGGCAGCCCGAACGTTTCAGGGCGACGTAGGTCAGGAGGTCAACCGGGTTGCTGGCCACCACGATCACCGCCTGCGATCCCTGGCTGACGATCTCATCCACGATTGACGTAATGATGGTCGCATTTTTCTGCAACAGGGCTAGACGCGTTTCACCGGGTGCCTGCCTGGCGCCGGCCGTGATGACGATGACCTGGGCATCGGCGTAATCCTGTTTTTGTCCCACCCGGATCTGTACCGGAGGATAAAAGGGCAGGCCATGCGCCAGGTCGAGCACCTGGCCTTCGGCAAGGTCGCGGTTGGCATCCATCAAATCAATCTCATCGGCCAGACCCTTTTGGGCCAGGGCGTAGGCGAACGTCGAGCCGACTGCGCCGGCGCCGACAACCACTACTTTTCTGGATTTCCAGTTTGATTCCATACTCTACCCTGCCTGCTCGGCTTCCTTCGCCCGCAAAGCCTCAGCCGCCCGGAAATATTTCAGATAGCGCATGGAATTGTCGTCCCGGCCAAGCAGCAAATCCGCAGCCTTGACGGTCTGTCCGAGTTTGACCGGGTCGGTGATGGCGCAGGTGGCGCCCATCTGGATGCCGAGCGTCAGGAAGGCCTGGTTGATGGTCGGACGATCCGGCAGGCCGAAGGAGACGTTACTGGCGCCCAGGTTGATGTTGACGCCGAATTCCTTGCGCAGCAGCTCGACGGTCTGGAGCGTGACGAGGGCGGCTTTACTGTCGGAGCCGACGGTCAGCACCAGCGGGTCAATGATGACGTCTTCTGCCGGGATGCCCAGCCTGGCAGCCCGTTCCAGGATCTTCTCGGCCACGGCCAGGCGTTCCTCGGGCGTCTTGGGGATGCCGTTGTCATCCATCGTCAGGCCGATGACGGCCGCGCCGCGCTCCTTGACCAGCGGCAGGACCGTCGCCAGCTTCTTCTCCTCGCTGCTGACCGAGTTGACCAGCGGCTTGCCCGGCGCGGCGGCCAGACCGGCAGCCAGCACATCCGGGTTGGCAGAATCAAGGCAGAGCGGTACGTCCACTACCGAGGCGACCAGTTCAACGACCAGCTTGACGACGGCAATCTCGTCGATCCCCGGCACGCCGACGTTGATGTCCAGCACGTCCGCGCCCCAGGCCACCTGGCTTTCGGCCAGTTGGCGGACATAGTCCAGGTTGCCTTCGGCCAACGCGGCCGCCAATTTCTTGCGGCCGGTCGGGTTAATTTTCTCGCCGATCATCACGAACGGGCGGTCAATGCCGATGATGACTTCTTTTGTGGCAGATTTCAGAATGGTGTGCATATCTCCTCCGGGGATATTGTCAGTGGATGAACACAGATTCACACGGATTTAACGATAAAAATCAGCGTTTATCCGTGTTCGTCTGTGGTTCCAAAACTTCCCAAAAACCGCAAGGCTGTTTCGACAAGAATAGCCGTACCAATCGGCAAGGCTCGTTCATCAATGTCAAAGCGCGGGTTGTGACCGAAACGCTCGTCACCTCCGATGCGGGCTCCCAGCATGAACATCGCTCCGGGAGCAATTTCTGAAAAACAACCAAAATCTTCCGCGCCGAGGTCTTTCACGGGCAACAGGACATGTTCTGCTCCCAGCAAGTGCCCTGCCGCCTGCCGAATCAATTTTACCGCATCCGGGTGATTTTGCATCGGGGGCGTGCCGATCTCGAAACGCAACTCGTAATCCCCGCCCAGTGGACGGGCCAACTCGAAGGCCCGCTTAATCTCGGCCTGGATCTGCTCCTGCACGTGCGACTCGGTATAGCGCAGCGTACCGGTGATCTCCACCCGCTCGGGGATGACGTTCTCGATATGCCCGCCATGGACGGAGCCGATGCTGACCACTGCCGGATCGAAAGCACACACCCGCCGCGAGATGATGGCATTCAAGGCCATGATCACATGCGCCGTGATGTAAAACGGATCAACTGTCTCGTGCGGCTTGGCTGCGTGCCCACCTTGGCCGATGACTGCCCCGAACCACGAGTCTACGCCGCCAGAGGCCGGCCCGGAATCAACGCAGATGTCGCCGACCGGCGTAGCCGGGTCTACGTGCAGGGCGATGACCAGGTCCACGCCGTCCATGACACCCTCGGCGATCATACGCTCCGCGCCGCTCAAGCCTGCCTCATCCGCCACTTCCTCGGCAGGTTGGAAAAGGAAACGCACGGTACCGGTGAATTTCTCTTTTGCCAACAACGCGGCGACTCCCAGCAGCATGGCCGTATGGCCATCGTGTCCACAAGCGTGCATCACGTCGGGATTCTGCGAAGCGTACGGCACCTGGTTGGCCTCCTGGAGCGGCAGGGCGTCCATGTCGGCGCGGATGGCGAGGACGGGTTTCCCCTCGCCAAGTTCAGCGACCACGCCCGTCCGCCCCACCCCGCGCCGGACGCGGCAGCCCAACCCCTCGGTGATCTCCGCCACACGCGCAGCAGTACGCCTCTCATGAAAACCAAGTTCCGGGTGCATGTGAAAGTCACGCCGCCAGGCGATGAGCTGTTCTTGAATAGCATGAGCCTTATCGAGCATCATTCTCCTTATACGGGCGACCATAAAGGTCGCCCCTACCATATCATCATTTTACCAATTCGCGTTCCGCGGCGGCCATCAGTACATCCAGTTCCTTCTCCTGCGCCGCCTCCAACGGCGGGACCTGGTGCGCGCGCAAAATTCGCTCAGCCTCGGTCTGCGCCCGTTCGACCAATCCCTGCCGCCCGCCCGTCTCCCAAGTTTCCCAGGACGAACGCTCGGCCAGTTTGGTCATATACACTTCGCCGGACTTGAGATATTTCAGCGTGTGTTTTTGACCCAAAAAATTGCGCGTGGACGCCATGGCCGCGGCGACGACCTCCACCGCCAGCGCGTCTTCGTCCGCGCCAAACCCATTTCGGACCCTGAGCACGCTACCGGCAAACTCATTGTCGGCCACCATCTGGGCATACGACCCCATCACTCCAGCCTCCATCTCGCCGATGCCGGAGAGTTCGTCCGCGCCGGCCAGGGCGGGCAAAATGGCGTTCAGGGCGCGCTCGAAGCCATCCTGGGCATCGAGACTATGCGCATTGGTCGAAAAACCATAAACGTTGACCGGCAGACCGTAGCGGTGACCGATCTGCACCGTCCCGGCCGAAGCGATCCCCGTCTCCACCCCGCCCCAGACCGACAACCCGGTGCGCGGTTCCATCATCGCCAGCCGCCCGCAGTAGATCATCGGCAGCCCCGGGTGGACGAGTTGCGCCAGCACCAGCGCCGCCAGCACCTCGGCGTTCTGCTGGACAATCGCCCCGGCGATGGAAAACGGAGCGGTCGTCCCGGCGGTGGGACACGGCAGCGGTTCAAAGGCGATGCCCAATTTTGCAATCTCAATGATAGCCAACGCCTCATGGTCGGGTATGGTGAGTGGGCTGACCGGTGAAAGGGAAAGCGTCAGCATTTCAGCCGGTTTCCCAATCACCTCCGCCATCTTGACGGCGAAGCGCGCTTCGGCAGGGTATTGCACACCGGGGCCCTGCAAAGGCTTGAGGGTATACGGCAAAGCATGACGATACATCGCCAGCGACATCACCCCGCCAGGGACATCTGTGGGGGTAAAGAAAGGCGTGATGGTATGGCAGTTCTCCAGCGCGTCCAGCAGACGGGTGGCATCGCGCACGTCTTGAACGGTCGCCAGGCGGCGGGTCCCGGCAGCCGCATCGTAGACGTTCGGCGCCCCGCCCAGGTTATGGAAATATAAATTACCGTCGCCGAGCGTTTTTGCCACTCCGCCTCGCCCGCGGACGGTCGTCTGTTTCCCGGCCTGGGCAATACATTGCTCGACCAGTTCAGCTGGGAACAGTACGCGTTTATCCTGCACTTGTGCCCCCGCACCGGTCAGAATTGCGCGGCTCCTGGCCTCCGTCAACACTACACCGGTCTCGCCCAGGATGCGCAGACTGGCCTGGTGGATAGATTCGACTTCGGTTTCGTCTAAAATAGAGAAATGGATCATGATTGCTCTCCACGCTGTTCAAGCCTCGAGATATTTCGCCAGGAACGCCACGCGGCGCTGTTCAGAATCCAGGACATTTTCCATTTTCAGGAAAGTATGGCCCTCGTCCTCATAGAGAACCAGGTCAACTCCCTTTCCCATGCGTTTCAAATCGTTATAGGCCTGGATGGAATCGCTGATCGGGCAGCGGGCATCGTGCCTGCCGCAAATCAATTGCAGCGGGACGCGGATACGGTCCAGGAAGAAACTCGGGGAACGCTCCCGCCATAAATTGTAATCTTTCACAGGATCCCCAAAATTCTCAAGATCCCAGTGCTGGAGGTCAGGGCGGATTTCATTGTGATTGGTGAACCAATTGAGAAATGGCACCACCGCCGAACCGGCTGCCCACAGGTCAGGGTAGCGCGTCAGGCAGGAGGCGGTCAGGTAGCCACCGTGGCTGCGACCGGTGATGCCGATGCGCTGCGGATCAGCCAGACCCTCCCGGACGAGATAGCGCGCGCCGGCGGCGACGTCGTCTGTGTCCACACCGCCGAAGTCGAAACGGCTGGCCAGTTGCCAGTCGCGCCCGTACCCGGTGGAGCCGCGATAGTTCGGCACCAGAACCACCCAGCCGCGACTGACCATGTGAACCATGAGTGGGTACCAGGTCATCTCGAAAAACCAGTCCGGGCCGCCGTGGTTGAGCAGCACCGCCGGGCCCGGTTTTTTGACCTTTGGCCTGAAAAGCAGTGCCGGTACGGGCGTCCCATCCTCGCCAGGGTAAACTATCTCTTCTGGCATGAGGAAGGCGGCGTCCTCCAGCTCCTCTGGCAGGGAATGAGTCAACCTGGTGAACTGGTCCTCCTCCAACGAGAGCGACCACAAATCCGCCGGATGGCGCGGGTTGTCGAACCCGAAGATCAGGCGATTTCCATCCGGGGTAAATTTCGGCAGGTAATGCACACCCGGCTCGAC
>Ga0315289_10007737_pt1 | contig 15634 bp, 16 predicted proteins | sample YL17G11_40_MG_FD_203452 | JGI IMG/M metagenome (GOLD analysis project Ga0315289, IMG submission 203452) | Sediment microbial communities from Yellowstone Lake, YNP, Wyoming, USA - YL17G11_40 | ecosystem: Environmental > Aquatic > Freshwater > Lake > Sediment | place: USA: Wyoming | collected... | reverse complement strand
TCCGCGCTGTAACGACTGCGTCTCATCAATTCCCCTTTCCAGACATTTTTTTGAATCTACAACTACCTTAACCAACTGTCCAGTTTTTGGGGGAAAGCATAGTACCATCTGGAATGGCCTTTCTACCGGGGATTTCTCTTTCCCAAATTTTCTCTTTAGTTATGATATTCCAAAAAGATAGAATATTTCTATTAACAACCAATAAAGTTGAGTCAGAAGCAGCATTAGCCCTATATTCGTACCCCCCGTCAGGTATTGTGAATTCCCGATCCCCGGCTTCATCATAAATAGTTAAAGGGCCTTCTCCACCCGAGTGATAATAGAATTTGCCTGTCGGCGAACAATAAATATAGCCTCGACAATGTAACGGCTTTACCAGGTTACCCTCCAGGTCGTATATGCCAACCTCTCGCTGATCGCCGAGCCCCTGTGCCAAAACAAAGTAATCTGTATCACCTTCAAGGAAACCGGCTACACGGAATTGCTCATATTTAGGTTGCATATTCAAGAGTTCACCTTGCGAATTGAATATTACAAGCCTATAAGGATCATATATTGCCTTTGAGCCTTCTTTAGTATTGGTTGTTCTTGGTCGCGATAGAGTCATGGATAAATACTTATCACTATGTGTTGAGGAGTAGTACTTGTCAGGGCAATCGTATGAAAATGTCTCGGTGATCTCCCGGGAAGCCAAGTTCGTTTGCAGGAACTCGTCTATAGAAATCACCTGCCCAAAGCTATTCGAAGGGAAAAGCAATAGCAGCGATAACAGCAGCCAATATAGATGAACCCAGAATCTGGAATTCGTTTTCATCCTTCCTCCTTAAAATGTATTTTGGATAAAAAAACCATCACATGGAATTGTCTGACCTTCACCTCCGATTCCGGTGAAACTAAAATTCGGCCGTGTGGCATATTAAAGGAATTTCTGGGCGGCAGACCCCCCGGTCTGCCCCTCGGTTATCTTCCCCATCACCTTCCCAAACATTTCTTGTTCCTCTTGCCTCAACTCTCAGCCTGCCCCTGCGGGTCCGTAGGATGCGACCTGACGCCAACTCGACGGCCTCACCCTTATTCTCGTTCCGTCTGGCCTTAGGCCGCCGTGACCTGACGCCAAGTCAACTGCTCATCCTTATTCTTACCGCCATTGCCTGCTCAAATCAAGAAAAGAGTCGAAACCACTGGGGGTTTAGACCTACTTGCCTTTACTTCTTCTCCGTGACCCCCTCCAGCAGCATCTTTCCACATTCCTTGGCCGATTGCAATGCGGCCCCATCGTCTCTCACTTCCCCCACGTTGAGGCTCTTGGTCTTATACTTAAGTTCAAAGAGTATCTCGATGCCGGCCCAGATGAAGAAGGCGCGCATGACTCGCAACGCGCCTTCGAATTTGCCGTAATCGCCGGCCACGATAATAATCGCCCCCTTTTTGCCCTTGAATTTTGGCTCTTTGAATTCTTGAACCGACTTGTCTGAAAAGTCGGCTGGGCGCAGGCAATTTGTGCGGTCGATGAAAAGCTTGGTCTGGGCCGAGACGGAATCGAAATAAACAGGCGAGCCGAGAATGATGCCCTCGCTTTTGTCCATAATATTGTATAGCTCCTCCATGCCGTCATGGAAAAAGCAATAATCCGGCTCGGGGCTTATGCCGCAGGCCTGGCAGGGCATTATTTGCCTCTCGTTGAGCCTGTAGAGGCGCGTCTTGACGTGCGGGGCCGAGGCGCCGTCGAGGGCAGCCTGAATCAAGAGGTCGGTCGAGGAACCTCCGGTGGCGCTCCCGGATATTCCCACGATATTCATGGTATGTGGAAAGTCAGCATCACCTGCATGCCGTCGTCGCCGGCGGGCCTGACGAGAACCTCATAAGCCTTGTCTTTCTGATTGAAGTCGGAAAGCTGGGCGTCTACATAGGCGTCGAACATGGAATAAAAAACTGTCGCGGCCATAATCCACAACTTCAGATTGCGCCTGTCGCGGGACGATTCGTAGCTGGCGAATTCCGACGATTTGTAGATAAGGTCGTCAGTATGCTTGAAATTCCATTCGTGCTTGTCGGCCATCTTCCAGTCGTTGTAAATGCCATTCAAGAGCCATAATTGGGCGCCGGCGATAATCGTGCCTTTGATATATTGCCTGTTGTAGAACTGGCCCAGGCCCGGCACAAACGCCGAGCGCAGCAAGGCGCCGGTCGGATTTCTCCTGCTGACTTTGAGCGTGTCCGGGCTCTGGGACAAGGCCTGGCGAGAAGAACAAAACAATACTATAATGACGACAAGAATCGGCTTGACCCTCATGAGCCCCTTTCTATCGCGGCCACATTCAGCTTTCTGCGGTCGAACATGATCTCCAGTTTCTCCGGGGGCTCGGCCACGACTTCGCCGTCGATATGAACCGGCAGCCTGGCGCCAGATTTAATTACCACCCTTCTGCTCCTGTAGATTCTTACGCCGGGCAGCCTGACATGTGTTCCCTTGAGCGCCCGAGGCAGGTATGAGAATATTTTCATTTTCGGAATCCCCTCGATAATGCAAACATCGAACAGCTCATCGTCGAACGCGGCCTGGGGCGCAAGATAGAAACCGCCGCCGGTTGATCTCCCGTTGCCGACGCAGACCAGTGTAATCGCCTGATTAATCTTGAGGTGATCGATTTCGACGTCGACCGGGAACGGCGTGAAGGTTCGCCAGACCTTGAACACAGCCGCCAGATAGACCCAAATCCCCGAGAGGAATTTGCTCTTGGCGGCGATTGCGGCAACCTCAGCGTCAAAGCCCACACCCACGGCATTGAAAAAAGGCCGCCCGTTTACCAGGCCGACATCGACTTTCCGAGGAAGGCCGTAAAAGGCGATTTTGAGGTGCTCGTCCTGGCGGCGGCGCCTGCTGATCATCTTGAAGAAATCGTTGCCGGAGCCGGCCGGAATGATGCCAAGCACGACGTCTGTGCCGCAAATGGCCTGGCCGACCTCGTTTATGGTGCCATCGCCGCCTAGGACCACTATCCGTTCGAATCCATCGAATCGAGCCGCCCGCGCCAGGCGGGTGGCATCGCCGGGACCGCTGGTCGTCATGAGTTTGAACTCGATCTTTTGTTTTGTGCACCAGTCGATTACTTTCGGCAGAAGCGAAAGAGATTTTCCGCGTCCGCTTGCAGGATTGACAATCAGCGCCGTCTTCATAGCATGCTAAAATAGCACAACGCCGCAGCCTTGTAAAATGCCAAAAGATGCAGCGGGATGGACTCATCCAGATGCCCCCGGGAATCTTCGGTTGATTGGCTTGGGCCAAAACATCTTGACTCTCAGCCCGACTCTCGGTATTTTTTCGCCTGGCCATTTTGATATGAGGAGGCTTCTAGCGGCGACAATTGCTTTGATGGCTTTCGTGTTGGCTTCAGATCTGAATGCAGGGGATCCCATGGGAAGCGATGATTCAAACTACGTCAGGCCGCCCGTAGTGGCGGGCGCTTTTTATCCCGGCGCGCCGACCGAGTTGGCGAAAATGCTGGCCGGTTTTTTTCACGCCGCGCCCAAACCTCGACTCTCCGGTAAGCCTATGGCCATAATTGCTCCCCATGCCGGATACATTTACTCGGGGCAGATCGCCGCCAGGGCCTACAAGATTCTCGAAGGCGAGGATTTCAATACGGTCATCGTCATTTCCCCTTCACATAGCGTCTATTTTAAAGGTGTCTCGGCCTTCGGCGGTAAGGCTTATGTCACACCGCTGGGTGAAATCCCGGTCAATCATGAAATGACCAAAGAGATCGCGGCCGGCAGCGACGTGGTCAATATTTCCAACATCGGGCACGAGAAAAGCTCGGGACGTTCCGAGCATGCGCTCGAGGTTCAGCTCCCGTTCATGCAAACTGCGCTCGGCAAATTCAGTCTGGTGGCCCTCGTGATGGGCGACCAGGATTATCAAACCTGCCGCGCCTTGGGGAAGGCCGTAGCCGATGCTATCGGTAAGAGAGATGACGTTCTGATAGTTGCCTCGACTGACCTTTCTCATTTTCATAGCTCGTCCACGGCTTCCCGCCTCGATTCAGTCGCCAGAAAGGATATCGGCGAATTCGATTACGAAGCTCTGGCGGACGATCTCGATTCGGGAAAGACCGAGGCTTGCGGCGGCGGACCAGTGATTTCGGCAATGATAGCCGCGGGAACCTTGGGGGCCAACTCCGTCGAAATTACCGGCTTTGGCGATTCCGGCGATAATACTGGCGACAAATCGAACGTCGTGGGGTATCTGTCCGCGATAATCTATCGCGCCTCCAAAGCGGGTGCCTATGAAATCGAGGACGCGAAACCAGAGCCGCGGGCCGATTTCGGGTTGGATTCCAACGCCAGGAACATTCTTCTCTGCATCGCACGGCAGGCCATCGAGGCGCATCTCGATTTTCGGGAGATGGTCTTTCCCCAAGTCATGCCGGAGACACTGACCCAGAATCTGGGCGCTTTCGTAACTCTTCATGAGCACGGGGATTTACGTGGCTGTATAGGGACTTTTCAGGCAAGAGAACCACTTTACAGAACTGTGGCCGCAATGGCCCAAGAGGCGGCCTTCTCCGATTTCAGATTTCGTCCGGTTTCAAAAGAGGAGTTAAGCACCATTGATATTGAGATTTCCGTTTTGACGCCGATGAATAGAATATGTGACCCGGAGTCGGTGATGGTGGGCAGCGACGGCCTGTATATCAAGCGGGGTCGTTGTGCAGGGGTGCTTCTGCCTCAGGTTCCGCTGGAGCAGGGCTGGGACAGGGCGACATTTCTGGATCATACCTGCCTCAAGGCGGGTTTACCGCCTGGAAGCTGGCGGGATACGAATACCGAGTTGTATGTTTTTCAGGCGGATATTTTTTCCGAGAGGTGATAATTGCAGACGGTACTCCCTGATTCCGACGGACGTCACAGCTTGAGGTCGCGCATCGCCTCCATCGTCGCGGGCGTGGCCATATTCCTTTTGGCGGGCGTTCTTCAGATTACCTACCGATCGGGCTCCCTGCTCGATGAGACACCCGCTGGAGACGGCCAGGCCACCTATTCGGAAAAAATAGACATTGCAGCCGTCTACAGTGGCACCATTTCGAGAAATTCGAGCCTCTACGCCGAACTCTTAAGCTGGCCGATTCCCAGGGAGATAATATCGAATCTCACGTTGCGTTTCTCGCGGCTGTTCGACCTTCGCAGCTCCCGGCCCGGCGACAGCTTCAAGGTGTTCATGGGCCCGGGAGACACCCTTCTGGCTTTTGATTATGTCACCAGCGACTTTAAGCGTTACAGGTTGGATCGTGAAGGCGATGACTACGTGGCCACCGTCCATGAAATTGGGCTTGACCGCAAGGTCAGGATGGTCGATGGCATCGTCGAATCGAGCCTCTGGGATGCGCTTTTGCCGCTCCTTCCCGATATGGAGGTCTTCGGGGAGTTGACGGATATCTTCGGCTGGGAAATCGACTTTCTGACCGAATCCAAAGCAGGCGACAGGTTCAGCCTGGTGTTCGAGGTTTTTGAGAAGGACGGCAAGTTCGTAAGGCCCGGCCATATTCTGGCGGCGCAGTATATTCTCGACGGCGTCCCACATCGCGCTTTCCGATACCGCGACCCCAGCGGCCGCCAGGACTATTATGATGAAAATGGCTACTCATTGAGAAAGACGTTTCTGAAGTCGCCGCTCAATTACAGGAGAATATCGTCGCGCTTCTCGCATAGCAGGCTGCACCCGATCTACAGGATATATCGCCCCCATCTCGGAGTCGATTACGCCGCGGCTGAGGGTACTCCCGTCGTATCCGCTGGCGACGGCCAGGTTATTTTCAAGGGATGGAAATCCGGATTTGGCAACTACCTCGAGATAAGGCATCCCTCGAGTATGATCACCAGCTACGGTCACCTGAGGGCGTTCGCCAGAGGCATTTCGAAAGGCGGCAGGGTCAACCAGGGCCAGGTAATAGGCTATGTCGGTACGACAGGCGAAAGCACGGGACCGCACCTCGACTACCGCGTCATGAGGGACGGCAAATTTATAGATCCCTTGAAAATGGTTCTTCCGGCCTCCCTGCCAGTCAAAGACGAGTTCAAAGCTGAGTTCATGAGACTGGTGGCGGAATATCGCCCGCTCCTGGAAAATCCCGTGCCCGAGCCGGCTTTGGCCCAACTCAATTGACAGGCGTTTCCCTGAAGCGTATATTAGTCAAGTGAAATCTAATATTCTTTCCTGAAATCCTTGCCTGACTCTTCCCTCCGATAACCGGGCAGATAAAACCCCGGGGCTTCAACTGCAATGAAAGGAGGAAAGCGCGGCGGGGCGGGTTTTCGAAGGGAGGCGAAGATGGGGAATTACCGGATGCGGCTCATATGGATTATCGCAAATCAATAATAATGGCGTTGACCGACGCAGGGGGTGTGGGGCCAAGGATCTTTCAGCAGCTCATGATGCGCTTGGGCGACCCTGAAAACCTTCTGAATGCCACTACCGCCGATCTGGCGGATATTCCGCGTCTTGGCGAGCCCGGCTCGGCAAAAATTCTGAAAGCGCTTCACGATGTCGGCCGCTTCCGAAACCGGCTCGAGAACTACACCGAGATGGGAATCAGTGTCAGCACATATCTCGATGATGACTACCCGCCGATGCTGCGTCAGATCGACGATCCGCCCCCGATCTTGTTCATGATGGGCGATCGCACCGTCTTGAAACATGATTTCGTGGCCCTTGTTGGCACGACCCAGGCCACCGAGGCCGGCCTGAGCTTGGCAGTCGACCTGGCCAGGGGATTCGTCGAGCGTGGTTTCGGCATTGCATCTGGTTTGGCCGCCGGTATCGACAGCGCCGCCCATTTCGGCGCCCTTAAGAGTAATGGCCCCACTGTGGCAGTCCTGGGTAGCGGTGTCATGAACGTTTTTCCCGAAGAAAACCGGCCGCTGGCGGAGAGCATCGCCGAAAAGGGTCTCCTGGTATCGGAATATGACCCGTTTAAGAAGGTCAAAGCGATTAGGCTGATTTTACGCAATCGCCTGATATCGGCGTTTTCCAAGGCCGTGATCGTGGTTCAGGTGGGGGCCGAGAGACGCGGAGAACTTCGCACCGCCCAATACGCCCATAAGCAGGCCAAGCCACTGTTCTTCGCCGATCCCGAAGGGGACCTCGATGTCGAAACATTGGAGGGCAACAAGGGGTTACTCATTAAGGGAAGCGAATCCATCGACGAGATAGTGAACTACATGGCATAGTATCATGATTGAATCAGTTTTTGACAGGGAACGATTCGGCGACCATTATTTGTCGGCTCGAGGGAAAGTCGATGAACTTTGCGCCGCCGTCGTCAACGGCGCCGTCACATATCATCAGGCGCAGGAAACTTACGGGAAAATCGAGGCGGAGTTTGCGGGCCTCGAGCCCGAGAGGGCCGAGTTATTCCGCATGATTTATAAGAATCGCGTAGAACGGCTTTGCCGGCAGTTTCTCTCGGAGAGCGACCATGGCGCTTAGGACGCTGCAGGACCAATATTTCCAGATGAAGCAGCAATGCCGCCTGGAGGACAGGACCAAGGGGAGCCGCTTTATCGCCACCGCCAGGCCGGTTGCGACGGAAACCGAGGCCACGGCCTTCATCGAGGATATAAGGAAAGAGTTTCACGATGCCACTCACAACGCCTTCGCCTGGAAAGTCGGGTATGGAAAAAACCAGCGGTATCGCTACAGCGACGATGGCGAGCCGTCCGGAACCGCCGGCCTGCCGATACTTAAGGCCATTGACGCCCGCGGCGTATCCAACGTCTGCGTGGTCCTGACAAGGTATTTCGGCGGCGTCAAGCTGGGAACGGGCGGCCTCATGCGCTCGTATGGCAAGATGGCGGCCGATCTTCTGCGAACCTCTGAGCTGGAAAAGAAGTTTTTCACGGAGCTCCTGAAATTCTCTGTGGCCTTCGATTTCGTCAACGTTGTCCACAATATAATCAACAATTTCGACGCCGAGCTCAGAGACTCCCAGTACGGAGAGAAGGTCACGTTCGTGGTGGAAGTCCGGGCGTCTCAGTTTGGCGCTTTCAAGAAGAAACTCACCGACGGCACCAACGGCCAGGTGGAGTTTGTGTAGAAAATATATTTTTCTGTACTTGACAAAAATACCCTCGACGCAGTATACTATAATAGATTCGTAACGCTTGACCTCTTTCAGGTGGGTGATGAAGAAGATTTGCGTGCTCATGTGCCTGGTGTCCTTTGTTAGCGCCAGCGCTCAATATTGGCCGCCGCCCAAGCATACGTCGCCCAGCTGGATTGAGGCCAGGCATCTTCAGGGGCCAGGGAACGGCGACGTATGCATTGAGGTCGAGGGTTGGGTCGGGATCCCGGAGCTGGACGACAGAGGCCTCTTGTCCATCGGAAGCGGCAGACCCGATTATGGCTACTTCTTTTTCAATGGGGTGATAGAGTCCGGGCCATATGGAATTCCTGACCTTGTGTTTGGATGGCCGCCGGGCCTGATAACACCAGAGTATGTTTGGGGCGAGCACAACGTTTTTCACATTGTTGATCAGTGGCACAACGGATTCTGTAATTGCGACTGCCTATTTCCCACGCCCGATACGATGTATCCTGGCTATGCTTTTGGCTTCTGGTGGCAAGACCCCAGTTACCCTCCCAGTTTTTGGCTTATCAACCACGGCTATACAGTTAGTACGGACCTGATGATCCTCTGGACAAAAATCCCCTGCCCGCCGGCGGGGCCCTGGTACGGAAAAGACCGCCTCTATTTCAGCGACTCCCTGTGGAACGAACTGCCTCCTGCCGCCGTCCTCTCAGGCGATTCCCGTCTCTACATAAAGGCCTTGCCTGACGTCGACCTCGCCAATCTCGACGTGACATTATTTCTGGAAACTTCACCGGAGCAGGCGAAGATAGTGCACATGACGAAGGTGCCTGACACCCGGGAATGGCACGGTTCCTTCACCAACAGCCGGGAGGTGGGCCTGAAATCGTATAATACCGCGGTGGCAAAGACCACTTACCCCGGCCCGGACACTACCACCTGGGGCAGGGCCACGGTCGATGTCGCCCTTCCCAAGATTCTTACCCAGGTGGACTCGGTTTTCACCGATACCGTCTTCATCCGCTCTGATTCCATGAAGGTGGCCAGAGACCTCAAGGTTAGCCTCCGCTTCTACAATGACCGGGATTCGCAGGAAGTAAGCGCCGTCTCCCTGGTCGACACCTGCGGGTATAAGTACAAGAGCTTATGGATTGCCAATTCAAACTTACCGGTCAGCCAGCAGAAAAAATATTATCGCCAGTTCCCTGGTGACACCCTGACGTATCGCATGTGGAACGACACTACTCCTGATTGCCAGGTATCGTTTAATCGCGACTCCCTTTACGTGATTGGTGGAAAGTTGACGATGGTATGCAAGGGGAAGCTGAGGCCGGTACCAGATATGGATAATAGCTTCCTGGTAAACACCGACACATTATCTGTGGAAGGCGATACCCTTCGCACAAGACTAATACTGATTGATAGGGACCCAATAAACCTTTCCTTCAAAACCAGATTGGGCACAGATAGGGCAAGAGCCATAGCCTGGGAAGAATATGCCGGGAGCGCAGACCCAACACATTGCCGCAATCCATACAACGTCCGGTGGAATCATTATTGGGATGACAGAATAAACGGGGCCGATACATGTCGGGATACCAAGACTCCCTGCGAAAACGCCACGGACACCACGGCCAAAGATACCGGGATAATGCAGATTTTTAGAACAACATGGGAATCCACATTTGACTCGACGGCGCACTTTGGCGAATATCCCATGACATTCCAGGTCTGTAAATGGGACAGCCTGGCCTGGAGCTGGCAGATTAACATCCGCAACGGCAGATGGATTTTTCAGGAAGCAATGCGCCACAAGATGTTACCCGAGCAATGGGCCTTCCCGGAATCTTGCTCTTTTGCTCGTTGCGACTCCGTCCCAGATTCAACCAATCGGGAGGATCTGGGCAACTACGGCTATCACGCCGGCGAAGGTAATATGCGAAGGATTAAGAGCCAAAAGCTATGGAATGATTACATCAACAATCCAACAGTGGCCGATGAAGTTCAAAGAGCCAACTACATAAAGAGAGTTAGGAGATACAAGTACCGTGGAAATCTATGGTAAGATAATTGCTGCCTTGGTGATCTCGCAATCACTGGCCCCGAAGGCGCTTCCTCAACAATATGTTATAAATGCCTATGATGGTGGCTCCTTGCCGAGTCCAGTAAAGACCGTATTTGTAGACCTTGATACAAAGAGCATCTTAGCCGAAATCATCACGGGTCAAGAGGGTCAAATATTGAATAAGCTCGCTCTACCCATCGGGCGAGATTCGGATACGTTTCTTGTGTGCGCCGCCATGGAAGGCTGCTATTGCGATAACTCGGTGGTCGGCAAAAACCTGGCGAGAATCAGCATTTTTCACGCTCAAACCAGGCAACTTGTGCACAGCTACGCTGATTCAGATTTGTTCATCGACACATTTGAGAAGATGCCAAACCATAGGGTTTATATCAGCGCCGAATCTCTCAGCGAACCGCATCGGTCCCTGAACGGCGATTATGACATTGGCGCTGGATTCGATTTTGTGCTGAGGAATCAACGGCAACCAGATTACGCTTATGGCCTCTATGATGGCGTTGAACCATTTGAATACCTGAAACCATTAGCACCAGAAATGCACATTTACAGAGGAGATTTGCATCGCAAACCATATGTGATCAAAACTAACAATAATAGACGCAGCGTCATAGATACATTGCTTCTGACCAGTGTTCAAATTGAAATTGACCCGGTTTTGTCCGATAGCATTTCTGACAGGAGTCATATCGTCGCTTTTACTGATACGACCCTATATGATTTCAATCTCAATTGGGAATTCTATAGCAAATCGGTTAACAAATCCTATGATGAGCATCGCATCGATAGCCATGCGAAGATTTACAACTTGGCCGATTTTGCTCTGATAGATTCATTCGCGGTCGCTGACTATCCACGAGGGGCTTATCCCGACCAGGCATTCGATGCGGCGGACATCGTAGGCCCATATATGGTTTATTACTTTTTTGGCCGAGAAGGCCTGACACGTTATGCCCCCGCCATGCTCTTCATCTTCGATACCCGCACCAACGAGGCCACCTGGCTGCGGGTGGGGTGGAGGTAAATATGATAAGGAACGTCGTCATAATCGTGGCGTTAGCCTGGTCTGCGGCGGCGGTCGCTCAGCCGGTCATTACTCCCACCAATTTTCTTAACACCCGGGAGCCGGCGCGTATGTGCAACAACTACATCCACGAGCAATACGGCTCCGACTTCGGCGCCTTCGCCCAACCAACATGCGGAGCTCTGATTCGTATGCCTGAGGAGGGATATTTAAACAAGAACCGATGCCTATATATCTTTTGCGATGCCCCCGCTCATCGGCTCATGATCTACTCCATTACCGAAGAACCGAGCGGACGTACACCTCGCACAGTGAAAGACTATGGCCTCCAGGTTGCGGAGTCGCTCTGGGTCTTCGAGGGAGATGAAAATACCGATAGCGTGACAGCCCCTGTCGAAGACCGCACACCGGCGGAGTGCTTCAGCCGCCCGGTGGACGTGGCCGTCTCCTCGTGTGGGCGGCTTTTCGATCCAGGAAGTGACCACATTTTCGTCCTTGACGAGGGGAATCATCGCATTGCCAAGCTCGCATATGACATCGCGCTCGATTCGCTCATCTGGGTTGAATCGTTCGGCGTCAGTATCCTCAAGATGCCCTCCGCAATAGATTACGCCGACTACGCCGACAGCGATCCGAACAACGATGACATCTACGTGACCGACCCCGGGCTCTCGAGTGTCCTGCGCTTCTCAGCAAGCGGCGTGTTTGAGACATCCTTCGGAGGCTGGGGCTCAGGATTGGCATCGATATGTTACCCCACTGGCGTGGCCGTATCGACAAGTCCGGAATTTCCCAATCGCATATATGTTACAGATTCGCATAATCATCGCGTGGTGCGTTACTACTCCGGCACCAGTGGCCCAATTGTGGCCGAGCGGCTGTATGTTTTCCCGCTTATTCCCTGGCCACTCATCTCGAGCGTGGATACCGATCTCGAGGGGAACGTTTATATCGTCAATAGCTTTACCAATTATATCACTGTCCTCGATGCCGCTCTGGATCACATCGTGCTGACCTACGGTGGGCTGGGCTACGAACCTGGCCAGTTCGATTACCCCATTGATGTCTATATTGACAACCACGAGATGCAGGTCTGCGAACACTTCGCCGACTCGTCTGGAATACAATCGTTTCTTATCGAAGCTGGCCAGGGCAAGCGCGCATCCGAGCCGTTGCCGCATCAATTTCAACTGTATCAGAATTACCCCAACCCGTTTAACTCCAGTACGACTTTCTTCTTTGATTTGCCGCAGGAGGGATACACTAACCTCGTCATCTACAATCTTCTGGGCCAGCGCGTGCGGACACTTTTCAGCCAAAGTCTACCCCCGGGGCGTCATAGGATAATCTGGGACGGCAGAAATCAAGCTGGCGATCCCATATCGAGCGGGGTCTATTTCTCTCTACTCAGTCAAGGCCGCAAGGTGAAAGTCGTAAAGCTTCTGCTTCTCAAATAGCAGTTTCGGATTGTCGTTCAAATTCCTATATTTCTAAACCTCGCTGAGACGGAAACCACTGTCTTCAAGCGTTGGTGGAGTCACATGCCAATAGAGCTTGCCATTCTGAAATTCTTCAATGTCACCATCGCCAATCCGGCGTTTGACCTGTTCTTCAAATACATTGGCGATTTCGACATCTGGCGCTGGCCGGTGGCCCTGGCGATCATCCTGCTTCTCTGGAAAGGCGGGCCTAAGGGGCGCTGGACTGTGCTCCTGGGAGTCATAACCGTGGCTATCGTCGATCCCTCGATTCACTACATATTCAAGCCCTTGTTCGCGCGTCTGCGCCCCTGCCAAGAGGCGGCATTGACGTGGCTGCGCGTCATCGATGGCTGCGGCGGCAAGTACGGATTCCCGTCGTCTCACGCCGCGAATCTATTCGGCCAGGCTGTTATCATCGGCTCCTTTTACGGCAGAAGCCGCTACTTCTTTTACCCCCTGGCAATCCTGGTCTGCGTTAGCCGGATCTACATCGGAGTGCATTATTTCACCGATGTGCTGGCGGGCGCGGCACTGGGAACGGCAGTTGCCGTCATCGTGCTCTTCCTTACAAAACAACTTGCGCCCCAGAAAGTGTCAAAATATCTTCCATCCCGATAATTCGGTACTGATTGTGAATTTTAATTTTGATGAGTTGATGCATGGTGGAGAAGAAGATTGCTTGCTCCAAAGGCGATATCACTGAATCGACGGCTGACGCTATCGTCAACGCCGCCAACAATCATCTCTGGATGGGTTCCGGCGTGGCCGGCGCAATCAAGCGCAAAGGGGGCGAGCAGATCGAACGTGAGGCAGTGGCCAAAGGGCCTATCCCCGTCGGCGAGGCCGTGCCGACAACAGGCGGAAAACTCAAAGCGCGCTATGTAATCCACGCCGCCGCCATGGGCCAGGACCTGAGAACCGACGAGACCAAGATCGCAAACGCCACCCGCAATGCCTTGCTTCGCGCCGAGGAGTTGAGAGTCCGCTCAATTGATTTCCCGGCGCTTGGCACCGGCGTGGGAGGTTTTCCGCCTGAACAAGCGGCGAAAATAATGGTTGCGGAAGCAAGAAGGTTTCTGGAAACATCCAAGTCTGTGAGGCACGTCGGATTCGTCTTGTTCGACAATGCAACGTTTGAGATATTCGACAAAGAGATAAAGACTCGAAGCCCGGGGGTTTAGGATTATGCAGCAAGAGAGATCGCAACTTTCACTCTGGTTTCAGGCCATCAGGCCATTTTCGTTTACGGCATCCACCGTGCCGATTCTGGTCGGCTCATTTCTCGCCTGGCGTGAGCTCGAACATGGGTTCAATTGGGGGATATTCATCCTGGTTCTTCTGGCGGGGGTGATTTATCACGCCGCCACCAATCTCATATCGGACTATTTCGATTTCATGAAGGGGAACGATACTCCCGATACTTTCGGCTCGTCGAAAGTACTTCCCTACGGCCTGATGAAGCCTCGCCAGATTCTTCACGGGAGCATCGTTCTCTGGCTGCTGGGAATCGCGCTGGGGATGTGGCTGGTGTACCTTCGCGGGCTGCCGATCCTGATCCTCGGCATTGCGGGATTCATCGGAGGGGTGTTCTATACCGCCAGTCCCATCGGCATCAAGTATCGGGCCCTGGGAGTCCCCTGGGTGTTTATCATGATGGGGCCCCTGATGGTCCTTGGCGCCTATATGGCCCAGGGGCTGCCATTTGCCTGGCATGTGGTCTGGGTCAGCCTGCCGATAGGATTTCTTGTGGCCGCTATCCTGCATGCCAACGATTTCCGCGATATCGACGACGACTCTCGGGCGGGAATCAAGACCGTGTCTATCAGCGGTGGAAGAACACTGGCCTCGATGGAATACTACATCATGATATTCGGCGCCTATATCTCCGTGGTCGTCATGGTTCTGGCCAAAGTCCTCTCACCCTGGTCGCTCCTGGTTCTGGCCACGTTTCCCATTGCGCTCAAGCTTGTAGCGATCGTAAATCCCAAAATAGAAAAGGGAAGTCCGGTGCTGGCCATGGTAGATATTCAAACGGCGCAGTTGCATTTCCTCTTCGGACTGATTCTGGCGATTTCACTTGTTTTGACCAAATTCGCCGCATAAGAGCGCGCCTTGACCCAACTGATTGCCAGCCTAATCGTCGCCGCCATTTTCTGGTTCATACTCTTTGGCGCCAAGCTCGTGAATTTCTGGTGGGGGATGGCGGCTGCGGCCGGGATTCTGGCTATCTGGTCAATCGTCGCCGCGGGCGAGAGACGAGGACAGCTGTTCAAGTTCCGCCTCAGCTACTTTTTCCTGGGACTCATATCAGCTGCATTTCTGTACATGGTATTCTGGGCTGGCGATTTCATTTCCACCCGCATCTTCTCGTTCGCATCGGGACAAATAGAAAGCATCTACGGCAACAAGGGGCAACTGGCAGAATGGAAAATCGCGCTCCTTCTATTCTTCTGGATCGGGCCGGCGGAGGAGATTTTCTGGCGCGGCATGGTGCAGCGGATTCTGGCGATCAATTTCGGAGGCAATATCGGATGGCTGGCCGCAAGCTTTCTTTATGCCGCGGTGCATCTCTGGGCCGCCAATTTCGTTCTCTTCATGGCGGCGCTCATTGCCGGGCTCTTCTGGGGCTGGCTTTACAAAAGATTCGGCTCCCTCTGGCCGGGAATTGTCTCGCATGGGGTCTGGGACGTGGTAATATTCCTGGTGCTGCCGGTTTAAAAGGAGATTAAGTAGGTCGGGTTTCTGGAGAAACCCGACTCTTTTCTCGTCGGCCTTCCAGAGAGAAGGCCGACCTACAGTCGGGGTGTCAGGGCTTGCGCTGACCCGTATACCAGGGATTTGCGGTCGGGGCGAGCCCCGACTCGCAAACAGATTCCTCTTGACATTAGATTAAGTAGGTCGGGTTTCTGGAGAAACCCGACTCTTTTCCCAGTCGGCCTTCCAGAGAGAAGGCCGACCTACA
>Ga0315289_10007736_pt1 | contig 15635 bp, 16 predicted proteins | sample YL17G11_40_MG_FD_203452 | JGI IMG/M metagenome (GOLD analysis project Ga0315289, IMG submission 203452) | Sediment microbial communities from Yellowstone Lake, YNP, Wyoming, USA - YL17G11_40 | ecosystem: Environmental > Aquatic > Freshwater > Lake > Sediment | place: USA: Wyoming | collected... | reverse complement strand
GTTGGAACTATGTCTGCGCATGTTCTCGATCCTATGTCTTTGATTGATACAGAAGTCGTTTTGAAAAGTGTGGGATTCTGGCCATCATTGCATACTGTATTGCACCTCTGAATTGCAGTACTTATATCAACAGCTTCTGCTGTTTGGGCAATCAATCCTATCTTGACCATGAGCTCTCTCATGCCGCCAGAAAACGATGCCGCGACTATAACCAAGACTAACAAAGCTAGAATTATCAGAATAATTGTCTCAATAGACATCGCCCCTTTTCTCATTTTGTAAATCTCCAATTTATAAAAGACTGGAATATCTGATTCCAGTATAGTTCTGATAATTAATAGGCATATTTAAATATTTCTAAGAACTCTGAGGATAGAGAGGTGAGGATAACTATGCTTGAAAGACTGCTAAAGCCTCTGAACAAATTTTTTCTTCCTGCTGCAATCCTTTTCAGCTTGATTCCTTCAAAATCTTTCGCAAACTACCTATCATTTGTAAATTTTAACGGAAAGGACTATATTGTCGAGATTGATGACAAAAAAGAGCAGATACAGGTAAATGCTGAAAATAATGGTGCTGCAAGAAAAGCAGCATATAAGGCGCTGATAAACCAAAAAGCTGAAGCGCTCAAAAGGGATATTCATGCCCTCGAATATGAGTCCATACAGTCAATATGGGGGCCTATAAAATCTTCTCAAGATCTTGCGAACAAAATAAGTTATATTAGCAATTTGCTTGGCTTAAAGCTAAAATTACCCTGGTGGCCCCTTGCCCTTAAATCTCCAAAAGACTTCAGTATTCATCTGAATGCGCTGGAAGATGCCTGGAAATACAGAAATTCTGCGCTAAAGCTCATTGAAGCGTCAAAATACAGCAGTTCTAAGGTTGTTTATGATAATCTCTGCCTTACGGATGACAGCACCCAGAAAATGACTGACTATATGGTGAAAATACGGGAAACATCAAAAACACCTGCTGATATGGTCAAAAGAGATGAGATAAAATTTGCTTTTGAGGAGCTATGGAAAACATTTAATCTTGACAAAGCCGAAAAAATGGTTAATAATATGGCTGAAAGATACAGCCTGAAGAACAAAGAAATAGAATCCCTGACTCTGGAAATGCGGAAACTGGAAGAGAATGATAACAATGAATTCAGAGACAGCCTGAAATGCAGAAACCTTTCTGAAATAATAAAGGATTATAAAATAATTCTTGAGCCTACAGTTGTCTTGCATGAAAAAGATTACTCTGTTCCGTTGTTCACTTCAGGAAATCTGGAATTCCAGACTCCAAAAGGCAGGGAATACGCTAATCTTAGCATAAAAGTCGAGAAAACAAACATAAAAAACAAAGATTATAATTTGAGAATATTTTTCAAAACAGACTGCGCTTTCAGCAAAGTGCAAACAAATCTTTATCTTATATATTCAAAAAATCTCAGCCTTGAAAGAAGAATAACCCAAACTGCCCTGAATATAAAAAATCAAAAGGATGAATATGAAGAAACTGTGCCTTTGGGAGAAGACAAGGCAATAATCCTTGAGCTCAATGCTTCTGAAGCTGCAGTTTCTGAAACAATCTCCTCAACAATGAAAGGATACATAATAAAAACAAACAATATTCTCAAATGGCTTGGAGGAAAAATTTATGACCTATCCTTGCAGAAAGACAAGCAAATACTTCTTATGCTCACAAGGGCATTTGGCAGAAGTTATGACCAAGAATATATAGGGAGGCAGATAATGATAAATCCTGTGCAGGCAGGAAGAGAGACTGTAGGCTATATTTGGCTTGTTCCTGTTCATGAAAAAAAGCCAGACCCTTGTTTTGTCTACTCAAATATCGGGATTAATTCATCCTCTCAGCCAAAAAATAAATTTGGAAGCCCGAATGAAAAGGCATTCAACAGAAAAACTGTCCTGATTCCGATAAACGGGGATATAAAATATAATTTTGACTCCAAACTGTGCGATGAGTTTTTCAATGATTCTATGCAAAAAATGCTTGCTGTTCAGAAAGATGAGGATTTAGAGAATCTGAACCTGAATGAAATCCTAAAATCATCAAAGTTGAATGATGAGAAAAAATCTGCTCTTGAAAGAGATTTCAGCAGATTTTCAAAATGGATTGACCTTAATCCTGTGCAGTATATCGCATCAGCGCTGTATTTTGAGGGAAATTATATTTATGACACTGCAGAATACATAAAAGGATTTTATCCTCCTGCATGCGACTATCCTGACTGCGAATACGAGATACTGAAAAAAACAAAGGAATTGTTTTTTGGAGCAAAAGAAGAGAACATTAAAAAAGAAAAAAGATATTTTGCTGAAGAGATAGACATAAAATTCGGCAATCCAACTGTCATAAAGTCAAAGACCTATCCTGTATTCCAGAAAATAGTAGATTAGCAGAAATCTGCTTTAAATTCTCCGCTCATAAGCTCTAATATATTCTCAGAATACTTGTATATTGATGCTGATGCTAGATTCACTTCAGGATTGCCATAATCTTTAGTGATGATTACCAGCTTTGGCGCCTTTTTGAAGTTGATTTCTTTCTTTTCAAGTTTTAAGTTTACTTCTCCTGTCTGCCAGCTTGTCATCCACTTTGGAAAAATCCAGACTTTAGGATTAAACTCAAGCTCATTACCAGTTTTGTCAATTACATACAAAATCCCATTTAACTCTTTCTTTAATCCTATATCCCTATCATTGAAAGTCAGGCTGACATAAGTTTTTGTTTGAGCTGGCTCAAGCTTTATCTTTGCCACCGCTTTATACTTTGATTCAAAAACAATCGGATAGTTAGGAATAACATTTGCGCACAGACATTTTGATTTTCCATTATTCTTGCAGTCCTCCAATTTCTTGGCAAACTGTTCAAAAGTGCCTGAAAGCGCGTTTTGCTCTGAGACTGACAGATCAGCATAATTTATCTGGGATAAAGGTTTTTTCGCATATTCAAGAACTTGCGGAAAAACTCCTATTATTACTACTGCTAAAAGCAGCACCACCATTACATACTCTATCAATGTGGTAATGTTCATCTTCCAAACCTGAACAAATCTAATATCTTGTTCACGAGCAGAGCCAGTTTGTCTTTGTAAGTCACGGCAATAAAAACCATTAAAGCCAGAAATGCGACTGCTATTATCCACCCTATAAGAGTGCTTGGCACTAATCCTTGTCCTTTTTTCATTTTAAACTTCCTCTGAATGTTTAAAAGGCTAAAATTATCAGATTTTTTCATTTTGATATTATTGAATTTTTTCATTTTGAAATTACTCATTTTAACCTTATATTAATTACGTTTAGGCAGCTATGGCATATCCGGCCAGCACAGAAAGTATCAATGAGGCTGCCAGAGCTGCGAGCACATAAAGCAAAATTCCTGTTTGCATATTTTTTGCGATTTCATATTTTTCCCTTAATTTGTCAACTCCAGACTCAACTGAAACCAGGGTTATTGTCAAAATATAGATTATCTCAACCAGATAAACTCCGACAACTATCTGAAGCCAGTAAGGCGGAATAATTGCCTGCACATCGAACATTTTGGTAATAGCTCCAACAGTGGTTCCTGCAACTGCTGTTTCAGCTCCTCCAATAGCAAGCATTGTCTGCAGTCTTAAAAGAATTGTTGTTATCATTGCGGCTAATCCGACAACAATTCCGGCTAATAACGGAGCTAAAAAGGCCATATTGCTTTTCATGCTGCTTATTATGTCAGCCAGCAAATCTTTCAGTCTTTCATTTATTTTGTCAATATTCTTGATATATTGCGAGATGCTCACCATGGCATTCGCGGCTACTTGAAGCCCTTGCTTGACAGATTCAACTAAAATCTCCATGCTCGTTCTGATAAGCTCAGAAGGATAATAGATAATCGCCCCTCTGCTTGGATTAAATATTGCCTCTTTGACAGACATCCCAAACTGCTGGATATTGCTAGAGACTGTTTTGAAAAACCCTTCTGTGGCTGTTCCTTTAGAGCTCTCTGCAACTCTTCCAAAAGCCATTTCTGCAGGAACATTATCACCTAATCTGTTTCCCAGCTGGAACAATGAGCTTGAAAATTCAGACTCTAATTTTGCTGTTTCTTGTTTTGTCTTCAGAATCTTTTTTGTTTTTGAAGAATAAGATATAAAGAAAAATGACGCTAGGCTTAAAGGAATAAAAAAGCTTAAAATCAATGCCCCTAACCCTAAAGGCCCGTTTCCGTCTGAAAATCCGAATATCTTCATCTCCCCTATCACAGGAACATTCATTCCTAATTCTGCAAAAGTCATGTCAGGAATTAATCCTGCCAAAGCGAACAAAGGAATAATGCCTATAATAAATAATGGAATAGCAACAACAAGGGCCTTGTAATAATGGCTTTTGCTCTTGTAATAGGGGTAATCTGGATTAAGCTCAAGCATTTCAGTCTCTCCATATCCGCCAGGCCTTTTTGCCAAAACACCAGAAGTCATGTAATAAACAAAAAATGGCACAATCAGATTGAAAAGAATTGCGACATGCCACCATTGTACTGCTCCGCCCATTAAAGTTGACGCCAAAGGCAATAATGCTATAGCAAGAGTTGGCAAAACAATTCCAAGCATGTAAAGATTAGTCAGGGGAGACTGGACATCATGGGTGTACTTTAACATCTTGTCATAAACGCCGTCAAGAATAACAGCCAGGGATTTTTCAAGCATTGCGATTCTTCGCGCCTCATTTGACTCATACAATGAGCTTTCAATCAGATGAAATGATTCAATAAATTCTGGGCTATAATCTCTCCATTTTTCAAGATAAGAATCAAGAGACTCCTTTACTGTGGTGTATTTTCCAGTCTCAACATCCCATAATATTTTCTTGAAATCAAGTGAAAGCGGAGGCTGCAAATGCTCGGAGGCGAATTTGATTGCTCTCTCTAAATTTGAATTATGCTTCATATAAACAACAATATACAGTATTGCCGGCACCATCTGCGAAGATGCTTTTAATCTCCATTGCTGCCCTAATTTCGCAGGCATGCCTGAAGTGTAAAAATAAACAAAAATAGCGACCATGATCACTAAGGCGATTATCAGCAAAGGAATCTTGGCTCCAAATGTAAACAGCCCCAAAAGAATAAGCAAAGACACGAACAAGGTCATGACAAACGAAATAAGCGAAAATGCCGCAGCATCTTCAGGAGTGATGTCAAGATGGGCTTTTGCAAGCTCTTCTGCAATTTTGTTTTTGTCTTTGTCTTTCAGCTTTAATTTTATGATATTTCCTGAATTCCTTGCAAGCCTTTCATATCCTGAAAGCTCTGGCGATAGTTCCTGCTTGAATTTCAAGTATTCTTTTGAGTATCCTGACTCTAATTTTTCAGATTCTATGGATTTTCCAAGCTCTGTGCTGTATTTTTTTAAAATATCTTTTACATCAGACATAAATCACCTCTTTCCTATCCTAAACTTCTTCTTCTCATCTCTTCATTTTAAATTGCATCAGTAATTTAAAAGCTTGAAAATCTTCTAAGATTTTCATGATTTCAAAGTAGCCTCAGCACTTTGAAGAGTATTCCTAAATTGTTCTCCTCCTAATTTCTTCATTAAACCAGTCTTTCCACTCATTAAAAACTCTCTTGCCTTCAGGCACTCCTACTTCTTTTGAAATCTTTTCTGAAATTTCATGAAACATATTATTGCTTTTTATTGTAAACGGCGCCTCTAATAAATCCTTTATTCCGCTTATGCTCGCTTTTTCAACAATCTCCTGTTTTATATTCGCTCTCAGCAAAATATTGTCCCATACTGCATCCCAGTTTCCAGCCCATCCTTTGACTTGTCCAGCAACTGATTTTATAATTTCAGAATCTCCGTTGATCAAATCTGCTGATGTCTCAAGAATGTCTTTTTTTACATCATAGGTCATCAAATCAACAAATCCTTTCTCCTCTAAAGGGTCTCTTGTCCAGTGTTTTCTTACTTCTGACAGCTGCGTTACTCGTCTGAATGAATGCAGTCCGTCAGGACTTTTAATTGGATTCGCGACCATAATCAAATCTGTTGCCTTAAAGGAAGTTATCGGGACTCCCAAGTCATTGACTACTCTGTCAAAAATAGAGTATGGAGAGCCTCCGTGAATTGTTCCTGCAACCACATTTGCAAGCGCCCCGACTCTCATCGCTTCATACAATGCCTTTGCCTCAGTGCTTCTCACCTCTCCAACAATCAAAGAAGAATCTCCTAACCTCAGGCTTGTTCTGATTCCGTCAGCAGCATCCATTTCAGCGCTTTCTCTTAATAATGCGGAACGCACTTTCATCCTTAAAATATCATATCCTAGTTTCTTAAAAGAGGTTACAGGCATTTCTAAAGTGTCTTCAATAACTATTATTCTGTATTTTTGCATTATCTCCAGCATTAAAGCTGCAAGCAAAGATGTTTTTCCTGCGCTTCTTGTTCCTGCAACTAAAATAGTTCTTGAGCCGTCAACCAAAAAACTCAATAATCCTGCTGCAAGAGGATTAAGCATTCTGTTCTTGATAAACAGATTCAAAGTCCATGGTTTTTCCCTGTGTCTTCTTATAGCATATGCTAATCCTGAAGATGAAAGCGGCTGCTGAATAATCGCCACTCTTGCTCTTATCTCATCAATGCTTAAGTCAGTGTCAAGAACAGGATTCGCTTCATCCAAGGGCCTTCCTGAAATCATCCTGAATCTTGCAGCCCAGGCATCTGCATCTTCAAAAGCCGGAATAATATTAGTGACGCATTCATCAAAATCCTGATGCCTTACAAATACCGGAGAGCTTGAAATAGGCGCATTGACAAAAATATCCTGCAGTTTTTCATCCTGCAATAAAACTTCAATCAAACCAAAACCTATTGTATGCCTGACAAGAATTGTTGCCAGCTTATTCAATTGCCTGTAAGAAAGATTTATTTTTTTGCTTGCAGCAAGCTCTCTTAAAAGATCTCTTGAGATATTGAAGAACACTTGCCTTGTTCTTTGAGGATCTATAAATTCCTCTGCTTTTGGCCTGTGCTCAATTAAAACACTTCTTGCCAGATCTATCAAAGAATAAAACTCCTCTTCAAGCATGAATTCCGGGCTTTGTAAATGATAAACCGGCCTTGCAGCTCCAGGAACTTTTAAAATAGTCACTAGACTCTTGTCATGCCCGCTTTCAAGCTTATACTCCTCAATAATATCTGCTCCATGCGGCAGACTTGCCATTAGTCTTGTAAAGGTAAAATTAGGAATCACATCAGGCCTGAAAAATTTCCTGTAAATTTCCCTCTCGCCAGTCTTATGCGCCGCAATATCAATGTCTCTTGCCTCACTTATCAGCCTTGTTCCTTCAAGAAGCTCGACAATCTTGCTCAATAATCTGATATAAGCGTTTTCAGAATGAACATACTCTGCAGCTATTCTCTCGGCATTTATTTTTTCCTCTCTCAAAAGTCTTTTCGCCTCAGCATAACAGCTTATCGGATCCTGCTTTAGCAGTGTCAAAACCAGCCATCTCATGGCATTGTATCTCTGCTGCAAAAACTGCTGGTCTCCAAAAGGAATCAGTTTTTTTGGAGAGAGCACTTTTTCCTGCTCAACCAAAAAATTGTATAACTGGGCTATTTCGATAAGCATATTTGTCTGGTTAAAGTCATAAACATAATTTCTTTGCTGCACAAAAATTATTTTGCTTATTCTAGGGCTTTCAACTATGCTGTCTATGGTTCTTGCCATTATCAATGCTGAATCCGCAATATTCGGGACAGTTGGATGCCCGAGATAATTGACAAACATCACATCCTGTCCTCCTTCTCTTATTACTTCATAAGAATAAATCTTTGTTTCTGGTTTGAATATCATTATTTTATCTATGCCTCTTTTAATGGGCTAAATAAGAAAAGTTTATTAAAATACCTTTCTATGAATATAACTATGGCAGAAGAAGGTGTGTCTGAAATATCAGCTTTATTGAATGAATTCAACACTAAAATGAGGGATATTGAGGAAAGGCATGATATGCTGAAAGAAAGGCTTTTGCTTTTGTCGCAGTCATTCTTGAGGCATGAGGAAAGAATAACCAAGGAGATTGCCCTTATGCGTGAAGAATTCAAGGAATCAAGGCTGGATTTGGACAGAATAAAGGAAAATGTGCAGCAAGTTATTCGCGACAGCGCAGATTTTGCAAGACGTGAAGAGCTTCTTGTTTTGGAAAAATATATGAAATTATGGGAGCCCTTGAATTTTGTAAAGGAAAATGATGTCAAAAAAATGATTAATGAAAAACTCAAGGGCAAACAGTAAACATTATAAATATTCAATTCTAATATAAATCATTAAAAGAGGATATTATGGCGCAAGACACACCTATAGATGCTGTTGCAAGTCTGATGCAGCAGGGCCTTTCAGACCCTGAAATAATCAGAAAATTGGCAGAGAGTGGATATTCTCCTGTTCAGATTGCAGACGCATTAAATCAGGCCAAGATAAAAAAAGAGATTTCTGGAGGCAAAGAAGGGCTTCAGCCGTCCATAATGCAGCAGCAAGCTGTTCCTAAACCACAATTGGCTGTGCCAAGCCCTTATGGAGCTCAGATTCCAAGGCCGACTGCTGTAATGCCTATGGTTACAACTCAGGGAACTCCTTCTGCTCCAGTAACAGTCACTGCAGAATATCCTGCATATCCTTATCAGTATCCCACTGCTCCTCAGGAAGCTCCAAAAATGGAGACTGAAGCTATGGAGGAAATAGCTGAAGAGATAGTGAATGAAAAATGGTCTGAAATAAAATCCAAGATAAGCGATGTGATTGAATGGAAGCTTTATGCTGAAAAAAGAATCACCTCAATAGATGACAGGATAAAAAGAATTGAGCTTTCAATGGACAGGCTTCAGGCAGCATTGCTTTCAAAAGTTCAGGAATACGGAAGAAACATAAAAGAGCTTGGAGCAGAAATGGCTGGCTTAGAGGGCGCATTTGGCAAAATACTCTCTCCTTTTGTCGAGAACATGAGGGAGCTGAGCAGAATCACAGGAGAGCTCAAAGCCGCAAAATCCCAAGTAAAAGCAAAGCCTGTCACAAAAACAGTGACTACAACAACAATAACAAAGCCTAAGGTTCAGAAACCTAAAGAAAAAGTTGTTAAAAAAGTCACAAAGACAACTGTTAAAAAATAAAATCTTATTCTAAAAATTATCCCCTTTACTTCTTCGTCAGTACATAAGAAGCGACTGCAGCAATTATCAGCAAAATAACTGCCCCAAGAACAGACGGATTTATCAGAAAGCTGATAATTCCCGGCTTTTGCTGTGAGCCTGGCATGTATTGCGCAAAGAAAGGGCCAAAAACATTTAAGGCGGAAACCAAAAATATTACTAAAATGACTATTACAAGAATTATTCCGACAACAGGGCTCTTTACTAAATCTTCAATGTTTCCCTTTACCAGAGCAAACGCAAGAAGAATAGAGAAAAGCACAACAAGCAGAACAGCTATCCATGGAATAGTCATGACCGTATATTCAGTTGCTGATGGTGAAAGAGCAAAAACTATTGCGATTATAAAGCTCACAAAAAAATGAATAAAGGTGTTCCCTCCAAGCATCTTGGTCTTTGCAAGCAATGCATATGTCACAAGAAACACAAACATAAATGCCATAATAGGCAGTATTGTTACCATGTTTGACTAACATAGTCTCAATATTTAAATTTTCTCTTTAGTAAAGCAAAGCTTTAAATCAAATGCAATAAATCTCTCAGCACCCCTAAACCTCTTCTAAGAACAAGTCTTTACCATTCATCTTCTGATTTTTCAGTCATAAGCTTCATAAACTGGTTTCCAAATGTCTTTTCTCCTGTTTTCTTTTCAGACCCAGAGCTTATCACTACAACTGCAAATATCAAGATTATCAAAATAGGTATTATCCATGGCAGATTGTTGTTCCACCACATTGTTGAAAATATGGCTGTTCCTGGATAATACATCTCATAATAATCTGCCACTCTTCCGAGCAGCCAAACCAAAGCCATTATTCCCACAATTCCTGCAAAAAAAATCCATGATTTTGGTTTTTTTGGGCCTAAAAGAAGCCCGAACATAAGCATCATCGCGACAATCACAAGAATCGCAATAACCATGTTCTGAAGAACAATTTTTATGATTTCATTAACAAAAGGATTTATTATGGCCATAAATGCAATGGCCATTGAGACAATCGCGTCTATTCCTGGCTTTGCTCCAAACAGTTTAGTTTTCTGAAAAATAGCATAAAATATGGCAAATAAAAGCATAAAAGGCAGCATAATATCAAAAATTCCAATTGACTGCCACTGCATCAAAGCATAATTTAAATCAAAAATAGCCATTTTAATCAGTTTTTCCTTCAGGTTGTTTGCCAGACATTACTATTGCTATGACTGCAATCACAGCTCCAATAAGCAAAACAGTCTCCCCTATTCCGCTTGCCCATGACTGGTTTGCAATTATTTTATATGCGCCAGTAGCCCATATTATTACCCCTATAAAAACTAATCCTAAAATTATCTGAAAAAATCTTTTCCATGCAGGAGTTATTGCTTTTTCTCCTCCTCCAATAAAACCATAAGTCATAAGCCATGAAATAAGCACTACTATTATGACTGCAACAACTGGAATTATATTCATCACAACCCCTATAGCCCATGGAACCCCTACAGTTACTAATCCAAATACTAAAGCGACAATAGCATTAATGTCCTTTTTTTCTCCCAAAAACTTGGTTTTCTCAAGAATCGCGAATGTAATTGTGAATATGAACAAAAAAGGGAGAATTATATTAGCAAAAAGTGTTGATCCTAAAATTAAGTTGGCCATTTTATCACTCTTTTTTCAATTTAATAACTAGTGCTTTGATTCTGGCACTGATAAAATAATTTAAACTGCTGCTGTCTCTTCAGCTTCTTCTTCTTCTTTACTTGGAACAGCTGACCTGCTTACGACCATTACATCTCCCATCGCCTTAACAAACTGGTGCGGAATTATAAGGCCTTTTGCATTTCCTAAAAACCCTGTCAAATTAGAGTCTCTGGCAAGCTTTACTCTCCAGCCATCTACTTTATTTTCAACAAGATTTGCCTCTTCAACTTCTCCAAAATAATCGCCGTTGTCAGTAAAGACTTTCAGTCCCATGACGTCTTTTAGTCTTCTTGTCTTTAACATTTTATGCTCCTTTTATTCTCAGAAAAACGAAATCTCCTTTATATATTTTTCTAATAAATTAAGAATGAATTGGAATAGATATAATGGAGAAATAATGCCTTATCATCGTGTTCAAGTTCAATCATTAATCAGTTATTTGCCTTTGCGAAGCCAAGGGCTTATTCAGGGAGGGAGGTGACACTTCAAAAATCAAAGGATTTTTGACAGTGCTCAGAAATCAGTGAATTTCTGACATGTGAGGGGGAAACTTGGTTCCCCATACATATTCAAAAGGTTTTTAAAAAAGAACTAGTTCTAAACTCTATGTTTAACAAGAAAGAGGTAATTTCGATTCTGATTGCTGGCCTGGTTCTGGGATATATTTTATCATTCAAAACATTGACATGGATGAGCTGGCTTATTATGGCATGCCTTGCCTTGATTGTTCTTTTTATTCATCATCTTGGCCAGAAATTCACAGCATTATTCTATGACTGCTCAACAGAATCAAGCTTATGGACTGTAAGGCAGTACTCCTTTAAAAAATCAGGCCATTTCAGATTTGATTTTCCAATGTGGGCTGCTCTGCCCATATTTCTTGTATGGCTTACTTCAATCGCCGCATCTCCTTTAAAATGGCTTGCCATAACCACTTTTGAAGCAGCCCCTCTGCCTTCAAGAGTCCATAGAAAATATGCTGAGCTTACAGACTGGGATCTGGCGCTTATTGCTGCAGGCGGATTATTTTTCAATGCAGTGCTCGCGATAATATCCCAGTTGCTTGGCTGGAATAGCTTTGCTATGCTGAACATTTATTTTATAATCTTTAACCTTATTCCATTTTCAAACCTGGATGGCGGAAAAATCTTTTTCGGTTCAGTGATGCTTTGGATATTCTGCATTGTATTTTCTATTACTTTACTATTCCTTTTGGGCTCTTCTATGCTGGCCAATATAATCGCTACAGCAGTTATTGCATTTATAGCGGTAATACTGTATTATGTTTCTATGAACAAATAATCAGCGTGATCAGATCATTTTTCCTGTTCAGGTTCAACATATCAAGCACATGCTCAGCGTAACAGAATAAGATTAACTATTCTTGCTAGAGAAAACTGAATATGCCTTTCTGCAAAAGCAAGACTGCCAAAATAATAAAAAGAATTGACGGAACTGTGAAAAAATACCCTAAAATGAGCAAAAGCCCTGCAGCTATGTCTATGACGCTGGCTAATGAGGTGATGAATAAAGCTCCCTTCGCTATAAGATAAATTCCAGCTATCATGAACAAAATTTTTATAGATGTTCCAAAATAAGCTATTCCCAGCAATATGCTTACAAAAATATCAATCAATCCCAAGAATTGCACTACCATTATTTTTAAGAACACAGGGAAATTTAAAAAACTATGCCTACAGAACCGAGAGAGTATCAATCAAGCATTTTTGAAACCGCAAAAAACTACAATACCCTTGTAGTTCTTCCGACAGGAATGGGAAAAACTCTTATTGCTCTGCTCCTGACTAAATATTGCCTTAATGAAAATCCAAGGTCCAAGGTTTTGTTTCTTGCTCCAACCCGCCCATTAGCGCAGCAGCATTCTGATTACTTTAAAAAAAATCTGCCTGAATTATACGCTGAGCTGCAGCTTTTTACAGGAAAAATAAACGCTGAAAACCGGAAAAAATTATGGCAGGTTTCAGATATAGTCTTCTCAACACCGCAGTGCATAGCGAATGACCTGAGAAAAAACAGGATTTCTCTTGAAAACTGCTCATTGCTCATAGAGGATGAATGTCATAGATGCCTGAAAAATTATGATTACACTTATGTCTCAAAAAAATTTCAGGAGCAGTCTGGAAAAAGAATTCTTGGGCTCACAGCATCTCCTGGCGCCAGTCAAAAAATCATAAAAGAGATCTGCGATAATCTTAATATAGAAAAAGTGGAAGCCAGGCATAAAGACAGTGATGATGTAGAGCCCTATGTCCAAAAATTGAAAACAGAGCTGATAAAAATTGATTTTCCTGAGGATTTTGAAAATATCAGAAAACCCCTGGCAGAGCTTTATAACAAAAAAGTTGAGGAGCTAAAAAGCCGCCAGTTAATATTTGGCCCTGTGACAAAAACAAGATTAATAGAGCTTCAGATGAGATTAGGAAGGCAGCTGAATTCTGGAAACAAACATTTCAATATCCTCAGAGGATTGTCAGTCTGCGCTCAGGCAGTAAAAATAGATCACGCCCTTGAGCTTATTGAAACCCAGGGAACAACTCCATTATATCAATATATACAAAAGTTATTTGATCAGGCAAAAAAACAGCAAAGCAAAGCAGTCTCTCAAGTCATAAAATCTCCCCAGTTCACTGCAGCATATATAGAGCTTACAAAACTATTGAACAAAACCGAACATCCTAAGCTGAAAAAAATTGAGGAAATCATAAAAAGTGACATAGAAAAAAATCCAAACGCAAAATTTATTGTTTTCTCCCAGTACAGGGACACAGTTGTCCTTATAACAAGAACAATCAACAAAATTCAAGGCATAAGGGCAAAGGTTTTTGTTGGTCAGGCAAAAAAAGGCATAGGAAAAGAAGAGTCAGGATTATCACAAAAAGAGCAGAATGAGATAATAAATGAATTCAAGGAAGGAAAAATAAATGTTCTTGTAGCAACAAGCATTGGCGAAGAAGGCCTGGACTTTCCAGAAGTCAACTGTGTCATTTTTTTTGAGCCTATCCCCTCTGCAATCAGAAAAATCCAGAGAACAGGAAGAACAGCCCGCCTAAAGCCAGGCAAATTAGTCATGCTAATGACCCTTAAAACAAGGGATGAGGCTTATCATTATTCTGCCATAAACAAAGAAAGAAAAATGTATTCTGCTCTTAAGACTATAAGTGATGACTTAGACAAAGATCAGAAAGAAAAAATAAAAACATTAAATGACTTTAATACTGAAATATAAAAAATGGATCCAAAACCGCGAATAATAGCAGACATCCACGAAAAAAATTCTCTCGTAATCGCAGAGTTAGTCAGTCTCGGCGTAGACGTCGACATTCAGCATCTCAAAATCGGCGATTATCTTATCAGCAACGAGATTGCAGTTGAAAGAAAAACAATAAATGATTTTGCAGCTAGCATGATTAACAGAAGGCTCCTAGATCAATTGCGAGATTTAAAAAGCAACTACAAAAATCCTCTGCTTATTGTCGAGAAAGAAGATCATCAGGATTTGTACAAGCCTTCTGGGATGAATATTCATGAAAACGCGATACGCGGGATGATTCTCACAGTCGCGATTCAATTCAACATTCCAATAATCTTCACAGAAGGATATGAAGACACTGCAAAATATCTTATGCTTCTGGCAAAAAAACAGACAAAGCCAGAGCAGGAGATTTCTTTGGTTGCAAAAAGGCATGCCTATTCAATGAAAGAGCAGCAAAGGATAATCATTGAAAGCTTTCCGGGCATCGGCCCTAAGACTGCAAAAGAGATTTTAAAACATTTTAAAACAATAAAGAATTTCGTAAATGCAAGCGAAGAACAATTGAAAGAAATTCCAAAATTAGGAAAAAAATACGAAATAATCAAAAGGATTTTAGAAGCTAATTATTAGATCCGAACTTTAATGCCTTAAAAGTTTCCATGCCATATATCCTAAAAACAAAATTATTATTATCTTCAATAATCTATTAAAAAAAATCAGTCTTTTTCTTTTTTTGATTGCTAGAATATCTGATGAATATTTTGCTTGATAAATTTTTATTAAATGCCTGACTCCTTTGACTCTTTTGATCCCTATAAGCCTATAAGGAATCTCATTTTTGTTCATTGCCATAAAAACGGAATTTGAGAAAAAGATTTTTCCAGGGGGGGTTAATTTTTCTATTCTTGATGTGATATTCACAGCATCTCCGTAAATATCCCCTTTTCTTAGTATAACATCCCCAAGATGCAAGCTGATTCTTACCATTATTGGATGCTTTAATCTCTGTTCTTTATTATACATTCTAAATTTTTCCTGGATTTCTATTGCTGAATGTAGCGCGTTTGTGGGAGACCTAAAAGTTGCAAGAAACGCATCTCCCATTTTTTTAATAACCTGTCCATTATACTTTTCAATTGGAGAAATGGCCATTTCATCAAAAAAATCATGAAATCTATGAAGCGCCTCTCTGTCTAATCTAGAGGAAAGCTTGGTATAACTGCATAAATCTAACATTAATATAGTTAAATTTTCCGAATTAGGCTTATATTTATTCATATTTTTAACAGAAATAGGCTGCTTATAAATTTATTACTTTAAGAGTCTAGTTAAATTTCAAACTCAAAAGCTCCTCATAAACCGGCCCTTCAGGCGTTAAAGTTGACTTCTTAAGCTTCAGATTATCAACAGTAAACTCAATTGGCTTAAACTTTAGCTGATTCAGCTTTTCAGTGAATATTCTCTTGTCCTGG
>Ga0315289_10007735_pt1 | contig 15637 bp, 10 predicted proteins | sample YL17G11_40_MG_FD_203452 | JGI IMG/M metagenome (GOLD analysis project Ga0315289, IMG submission 203452) | Sediment microbial communities from Yellowstone Lake, YNP, Wyoming, USA - YL17G11_40 | ecosystem: Environmental > Aquatic > Freshwater > Lake > Sediment | place: USA: Wyoming | collected... | reverse complement strand
GCCCGCCCATTAAGGCTCATTCTGTGTTAGAAATCGTTACCTCCTCCAGGCTCATCTTGTATTGGAAGAGACTCATTCTTTACAATCCGATTGTATCGGAATATAATATTGTGAAAGTCACTGAAAAGCTGAGAGTTGTAACGGCTCTCAGTTTTTTAATATCTGGCCAGCCGTGGAGGTACCGCCCATGACACAAAAAAAGTTTGACATTACACAGGAAGGACTGGAAAAACTCAAGGCTGAATATGAGGAGCTCGTCTCGGTACGCCGTAAAGAGATCGCGGATAAAATCAAGAGGGCACGTGAGATGGGCGGCACGGAAAACAATGCTGAATACGAAGATGCCAAAAACGAGCAGGCGTTCATCGAAGGCAGGATAGGATCACTCGAAAACATTATCCTTAACGCGCGTATGATCGAGGCGCCGCACCATCCAGGGGTGGTGGAACTGGGTGATGTTGTGAAAGTTCAGAATCAGGACGGCAAGATCGATATATACACTATCGTCGGCACCCCGGAAGCCAGCCCCGTAGACGGCAAGATTTCCAGTGAGTCCCCGGTGGGCAAAGCGTTACTGGGCAGGAAGAAGGGTGCCAAAGTCGAGGTGCGCACACCGGCAGGTCTGATCAAACTTCATATCATCGAAGTAAGCTGAGCAACATGGCCGGGCAAGAACGTGTAGAACAGCCGCGCCTGGAAAAGCTTTCCAGGATCCGCAACCGCGGCATAGATCCGTATCCGCATACCTACCGCCGCACACACACCTGTCAAGAGGCTATAGAGCTTTTTAAACGGGCTGCCGCTGGAGCTGACCCATCAGTGCTGGAGCATATCAGCCTGGCAGGCAGGATTAATGCCGCGCGGTTCATGGGCAAAGCAACATTTTTCGATATCAGGGACGTCACCGGCAAGATACAGGTCTTTTTCAGGCGGGACCTGCTGGGAGAAGAAAAATACGAGCTATTGCATGATTATGACATCGGCGATTTTGTAGGCGTCAGCGGCAAGCTTTTCAAGACCCGCAGCGGAGAGATCACACTCGAAGCAGCGGAATTCACCATGCTCTCCAAGTCACTGCTGCCACTGCCCGAGAAGTGGCATGGCCTCGTCGATATCGAGAAAAGATACCGCCAGAGGTATCTCGATCTCATAGCCAACGAAGAAGTAAAAGACCTTTTCATCATGCGTAGCAGGATTATCAATGCGATACGCGGTTTCCTTGATGCAAGGGGTTTTATCGAGGTCGAAACACCGGTGCTTCAACCCATGTACGGCGGCGCGCTGGCAAGGCCCTTCATAACGCACCACCATGCGCTTGACCAGGACCTTTATCCGCGTATAGCCCTCGAACTCTATCTGAAAAGATTGATTATAGGTGGATTCGATAAGGTTTACGAGATCGGCCGCGTCTTCCGTAACGAGGGAATCTCCACCAGGCATAATCCCGAGTTCACCATGCTGGAGAGCTACGAGGCCTATGCCGATTACAATGACACGATGGAGATGACTGAGAATCTAATCAGCCACGTGGCAAGGGAAGTGCTGGGTCGCACTGAGATAAGCTTTGCGGGTGAGCCCATCAAGCTCGATCCTCCGTGGAAGCGGCTGCCGCTGAGGGATGCTATTATGCATAAGTGCGGTATCGATTTCGTGGACTACCCGGATGCGGAAAGCCTGCGGGCCGCCATGCAAAAGATCGGTATGCAGGTGGATCCATTAAAGGACCGGGGCAGGCTCATAGACGAATTACTTTCTACCTGCGTTGAGCCCGATACCAGGCAACCAACTTTCCTCACGGACTACCCGATCGAGATGTCTCCGCTTGCCAAGAGGCACCGCAGCGACTCGCGGTTCGTGGAGCGTTTCGAAGCTTATATAGGCGCCATGGAGGTCGCTAACTCTTTCTCCGAGCTCAACGACCCGAGGGAGCAGCGCGAGAGGTTCAGCCAGCAGCGCGAGATGCATGCCGCCGAGGTGGAGAGGGCGAAGGCAGCCGGTGAGATGCCGGAAACCGAAATGATAGACGACGACTTCCTGTTGGCATTGGAATACGGCATGCCGCCCACCGGGGGGCTGGGTATCGGCATCGACCGACTCGTGATGCTGCTTACCGACAAACAATCGATAAGAGAGGTTATTCTCTTCCCGCAGCTTAAATCTAAAGAGGGGAGAGGTGACACATGATAGACATAAAGCTTATTCGTGAAAACCCGGAAATGATATTCCTGGCTATGGAAAAGCGCGGCGAAAGCCCATCCTCGATTGACGAGGTGATCGAGCTGGACAATATGCACAGGCTGCTCCTGCGCGAAGCCGAAGCGCTTCGCGCCAGGCGCAATGATGTGAGCAAGCAGATCAGCAAGATGAAGGAGAAGCCCGCCGACCTGATAACGGAAATGCGCCAGGTGGGCGACCGCATAAGCCAGATCGAGTCCGAGGTAGACCAGCTTGCTGTAAAACTGGAGGACAAGCTGCTGCGTTTGCCCAACCTGCCGGCATCGGACGTTCCGGATGGGAAAGATTCGTCCGACAATATCGAGGTGCGCTCCTGGGGCAAGCCCGAGGAGTTATCATTCACCCCGCTGCCTCACTGGGATCTAGGGGAAAAGCTGGGTATTATAGATTTTCAGCGCGGCGTCAAGCTCTCCGGAACGAGATTTTATGTACTGCGTGGACTGGGTTCGTTGCTGCAACGCGCGCTCATAAATTTTATGCTGGACTTGCATATTAAGGAGCATAATTATACGGAGATATGCCCTCCATTCATGGTCAAGCGGGAATGCATGGTGGGATCCAGCAATCTTCCCAAGTTTGCAGACAACCTTTACCACGATGCAGAGGAAGATTACTGGTTCATCCCCACTGCCGAGGTACCGTTGACCAACCTGCACCGCGACGAGATAATAACACCTGTTACACTGCCTCTGTATTACGTCTCACACACTGCCTGCTTCCGCCGCGAAAAAATGGCAGCGGGCAAGGACACACGCGGCATAAAGCGGGGTCACCAGTTCGATAAGGTCGAGCTTTACAAATTCGTGGAACCGGAAACCTCTGATAATGAACTGCACAAGCTGGTGAAGGACGCGGAAGACGTCTGCCGCAAACTCGAAATACCGTACCGCGTTGTACAGCTATGTACGGGCGACATGGGCTTCGCCGCTGTCAAGTCGTTCGATATCGAGATGTGGGCGCCGGGCTGCAAGGAGTGGCTCGAGGTCAGCTCATGCAGCAATTGCGGCGATTTTCAGGCGAGGCGGGCTAATATACGTTATAGACCTGACTCCGAGGCGAAGCCGCGCTTCGTCCATACGCTTAACGGTTCAGGCCTCGCCCTGCCGCGCGTCATGATAGCAATCATTGAGAATTATCAGCAGGCCGACGGCAGCATACTGGTACCCCACGTGCTGAGACCCTACATGAATGTCGAGGTGATCAGGTAGTAAAACGCTTCCCGCCCCGAAATCATCCTTTCCTGATGGAGATCTACCCTCAAATCGATTTTAGAAGCGCTGACGATCCGCCTCTATATTCGCCATGTCCTGATATCTTGACATTTATATTTAATGATAGTATAGGTATAATGGAATAAAATTCCGGGGTATATGCTTTAGCGTAATGGCAGAAAGTCAGCCTTCATCATCCCCCAGGCTGTGCCGCCAGTGCGGTTCGCCCGTCCCAGAAAATACAGCCGTCTGTCCCCGCTGCGGTAAAAGGTGGTACATGGGACCCATCGAGGAGCAGGGTGTGAACCTGTGGCAGAAGATCATCGAGAAGAGGGCGGCTGCCGGGCTGGGTGAGGCATCCAAGACACAGGAGCCGCAAAAACAATATCGCTGTCCCAACTGCATGGCGGTATTAAAATCGCCAGTTAATGTCTGTCCACATTGCGGCAAGAACACTTCAAAGGCGAAGATCATCCCACTCGAACAGGAAGCCGCGATTGCAGAGGCTGAAACAGCAAAGGAACTCGATTTACCCGAAGCTGCCAGGGGCCTGGCTAAAATCAAGGGGGCAACCCAACGCGCCAGGGAAATCCGCGGCAGGAGGCGCCTTAAGGCGCTCGACATAACCATCATAGTAGCCATCGTAATCATACTTACAGGCATCGGTTTTGCCGTTGCCCTGCAGACGGGCATCTTACCTTCACAGTTAAATCCCTTCAAGGCTGCCGAGCCACCGAAACAGGCGCCTGCCAGCCCGGTTGTATCTAACACTGCCGTATCTTCAGTGGACACGAAAGGGGCAACCATAAACTGGTCAACAAGCCCGCCATCTTATGCCAAGGTGTTATATGGGAAAAGTGAATCTTACGGCATGTCCGTACAGACCGATAATGAGACGACCGCACATCAGGTTTCTTTAGCGGACCTCGAACCAGGGACCACTTACCATTTCCTTGTACTGGCAACCGATATTGATGGCAAAGAGCTCGCACGGGGACAGGATAATATTTTTACGACTGCGACCGAGCGTGATACACGGCTGCCTGTGGTTTCGCAGCTCAAGGTGACTCCCTCGGATATAGGAGCCATAATCCAGTGGGATACCGATAAACCTTCGACCAGCCAGGTCCTGTACGGTACTACAGAATCGTGTAATAGCTTTACTTCTATCGACCCCAGGTTTGTCACCAGGCATACTGTGAAGTTAAACGGCCTGGAAGCGAATACGAAGTATTACTACCGGGTAAAATCAGCGGACATCGACGGCAACGAAGCGGTGATGGACCCGCCGAACGTGTTTACAACGCTTGTTTCAGTTCCCACAGGGTCGCGGATAGGCGATAGGGCCCCTGATTTCACGTTGCCTGTTTTCAAATCACAGGACAATGTTTCACTAAGAAGCTTCAAGGGGCAAAAGGTATTGCTCACTTTCTGGGCTGTCTACTGCCCGGAGTGCGACCGGGAGCTTGCGCTGCTGCAATCCTTGAAGAACAGGAACCTGCCCGGTGTAACCATACTGGCTGTCTTCCTGGAAAGCAGGCTGGACGACATCGACAAAACCATCGCCAAGTATAAGGCAGACCGGGGCGACCTCAGCGTGCCTGTGCTTGTCGACATGTATAGGACCACGGCACACATGTACAACGTAGACAGGGTTCCCTGTACCATCTTTATAGATGGAGACGGGATCATCCGTGAAATAGAATACGGTAGCTTCAATATTGACCAGGTCGAGCAGACCCTCGATAACCTTTAGATTGAACTGTCCGCAAAATCCTTGACAGTAGCTCCGCCACGTTGTAGTGTAATTATTGAATGACATATACCGATATCAATGTAAACCACGCTCAGGTTAAGTCCGCCGCTGCAGGTAAGTACCTCCTATTTAACAATTCAAGGAGTGCATCAGTTGGATAGCCAGTTTAGATGCCAGTGCGGCAAGCCTATGGCGTATGGGCATGAGCCCTGCAAAGACTGTGGCAGCCTGGGACCCCACCAGTTTGTGGGAAAACCGGGGGGCGGGAATGGGCCAGGTGGCCAGTCTGCGGCATCGAAAAAGCCGGGGCCAAGGCAAATAGAGACTCCCTCATCGGACAGATTGGAAGGAAGGCAGCCTCCTGCTCCGAGGGCAGAGAGATTCGTAGAGTCTGAGCCTGCGGCGCCTGTTGAATCGTCTCATATGCCCCGAAGCAGAAAGGAGGAACTGGAATTTCCGGTCAGTAACCAACCGAGAAGCCCGATCCTCGACGAAATCGATAACCTGAATAAGGCGGAGAGAAAAACTACCAGGAAACAATATGCTAAAGAAAAAGACCGGGATTACGGGGACAAATCCGAAGATAAGCATGAATATGAATACTCGGAAGATGAAGAGGAGAAGCCGAAAAAGGGTGGAACCGGTAAAATTGTAACAACCGTATTAAGCGCCATCCTGATAATAGCCTTTATCATAGGCACAATCTATGTGATCAACAATTTCGACACTGTTACCAAATGGCTGGCCAAACCAACCATCCCTGAATTCTTTAAACCATCTGAGACGCCATCTTCCGGCAATAATCAACAGCAAAGCCCATCGATTCCGCCACCCGCCTATTCGTCTCAGCAGGCCGATAAAATCCTACCCGCCATTTCAGATGTCGTTATAAAACCCGGAGAATATGGTGCAACCATTGTATGGAGAACCAGCCAACCATGCACGAGCACATTAATCTTGAAACCAGAAGGTGGAGAAAATATTAACCACAATATTGCCGAGAAATATGTCAGAGACCATCAGGAATTTATACCGAACCTGGAAAGTGGTAAAAAATATTCTGTGAAAATATTATGCTTTAACGAAGCTGGTATAGAGAGCAAGCCATTCGATACGGAGTTCCAGACCTTGCCCACTGTAGATACGACGCCACCGCAGCTCGTGGGTGAACCCTCGGTCACGGTTAGCGATTCAACGGCTACCATAGCATGGAAGACCAGCGAGAAAGCCATATCGAAGGTAAAGTTCGGGTTAGGCACGGGTTATGAGTTCACCTCGGCGGAGACTGCCGGGCAAAACCTTGAGCACAGCATCTTCATCAGCGCGCTTCCGCCTGACACCACTTACCATTTCCAGTTGATTTCAACTGATACCGCCGGGAACGTTATGAAGTCGGAGGACTTCCAGTTCAAGACGGAATCCATAACGGATACTGCACCCTATATGGGCAGCAAGGCGCCCAATTTTACGCTTAAAAACCTCAAAGGTGAGGATGTCTCTCTCAGCCAGTTCCGCGGCAAGAAGGTTATTTTAAACTTCTGGGCAAGCTGGTGCACACCGTGCAAGGTCGAGATGCCGCATTTTAAAGCTTTATGGGACAAGTACCGCAACAGTAATGACATTATACTTATTGCCGTAGCCGGGTCTGAGTCAGACGAGGCCATCATAAGGTCATTCGTAACAGAATCAGAAATTGATTTCATTGTATGCCTCGATCCCGGCGATGACGTATTCAACAGGTACGGCATAGTAAGCATACCGAAAACATATTTCATAGATAAGGGCGGAGTCATACGCAAGATACAGCAGGGCATGTTCACCAGCCCCGGCGAAATCGAGTTCATGCTTGATTCGTTCTAACCCGGTTTATTACACGCATTCTTTTTACCACACGTACACAACATGCAGCATCCAAACTTGACATATGGTATATCTTGTCTTAACTTTAATATAATGTTTATGGAATACTTTTTATGCCCAGCGTAGTTGTTTGCGGGAAATGCCACGAGAGTAATCAACCCAGCGCGACTTCCTGCCAGAGATGCGGTGTCCGGCTCTGCCCCAATTGCCACCAGGTTATAGAGTCCCCCAATTCAAGCGTCTGCCCTCACTGCGGCAAGAAGGACCTCTCCTTCAAGCCCGGCAAGCATGGTGCAGGTGGCTTCGCAGGGACAGGGGCGCCGGCGGATTATAGCGCCACTAAATCCATCTGCCAGAGCTGCGGCAACAGGATAGACCCGGGAACAAAGAAGTGCCCCTACTGCGGGCAGCTCGGGCAGAGATTTACCATAACCCCCCAGCAGGGCCACGGTGTGATGATGGCTGAGCCGGCCGAGCCCGGGCCGGGTCCCTCGCTGCAGCGTATATGCCCCAAGTGCGGCATGCCATTCCCGCCCGGTTCCAGCCAGTGTCCCAAACATGGTAAGTATGGCGGGACAGGTATTTTAGGCGAGAGTGCTCCTCTCCTGCCTGGAAGGCATACGGGTGAAATCTGGGGTAAGGTAATGGAAAAAAGAGCCGCCAGTGCGGCAGCAGAGCAGATCAAGTCACAGCCGCGTCACACTGCCCCACAGGAAATTTATCCGCAAATGGCAGGACAGCAGGCCGTCCATGATACTTTTCCCCAGGCGGAAATCGAGGCTCCACCGCGTATCTGCCCCAGTTGCGGCTTGCAGGTGCCCGGCCGCAGCAAAGTATGTCCTGCATGTGGCTGGAACCGGCTGCCGCCTGAAAAGGCAAGACCCATACGCAAGGCAGAGGAGTTTTATAAATCGAGGGTAGCCATTTCAGAACCCTATCCGGTTTACAATCCACCGCCTGCGGATCAATATTACGGGCAGCCCGCTGCACAGCCTTATGAAGCAATGTATACCGCGCCGCCGGTACCGATGGAACAGCCGTACGAGGGCAAGAAATGGAGAAGGGAAAGAAAGCCCAGGGAAACCGATGAGCGGGGAGAAAAACACAGGGAAAAGAAATCGCCGCTACCCTTATTGTTCGCCTTGCTTGCTTTCGCCGGTGTTATCGTACTGGCCGCCGTTTTCATAATGGACCAGCTCAAAACGCCCCCGCCGCCGGTGCTGCCTCCAACAACACCCCCCGTTACTGGCACAACCAAGGCTCCAGTTATATCAGAAATCCAGTTCAAGAACATCACCAGGGACAGCGCTGTTGTCACCTGGAAAACGGATAAAAGATCCAATAGCGTTGTCACTTACTGCCTTGAGGGCGGCAATCAGTGCGACTATGCCAAGGACTTAACCAACATGGTCACTGACCACAACGTAAAACTTACAGGCCTCGATCCGGGGAAAGCCTACCATATAACGGTCACATCCAGGCTTGATGATGATCCAAACTCACCTGACGCCACCAAGGAGCATAATGAGGTCCTCAGGTTGCTCGGCATCCCCGATACCAAGCCACCCGTAATTACCGGGGTGAAAGTGGTAAATATTGTCAGCTCAACTACAGGATCATCCGCTACGATAACATGGAAAACAGACGAACCGGCGACCAGCCAGGTCAGCTACGGGACGTCAGCACTGTATGGCAGTTTGCAGCCATCACAAACCGATACTACTCCTACGATAGTCCATGATGTCATACTCAATGGTTTACCAACTCAGGCGACCATCCATTACAAGGTTATATCCAGGGATATCGCTGGCAATGAAGCTTCTTCACCAAACGCCACATTTGTAACACCGCCGCCGGCGGGTACCGCAAAAGGCAATTCTGCTCCCGATTTTACGTTGAACTGTGCAGATGGAAGCACTGTTACCTTAAGCAATTTGCGAGGTGGCAAAGTTATTTTAAACTTCTGGTCGTATAACTGTGGCTTTTGCAAAGATGAAATGCCGTTTATTCAACAGGTGCATGAAAGTCGTCCAAACCTGCCAATACTGGTAATTTGTGGAACGCAAATGGGACCGGTAAATAACAATGTAATAGGAAGCTTCATTCAGGAAAAGGGTTACACATTTACCGTTCCCCTGGATACGACGGGTCAGGTCGGTTCGTTATATAATGTTTCGTCAGTACCGAAAACTTTCTTTCTAGATTCAACGGGCATTATTAGGGAATTTAAGGACGGCTCTTTCAGCGGATCCAGTGCGATTGAGAGCCTGCTCGATTCATACAACTAAGCCTCGTATCTGCCAGATCGTCTTTTATAGTTTGCTACCCTAGAATCAATTACATATACTATTATGACTTCGGAGGGGTGACCGAGTGGACGATGGTGACGGTCTTGAAATCAGTATATTCGTCTACGAAATAGTTATTATACGTTCATGGTAGTACGTTTGTTCTATTTTAGAAATGTTTCCTCTGATCGTAAATTATGTCCGATAGTTTTCCATTATTTTTGGTGCGTTAGCTAACGGTTAGCTATTTTGTTAGCTGTTTTATAGCTTCAAGTCGTATTAGGGATAAAAGACACAGCCCGAAAAATACAGGGCTGGGTCACTAATTATCCATATACCCCGGAAAAACGGCAGCAAAGCGTCCGAACGTGGGCTGAGACTACGGCTGACGTTTCTGACAATTCTGACGTGTTTTAGTGGGATAGTAGAAGAGGAGTGCCGATTGTATCAATCTCAATAAAACCACGGTAGAAAATGGTGGCACGACGCAAGCTTAAATAAATTACGTCCAAGTAGTAAAATAAACACAATAGTAGTATTATCGCCATAACAATGTATTACCGTAGAAAAATATTACTAGCTCTGGTCGAAACGTTCGGCGGCAAGCTGCAGCGCACAGACTGCCAGAAACTGCTGCTCTTATTTTGCCAGCATACAGGGCAGAACCATTACGACTTTTTCCCCTATAAATATGGCGGTTTTAGTTTTTTAGTTTATCGGGATAAAGAACGTCTTGAACAAATGGGATTGTTGACCGGTGGAGAGGATTTCCACATTAAGGACAGCTCGTCGTTTATTAATGAAATAAATCCAGAAGACAAATTAGCAATGAGACTTCTAGCCACCGAACATGGGAACCTACGAGGAAACCCTTTAATCCGCCAGACGTATATAGAATTTCCTCAATACACATGCAACAGTGAGATAATAACCCAGATACTAAGCACGAGTGAGATAGAAAATACACGGCAGGCGTGGAATACGGAAACAGCGCCATGCTTATTTACGATCGGTTATGAAGGATTGACCATCGACGCATATTTGAACAAATTAATCGTAAACAACATTAAAGTAGTGGTCGATGTTCGTCGAATTCCAAACTCAATGAAATATGGGTTCTCAAAATCAAAGCTGCAAAGTTACGTTAACAAAGCTGGAATGGATTACATACATATACCTGAACTCGGTATTCCTACAAATATGCGACAGAATTTAGATAGCGCAGATGCATACGATGCACTATTTCGCCATTATGAAAATGAAATATTGCCAAAACAGACAATCGCACTTGAAATTATTATTACTGAAATAGAAAAACATAAAAGAGTTGCACTAACCTGCCTTGAAGCCAACCATCGCATGTGCCATCGCCATAAAGTTGTTGAATACCTTACGAAAAATCCGGAATTTTCGGTGGATACCAAGCACCTGTGAATCAAAAACACAAGGCATTAACTTACCTTCCGCAAGCGATTCCCAAAGCACGCATATTAATCACGGTCAAAACATACCCAAAACCATCAGGAAAATACGGAGAGCTCGTTTGCACTGCAGGATTATTAGAGGGAGAAAAATGGGTCCGTATTTATCCTGTAAATTACAAATTCCTGAGTGATGATAGAAAGTATGGTAAATATAGCTGTGTCGATTCTCAGGTTAATTGACCACCCTGTTTCAAGTTAATTGTCCACCCATATTCTCAAGTTAATTGACCACCCCCGGATGCACTATTTGGCTAAATATTACACAGTAGCCACCTCCTTTTCAAGTACCCTTTCAGGACGCAGTAGTGACCTGTAGCTTTTGCCAGTCAGCGTGATGATGTGAGATGAGCTGATCAGGCGGTCAAGGGCGCTTTCGGCTATCACCGGGTTGGGAAACAGAGGGTACCAGTCTTTAGGAGAGCGGTTGGCAGTAATGACCATAGACCCATGGCGGTGATGGCTGTCGATGAGTTCGTAGAGGTCTTCGGCCTGCAGCTTGGTAAATTCCTTCAGTGCGAAGTCGTCGATTATGAGTAAGTCTGTCTTCAGGTAGCGGCGCAATCGTTTCTCCCAGGTGTCATCCGCTCTGCCTCCGCCCAGGTCCGACAGCAGTCGGTTAGATTTGGTGAACAACACGTCATAACCATGTCGGCAGGCCTGGTGCCCCAGTGCCTGTGAAAGATGGGTCTTACCCACTCCGACAGGGCCGCAGAAGACCACTGATTCTTTGCGCTCAATAAACTGGCAAGTGGCCAGGTCATGGATGTACCGGATAGGCATTTTAGGATTGAAATTGAAGTCAAATTGCTCAAGGCTTTTCTCTTCTTCAAAATAGGCCATGGCGATGCGCCTGGCCAGCTTCTTATTAGCCCGCCGCTGCACCTCGTCCTCCAGCAGAAACTCCAGGAACTGTGTGAAGCCCAGGTTCTCCTTTTGTGCCTGGCTCAGACGCAAATCAAGCGTATTCAGCATGCCTGTAAGCTTGAGTGCCCGCAGTTTGTTTTCCAGATGATGAATGTCAGTCATACAATTCTCCTTTTATTATATTAAGCTGAAAAGTTCTTCAGACCCGTGCAGGAAGGCGCTGGAGTCTCTCGCCGGTTCAAAGAGCAGCAGTTCCTGATCTAAGTTGCGCTCCAGGATATTCTTCACGGTGCGGTAGCGTGGATCTCCGAAGGCATTGGCACGGGCGCAGGCAAGCTCCAGCCTGGCCTGCCCATACTTTTCCGCCAGCCGTATGATACCCTGGCACTGGCGCAAATTATGCAGGGCATGTTCTTGTAGCAGCGCTGTCACCGCCTGTCCGGTAGCGGTACCAATCCGGGCGGCCTGTGCGCGGCACCAGTCCGGATTACGCTGGAAGAAGGCTGATTTCTCCGGGGGATAATCATTCCAGTCGGTTATGCGTTGTCCCTTGATACCTTTGACATGCATCTTTACCAGTTCGCTTTCCAGGTAGATCTCCACCACCTTACTTCCTGATCGCACTTCAACAGTCCGGCCGGCATACCGGTATGGAACTGAGTAAAGGGCTCCGTTTACCTGGATATGGCAATCGCGGGCTACTTTAGCCTGGCTCCAGCTCACTATCTCGAATGGCGTGGCCGGCAGAGGCTTCAATTGTCCCTGTTCAGCTAAACGGAACTGCGCCAGCGGTTGCTGGTGGATAGTGCCGTGCGCCCTCGTGCCGGCCACTTTCAAACACCACTGCAGTGCTTGCTCGTTTATCTCCTCAATGCTGGTAAAATTCCTGCCCGACCAGAAGCTGTCCCTGATGTAAGGTATCATCCGCTCCACGCGTGGCTTATCCTTGGGTTTGCCGCTTCTGGCAGGGTCGATAATGGCCCCGTAGTGATGTGCCAGCTCCGCGTAGGCCTGGTTTAACTTGGGGTCATACAGGTCAGCCTTGATTACCCCGCTCTTTAAATTGTCCGGGACTATTCTCTCAGGTACACCTTCAAAGAACTCAAAGGCGCAGATATGGCACGTGAGCCACTGTGTTTTATCCAGCTTGGTAACCACGCGGATAAACATGTGGCGGCAGCAGGATAGGATCATGGCAAAGACCCACAGGCGGACCTTTTTCCCGCTGCGGGGATCCTGCCATATCCCGAGATAACCGAAATCTATCTGGGCTTCTTGGCCGGCGGGCGGGTCATCCCTCCTGACCGTGATGCGTGGCTGCTTCCACATATCACTCAGAAAGCAGTTAAGATAACGGTAGAAGCTGGCACATGAAACTTTGATGTGTTGGTCATCATGCAACCGTTGCCAGATCGTCTTGGCCTTAGTGGTGGATAGGGCTTCTCTGATCTCCTCCTGGAAGGGAAGCAGCAGGGCAAATGCTTCGGAACGGGTTGCCGGATCGGGTGGTCCGGGCACAACCTCCTTGAGAAATGACTTCCAGCCCCGGGCTGGCATAGGGTCACCCTGACGATATCCTCTGGCCTCGGCAGCATAAACATATTTACGCACGGTGCCCCGGCTTACCCCGAGGCTCCTGGAAATGGCGCAAATGCTTCGCCCTGCCTGCCAGTGTTCCAGGATTTCGGCGATGTCACGCACTGTAAACCTCCTTCTTGCCATGGGCTCAACCTCCTTATTTTCCAAGTTGAGCCTATGATGATATGTTTTAGGTTTAAGTGCACCCGGGGGAAGTGTGGGCTATCAGGGGTGGTCAATTATCGTGAGAATCAGGGTGGTCAATTACCGTGAGAATTTGTGTAAAAAGTGGTCATTTACCGTGTGACGCTACACACTGCACTTTTTAGCGGATTGTGTCATTTGCAGGAAGACGTTTGACTTTACACCGTCAGAATACGGAATTCGCCTCTCGGCATTGAACCTTTCGTCAATTTGATTGGGCAGCCTCAGCCTGAACGACATAGTGTGGCTACGAAGCTACGAAGGGATGAATAGGTTTCAACCTGACAGGGCTTGACAAAGTCAGCGTTTTCAGGGATGACGTTTTGTTTTACCTATATAAGTGGATTAAAGTGTTACCAATGTCCGGATGGTACTGCGAGGGTGACTACGGATGCTTGGCATATTTCAGGTTCCCATTGGTATGGTCGTAATAGCTAATATGAGGATGATTTCCGCTATCCAAGGCGATAGAGGAATACTCGCCAACATTGCCCGCTGAATCCACAACTTGTTTTACCCAGGCGGTGCCTGTCCAGCGAGCGTACTTCAGGTTCCCGTTGGTTGAATCGTAATAGCTGATGTGAGGACGGTTATTACTATCAAGGGCTATAGAGGTATACTTCCCAACATTACCAATAGAGTCTACAGTCTGTTTTACCCAGGCGGTACCATTCCAGCGAGTATACTTCAGGTTCCCGTTGGTTGAATCGTAATAACTAATGTGAGGACGGTTATTACTATCCAGGGCGATAGAGGAATATTCGCCAACATTGCCCGGTAAATCTACAAATTGTATATCCCAGGCGGTACCATTCCAGCGAGCGTACTTCAGGTTCTCATTGTCATAATCGTAATAGCTTATGTGTGGACGGTTATTACTGTCAATGGCCAGGGAGGTATACTGTCCAACATTACCAGGAGAGTCTACAGTCTGTTTTACCCAGGCAGTACCATTCCAACGGGCATACCTCAGGTTCCGATTGGTATAATCGTAATAACTGATGTGAGGACGATTACTACTGCCAAGGGCAATGGAGGTATATTCGCCAACAGCATTAGTTGATTGTACAGCCTGTTTATTCCAGGCAGTGCCCGTCCAGCGAGCGTACTTCAGGTTCTCATTGGTAAGATCCCAATAGCTAATGTGTGGACGGTTGCTGCTGTCCAGGGTGATAGAGGAAAGCAAACCAACATTACCAGTAGAATCTACAGTTTGTTTAATCCAGGCGGTACCATTCCAGCGAGCGTACCTCAGGTTCCCATTGGTTAGATCGTAACAGCTGATGTGTGGACGGTTGCTGCTGTCTAGGGCTATCGAGGTAGACATACCAACATCACCAGTTGATTGTACAGTTTGTTTTACCCAGCCAGCGGCATCGGCAGGGTGACTGCGGCTAATGGTTACTGGATTGAGTATAGTGGACTCGGCCGTTCCGGTAAAAGCTAACAATAGGGCTATGCTGACGGCCACAGGGAAAACTATCACTAGAATCCGATTAAACAATTTCATATCTACCTCCTGTTAATTTCAAGCCCCTGGACGTATGTCAAAATCATCCTATGCCTGCCGCTTATCAGTGTCAACGGTGTATGCTTAGCTACCCCTCACTCTATCTCTCTCCCTTAGCTGGGAGAGAGTATTTACTTACTACCCTCTAAAAAAGCTTTACCCTTTAGGATGGCCTGCTAAATAAGTACTTATTCAGATAATCATTGCGAAAGCATAATACATTCGGGCGGCTTGTGCAATCCAACGCATCTGTCATATTAGAGAAATTCTAATACACCGGATGTCTTCGATATCTGTGTGGAGATAACATTATAATTTGACCTGAAAAGAATTTACAGGTAAGGTGTTAGCAAGTAAGACCTGAAAAGGAATTGAATACGGAGGTTTAGACGTGGGTAGTAAGGGAAGAAAAAATGTGAAAAAACCCAAGAAACAGATCTCAGAAAGGAAAGATGAGAAGACAGAACAAAAGAAGAAATAAAGAGCCAAATAATGCAGCTTAAACAGCGCTGGTTCCCATCCAGGGCAATTGCCTGTTGTGAGGTGGTCCCCAAAATTCGGACAGGTTGTTAAGAGAGAGTTTTGCCCCTAAAATAATCAAACAGAAAGGGAGCAAAACATGAAAGAAAACCGCAAGAAACACAGCC
>Ga0315289_10007734_pt1 | contig 15637 bp, 13 predicted proteins | sample YL17G11_40_MG_FD_203452 | JGI IMG/M metagenome (GOLD analysis project Ga0315289, IMG submission 203452) | Sediment microbial communities from Yellowstone Lake, YNP, Wyoming, USA - YL17G11_40 | ecosystem: Environmental > Aquatic > Freshwater > Lake > Sediment | place: USA: Wyoming | collected... | reverse complement strand
AAAGAAGGTGAGCGGGTAGTAACGAGCGCCAACTTCCTGATTGACTCTGAGAGCAAGCTCAAAGAAGCGGCAGGTGCCATGGGAGGGCATGCAGGACACGGAGCCCACTGATGGGACGAGTCCTCCTGTTCAAGAGGAGTAGATATGATTGAAAAGATCATCGAGTCCTGTGCCCGGAACAGGTTCCTGGTATTTATCATCGTTGCTCTGCTCACGCTGGGCGGTATCCTTGCCCTCAAACGGATCCCCTTAGATGCCATCCCTGATATCTCGGATGTTCAGGTAATTGTCTATACCCCGTGGGAGGGGAGGAGCCCTGACCTGGTCGAGGACCAGGTTACCTATCCGATCGTTACCTCCCTAATTTCAGCCCCGAAAGTGAAGACGGTGAGAGGTTTCTCCGATTTTGGCTTCTCCTATGTCTATGCAATCTTTGAAGAGGGGACTGACATCTACTGGGCCAGGTCACGCGTCCTTGAATACATGCAGCAGATCGCCGGGAAACTTCCCGAAGGGGTAACGCCTGTCCTCGGCCCTGATGCTACAGGGGTCGGGTGGGTATACGAGTATGCACTGGTTGATGAACACGGGAAATACGATCTCGCCCAGCTCCGCAGCCTGCAGGACTGGTATCTCCGCTATGCCCTGGCAGGGGTGGATGGTGTTGCTGAGGTGGCGAGCATTGGTGGCTTTGTCAAGCAATACCAGGTCAATGTCGATCCCAACCGGCTGTTTGCCTACCGGCTCCCCCTGAAGGATGTAATGGAGAGCATCAAGATGAACAATAACGATGTTGAAGGGAGGATCCTCGAGTTAAGCGGCAGGGAGTACATGGTACGGGGGCGCGGCTATATCCAGTCCCTGGATGACTTCCGGAAGATGGCAGTGGGAGTAAACGAGAAAGGGACTCCCATCCTACTGCAGGATATCGCCACCATCACCCTGGGGCCGGACATCCGCCGTGGCATTGTGGAACTGAACGGCAGAGGGGAAGTGGTAGGCGGCATTGTGGTGATGCGGTATGGCGAAAATGCCCTGAAGGTTATTGATAGCGTAAAGGAAAAGATCAGGGAAATTATGCCTGGCCTGCCTCCCGGGGTGAAAATTGTCCCCACCTATGACCGGTCTGAATTGATTCAGCACTCCATCCAGAACCTCCAGAGGACGCTCATTGAAGAGATGATTGTGGTGAGCCTCGTGATTATCATCTTTCTCCTCCACTTCCGGTCTGCCCTGGTCCCCATATTTGCCCTGCCCATTGCAGTTGTCGCCTCCTTCATCCCCATGTATTACCTGAAGATAAGCTCCAACATCATGTCCCTGGGAGGAATTGCCCTGGCCATCGGCGTGCTGGTAGATGCCTCTATCGTGATGGTGGAGAACGCCTACCGCCACCTCTCTGAAGGAACGGAACAGGAGAAAGAGGACAGTCAGGGCACAGTGATCCGGTCAGCCAAACAGGTGGGGAGGGCCATCTTCTTCTCCCTTATCATTATTATCATATCCTTTATCCCGGTCTTTCTCCTTGAAGCGCAGGAAGGGAGGATGTTCCGGCCTCTGGCCTTTACCAAGACCTTTGCGATGCTCGCTTCTTGCATCCTTGCCATCACCCTCGTCCCGGTTCTCATGACCTTATTCATCAGGGGGAAGTCGCTGAAGCCGGAATCGGAGAACCCCGTATCCCGGTTTTTTATCAGGCTCTACACTCCCTTTATCACCCTTGCCCTCAGATACCGGTGGACCGCGCTCATCATAAATTTTGCTGTCGTCCCTTTAGTCATTCCTTTGTTTTTAAAGGTCCCCTTTCTGGAAAAACTTAAGATCGGAAGCGAATTCATGCCCACCCTGTATGAAGAGGCGATCTTCTACATGCCGGTAACCAATCCCGGGCTTTCCGTCACTGAGGCCGGGAAGCTCCTCCAGGTTCAGGACAAAATCCTGCGGAGTTTCCCCGAGGTGAAAAATGTCTTTGGCAAGGCAGGCCGCGCTGAGACCTCAACGGATCCTGCTCCTTTTTCCATGATGGAGACGGTGGTGGAACTCAAGCCGAAAAAGGAATGGAGCACCGTTCCGATACAGAGGGACTACCTCCCCCGGTGGTTACAAACGCCGGTAAATGCGGTCTTCGGATCGGTCCGTCACATCACCTTTGATGAGCTGGTGAGTGAAATAGACAAAAAGATGCAGTTCCCCGGCATGCAGAATGCCTGGACCATGCCTATCCGTTCGCGGATCGATATGCTCACCACCGGTATCAGAACGCCGGTGGGAATCAAGATCTCAGGAGGGAACCTCGACACCATCCAGGAGATCGGTCAGCACATAGAGATGATCCTGAAGGACCTGCCCGGTACCCGGAGCGTCTACGCCGAGCGGGTTTCAGGCGGATACTTTACCGATATCAGGATCAAGCGGGAAGAGGTGGCCCGGTACGGCCTGATGGTAGAGGAGGTTGAAGATGTTATCCAGACCGCTATCGGCGGCATGAACATCTCGCGGACTATTGAGGGGAGGGAGCGGTATCCCATTAACGTCCGGTACCTGCGGGAGCTGAGGGATGATGTGGATTCCCTCAGGCGGATTTTAGTCCCTACCCCGGGCGGTGCGCAGGTACCCCTGGGTCAGCTTGCTGACATCTACCTCACAACCGGCCCTGCAATGATCCGGGATGAAGACGCCATGCTCACCGGATATGTCTTTGTGGATGTGTCGGGGAGGGACATCGGTGGATATGTGGATGCTGCCAAGGGGGCCATCAGCAAGAACTTGAATTTACCGACAGGGTATGCGCTCTCATGGAGCGGTCAGTATGAGTTTCAACTGCGGGCGAAAGAGCGCCTCAAGATACTGCTCCCCATCGTCTTCTTCGTGATCTTTGTACTCCTCTACCTCACCTTCTACTCGGCAGCAGAGGCATCCATTGTGATGCTTTCCGTGATCTATGCCATGACCGGCGGTTTAATCCTCCAGTATATCCTCGGATATAACTTCAGTGTGGCAGTCTGGGTAGGCTACATAGCCCTCTACGGGGTGGCAGTACAGACAGGCGTGGTGATGGTGATCTACCTCCACGAAGCCCTGGACAAGAGGCTGCACAGGGGGCCGGTAACCCATCAAGATATCCAGGAAGCAACCCTTGAGGGATCCGTCCTGAGGCTCCGTCCCAAACTCATGACCGTGAGCGTGGTCATGGCCGGATTACTGCCCATCATGTGGAGCAGCGGGATAGGCTCAGATGTGATGAAGCCGATTGCCGCACCAATCATCGGCGGGATGATTACCTCCACCATCCATGTCCTGATCATTACCCCGGTAATCTTTGCCATCATGAAGGACAGGGCACTGAAGAAAGGAAAGCTGAAGGTATCGGAGATGAAGTTTTAAGATGAGTATCCACAACAATAGATTGCTTCGCTTCGCTCGCAATGACAGAACGAGTAAGAGTGTCACTACCACATTGTCATTGCGAGGAGTCCGCCGTGGCGGACGACGAAACAATCTAAACATAATGAAAAGGGAAAGGAGTGCTTGCATGAAAAGGCATAAGCTATGCACAGGGTTATGTGCAGCAATCCTGCTCTTCTCCTTCTCTGTTCGGGCAGAGATGGATATGGGAGGGATGGAAAAGGGGCAGGAGAAGAAAGGTCCTTCCACGACGGCCATGAAGCCAAAGACCGCTTTTGTCAAGGAGATCGTCATAGAAGGGGTCAGGACAAAGTTTGAGGTCATGACCATGGAAGAGCACAGGAAGATGCTGAAAGAGATGAAATTGAGCCTGGAGGTGGCTGATAAATCTGCCACCCATCACATCTCGGTAACTTTCTATGACGAGAAAACCGGTAAGGAGGTCACCGGTGCACAGGTAAACATGAAGGTGCTTAACCCAAGCAAGAGGGAACAAATCAAGATGCTCACCTTCATGCCGGAGATGAAACATTACGGTAACGACTTTAACCTTTCTGAAAAAGGGAAGTATGAGATTTTAACCCTCTTCAAGATTGGAGAGCAGAAAAGAAAAGGAGGTTTTTATTATGAGGTCAAGTAAAGGCAAAACATGGATGCTGGTACTGATGTTCGTATTCCTGACTGGTGCACTGCTGCCACTCACCGCGGAGGCGTGCGGAGGCTGTGGAGGAGGGTATGGTTATCAGGGCCAGGGCATGGGCTACGGACAGTACGGCCCCGGAAAACTTGGGTACAGAGGAGGCTATTGTCCGAGAATGTCCACGTCCCCATGCTGCAATTATGGAGGTCCGTCTGGCAACAGGGGAGCGGGATATGGTGGAGGTTCTTGCCCCCGGTTTGCATACAATCCAGGAAGGAACAATCCCATGAATCCACAATCCAGTCAGACCTTAAACCAGGACCTTGAAAAGGATGCCAGGAATAAGGCCATCAAACTGTATCAGGATACGTACGGGAAGAAAGAAGGGCTCACTGCCAAGGTCACTGATTATGGTTGCCATGTCCAGGTAGACATCTATGAAAAGGATAAGCTGGTAAAATCCTATACCTATCAACAAGGAAATATCTTTGGAATGTAAGAAGGGGGTAGACCAGTAAGGAACTTTTTCCAAGGTCACAAATTTGAAAACCAAAAAGATTTATATCACAGGCATGTATTGTGTTAATTGTGAAAGGCTTCTCAGCGCAGAATTTAGAAAAGTCTGTGGGGTAGAAGATGTTAGTGTAAGTTGGAAAGATAATGCTGCCGAAATCAGTTATCTGGAAAAAGAACCGCAATTTTCTGAACTGAAAAAAGTGGCCAGTAAGTTCGGTTACAAAGTCTATGAAGACGATAGGGAAATTTTTAACGAACCGAAAATAATAAATTGGAAGGAGTGGTCCTCAGCGGTCTTAATTTTGATAGGCATTTTATTTTTGTATGGGATTTTTCGAGAGTGGGGTATTACGGACAAAATCGATCTTAACTGTGCCAACATTACGTATGGAATCTCTTTTTTGATCGGCCTCACCGCCTCTGTTTCATCCTGTCTGGTGGTAGTAGGGTCCGTGGTGATTGCTTTTGGCGAGAAATACAAGTGCACCGGTGGCGGTTTTTTCTCCTGTGCAGTAAAACCTAATTTGCTTTTCCATACGGGAAGACTTTTAACGTTTTTCATGCTGGGAGGTGTGCTCGGAATGATTGGAGGAGAACTCAACATCACCGGGAAGTTCATTTCCATATATGCGATCATTGTAGCAGTCATTATGGCTTGGCTCGGTTTGAATATTTTAGGCATCCTTCCTTCCATATCAGCCGTGGGATTGAGGATGCCCCAAAAACTCACCGGTAATTGGGAAAAACTGAAAGAATCAGAGCATGCTTTAGCTCCCCTGTTTTTGGGTGGTCTGAGCTTCTTTCTTCCCTGCGGGTTTACTCAAAGCATGCAGGTTTTTGCCCTGGCTTCAGGAAGCTTTTTCATCGGAGGACTCAATCTGTTCATATTTGCCCTGGGAACCCTGCCCGTACTTTTGATTCTGGGAATAACCGCATCATGGACAAGAAGCAGAAAGTTGGCGGTCATGCAAAAAGTAGCCGGGTTTTTAATCCTGATTTTCGCTTTTTCTATTTTCAATTCCGGTTTTGCGCTGAAAGGCGTGAATAGTAATATTTTTTTTGCTGCCAGCAAGAATGTAAGTGAATCAGGAGAAAAAAGTGAAGATTCTTTTAACCAGGCGGAACAAATGATTGAAATGCACGTGACCTATCGCGGATTTCAGCCGAACATCCTTAAAGTGAAAAGGGGGGTTCCGGTAAAATGGAAAATTTGGGGGGACCAAGTAACCCCGTGCACCGACCGGATTATTGTTCCCAGTCTTAACATCACCCAAAATATAAATTCTGGAGAAAATATAGTCAATTTTACGCCACCAGCTACGGCGGGAGAAATTCCGTTTAGCTGCTGGATGGGAATGGTGAGAGGAAAATTTGTGGTTGAGTGAAGTAAAATGGTATGCAAAAATTAATCACTCACCGAGCAAATCCCTCCATCATGGTTACCCACAATCCGGAGAATACGCGGTATGCCACCAGAACCATCCAGTTAAAAGATGGGATGTTTTCTGTTTAGATATACCCTCTATCTGTACTGGTGAATTATTGCTGTTACTTCTCTGGAGTGCTTAACTCTGCAATTTTCGTACTTGCTTCTGAAAGGCGATGGGCTAAGGTATCAATAATCTTCTTAGCCAAATCCGGATAGGACATCAATACAGATTCTAAGTTGTCACCGGGAAATACATGGACTACACTCTTTCCTATGGAACGAATGGTAGCGGTCCTCCGTTGATCAAGGAGGCTACTCATCTCACCAAAATACTCACCTGGTTGTATAATCTTTCCTACTTCTTTCCCCTCCTTTGTGACGAGAAGACCTCCTTCAGTCCCAACGAGCCTATAAAAGTCTACGCCTGTTGACCCTTCCTCAATAATTATCTCCCCATCCTCATAAACCTGCTCATTAATATCGACATAACCTTCAATTGAGATATTCTCTTCTGCCACTTGTGTAGTCTGTTCCAGTTGGCTCATCACGGAATTCAGGATCATCTCAGCCAGTTGAGGACGATGATAGATAATCTCCTTTATGAGATGACTGGGATAAGATGCAATCCGGGCCTGGCTTAAGGCCCGAGAGGTGGTGGAATAAGACTTCCTGAGATAAAAACTCTCCAGACCAAAGACATCCCCCTCTTTGAGGATTCTAATTGTCTTATCATTCTGCAAGATCTCTACTTCACCCTTGAGGATCACATAGAAGTACAGGTTATTTTGGCCCTCATTTGCAATGATCTGTTTGGGCTGATACTCCTTAACCTCAGCAGCACTTATCTCGGTTTTTTGTTTATCTGCCATTCTCTATCCGGGTTAAATACTCTCTTACCCTACTATATATTATAACCCTTTTTCAAGAAATAAATTAACTGGTGCCCCCGACAGGAGTCGAACCTGCGGCACAGGGATTAGGAATCCCTTGCTCTATCCTTCTGAGCTACGGGGGCAAAGCCTGAAATTGCCCTGTCCAGATCTTACCTAACATTTTTCCCCTTACCTGTCAATAATCACTAAATTATTGCACGAAGGCGGAAAGGATGTTAAGCTTTCGAGAAAGAAGAACGAGGTTTCACGGTGGAAAAAAAGGGGAAGATTGTAGCTGTTTGCATAAGTGAAAAGAAGAGTACCCGTAAGAAAAATGTAAACCGCGGGGAACTCAAGGAAAATTTTGGCCTGGTGAATGATGCTCACAGCGACCCCTGTACTCACCGTCAGGTGAGTCTCCTGGCTATGGAGAGTATCCTGAAGATGCAGGCTTTAGGTCTCAAGGTCGGGCCAGGAGATTTTGCCGAGAATCTGACTACTAAAGGTATAGATCTTGTTTCTCTTCCCATCAAAACTCGAATCTTTGTGGGGGATACCGCTATCCTGGAGGTAACCCAGATCGGAAAGGAGTGTCATACCCCGTGTGCTATCTACTACCAGGCTGGTATATGTATAATGCCTGAAGAGGGAATCTTTGTTAGGGTAATCAAGGGGGGAATGGTAAAGATTGGGGATGAAATAAGGGCAGAAGTGAACGATTAAACAAATTCTAAATTCTAAGCACGAAACCCGAAAAAAGCACAAATGCTAAAACTACAAATGACCAAAACAGCTCTGGTTTTTAATTTGGATATTCAAATTTTGAATTTGTTTCGAATTTCGATATTCGGATTTAACCAAGATGACGGGTAGGGAAGATAAAAAACTGATCAACAGAATCCAGGAATTAAAGGCCAAGAGAAAGGCTGTCATCCTGGCTCACAACTACCAGATTGGAGAGGTACAGGACATTGCCGACTTCGTAGGTGATTCTCTCGAATTAACTCAGAGTGCAATTAAAACTAAAGCAGAAGTGATTGTCTTTTGCGGGGTCCATTTCATGGCGGAAACCGCTTCAATCCTCTGCTCGGATAAAGTAGTACTCCTCCCCGATCTCCAGGCAGGCTGTCCTATGGCTGATATGATCGATGCCCAGGGAGTTAAGGGGATGAAATCTCAATTCCCGGATGCCAGCGTGGTCTGCTACGTCAATTCTACAGCCGAAGTTAAGGCGGAAAGCGATATCTGTTGCACCTCGGGCAATGCCATTAAGCTCGTGGAAAGGATAGGTGATGGTCAGGAGATCATCTTTATCCCTGACCAGTACCTGGGCAGGTATGTGGCAGAAAAGAGTGGAAGAACAATGCACCTGTGGCCAGGTTACTGTCCTACCCATCTCAAGATCACTCCTAAGGACATCCTCACGATGAAGGCAAAGCACCCTGAGGCCAAGGTGATAGTCCATCCAGAGTGCCATCCAGAGGTGACTGTACTTGCCGATGCAGTCTTGGGCACAGGAGGAATGCGGAGGTATGTGAAGGAAAGTAATGCTCAAGAGTTCATTGTGGGCACAGAGGTGGGGATCATCCATGGACTCAAGAAGGATAATCCGGGAAAGCAATTCTACACTGCAAGTGATATGGCAGTCTGCCCAAATATGAAATGGATCACGCTGGAGAAGATCCTCTGGGTTTTAGAAGAGATGACAAATCAGATCACGGTGCCTGAAGATACTGCTATAAAGGCAAGGAAGGCCGTAGAACGGATGCTCGAGATTTCCTCATGACTGCACGAGAAAGAGAAAAGCTTGAAGAACTAAAGAATATCCTAAAAAAAATGGGGGGTCTCCTTGTTGCGTATTCTGGAGGTGTTGACAGCACGTTTCTCCTCGCAATGGCAAAAGAGGTTTTGGATAGTGGTGTTGTTGCAGCCATTGCTCGATCTTCTACTTATCCTGAGAGAGAATCTCTCTTCGCCAGAGAGATGGCTCAGGAGCTTAAGGTGAGATGCCTCTTGATCGATTCAGAAGAGCTTTCCATCCCTGAGTTTATCAATAATTCACCTGATCGCTGCTACTACTGTAAGAAAACGCTGTTTTCCAAACTCCAAATTATTGCTCATGAAGAAAGCTTACAATGGATTGCTGATGGATCAAACGTGGATGATGATCACGATTATCGTCCGGGCACTCGAGCAGTAAAGGAAATGGGGATTCGGAGTCCTCTCAAGGAAGTCGGCCTCACCAAACAAGAGGTCCGATATCTCTCACGCGAGATGGGACTCTCTACCTGGGACAAGCCATCCTTTGCCTGCCTTGCTTCACGAATCTCTTACGGGGAGGAGATTAACCCTGAAAAGCTTAAGATGGTAGAAAGGGCTGAGGAATACCTTTTGAGCGTGGGCTTTCAACAGGTACGGGTAAGACATCATCAAAATATCGCCCGGATTGAGGTGGGCGAAGAAGAAATCAGAAAGTTTGCTGACATCGCCGCGAGAAAACAGATAATTGAGAAGCTGAAAGAGATTGGCTATACCTACATTACCCTTGACCTTCAGGGCTACCGGTCAGGGAGTATGAATGAGGTATTGGAGAAGTAAAAAAATCTTGACATATTTCTGTATATAGATGTAATATTATTTTATAGGGTCCAGAAGGAGATTTCTCCTTCTGGAGGTTAAAGTAAGTAGATAGTCGGGCCGCTATCTGGAATAGAAGTTCTGGATGGCGGCTTTTTTATTGGGGGTAACAACGATCTAAAACGATAAAAACAGATTTGACCCTCTCTTAATATACGTCCTGGGTCTAGAAGGAGATTTCTCCTTCTGGAGGTTAAATAGTAGGGAGATAGTCGGGCCGCTATCTGGAATAGAAGTTCTGGATGGCGGCTTTTTTATTGGGGATTGCATTAACCTTTATAGAGAGGAGGGATAGGGTATGAACATTTTTGAAAATAATCCAGCGATATGGGTCATCCTCATTATGTTTGCTGTTGGCTGCACGGTAATCTATTTAGGCTCTCGCATTAGGTATCGTTCGGACAAAAAGAACAAAAAAAAGGAACCCGAAAAAGAGAAAGCTGAAGAAACCAAAGACAAATAAGTAAACACCTCGGGCAAAAATGAAAACGAATATTATTTCCTACCTCAATTTCTGAATATTGTGTGCCGAAGGAGGAACGCCAACTAATCTAAGCGCACCTCTCTTAGAATCTGAGAAAGTCGAGGCCGTCAGAACATTGTTATTTGGAGAAAGTATAATGGATAGATTAGTTCAAGATTGGCCCGCTTATCTTTTTATGGGAGCATTCATATGGTTTCTCCTGTACATTCTTATCTCGAGTAGACGGAAGAGTAAGAACAAAAATCAGGATATGGAAAAACCACGAAAATAATATCTCAGATTTTCCATTATGAAAATTACCTTACGCCTCATTCTTTCTCTCCTTTTTGTGGCAACTCTCGTTGCATCCGTTTTTTCGTACCTCCAAGTACAGAGCGAGAGAAAAAGCCTGACCAATGAGTTGGAGCGTCGAGCTATGATTTTATCTGAAAGTCTGCAAGAGACTATGAGAGAACTTTGGCCCTCCAAATCACCAGCCAAACTAAAGCGTCTTGTAAAACGATTTGGCAACCGAGAAAGACTGGTAGGAATAATTGTCTATAACAATCAAGGTGAGATACTCGCATCTTCTCCCGGCCTGCCGCAAAACATTCTGCAGACAACACCTCAGGTTAGTGAATCGATCATAAAAAACCAAGGCATATCGGGCATTGAATTGATTAATGGCAAAAAAACCCATAGATATGCTGTTCCTTTCCATCAAGAAGATCAGGTCGTGGGAGCTTTGGTACTATTCCACGATGCTTCGTACATTGATGCACGGCTCGAGGGGATCTGGCGTTATAATTTTATCCGCCTCCTCACCCTCTCCCTTCTGATTGCCCTCACAACAGTACTCATCGTACGATGGAGTATTACCGGTCCCATTGCCAAGTTTGCCGACTGGCTGAAAGGATTGCGGGCGGGGAAGATCAATCAACCGACTAACCTCCTTCGGGGAGACATCTTGAGTCCTTTAGCCATAGAAATAACACACCTGGCCAAGAGTCTCGCTGTAGCACGGGCAGCAGCAGAAGAAGAAGCTCGTCTCCGTATATCAGCAGAATCTCTCTGGACTGCTGAGCGATTAAAGGAATATATACGTCTCGAGTTGGGAAAGAAAAATCTGTACGTGGTATCTAACCGCGAGCCCTATATGCATGTGAAACAAGGACGCCAGATAGAATGCATCATTCCCGCAGGCGGTTTGGTGACAGCATTAGATCCGGTATTGAGGATATGTGGAGGCGTATGGATTGCTCATGGGAGTGGAGACGCTGATATGGAATCATCCGACAACAATGGAAAGCTACGCGTTCCACTGGATGAACCTGCCTACACTCTTAAGCGGGTTTGGCTTACAAAAGAGGAGGAAGAAGGTTACTATTACGGCTTTGCTAATGAAGGTATCTGGCCACTCTGCCATATTACCCACACCCGTCCTGTATTCCGTTTAGAGGATTGGATTTATTACCAGAAAGTGAATGAAAAATTTTCAGAAGCACTACTCAATGAGATTGCTCAAGAAGAATCACCCCTCATCTTGATACAAGATTATCATTTCTCTCTTCTCCCCTTGCTCATCAAGTCAAAACGCCCTGATGCACGACTTGCGATCTTCTGGCATATTCCATGGCCTAATCCAGAAGCTTTTGGAATCTGTCCATGGAAAAAAGAAATTCTCTTGGGTCTCCTTGATGCAGATCTTGTTGGTTTCCATACTCAATTCCACTGTAACAATTTTCTTGAAACCATTGATCGGTTTTTAGAATCAAAAATCAATTGGGATGAATTTTCAGTCGAGCGTCGGGGGCACACGACGCTGGTAAAACCGTTCCCCATCAGTGTGGCCTACCCAAGCCTTATCCATAGCGAAGCTGGGGATATCCAGCAGGCGAACTTTCTGAAAGAAAGTATCCTCAAGGAGATAGGTGTCCATTCAAAGTATCTGGGTGTGGGCGTTGATCGCATTGACTATACCAAGGGAATTATCGAACGATTCAATGCTGTGGAGAGATTCTTGGATAAATATCCTGATTTTGTAGGAAAATTTACATTCGTAGAACTCGGAGCGCCAAGTCGTACTCACATTAAACGATACCATGATTTGTTGGCCGAAGTAGAGGAAATGGCAGACAAGATTAACTGGCGCTTTCAAACGCAAGACTGGAAACCTATCGTTTTCCTTAAAGCCCACCACAGTCATGATACAATAAACCGTTTTTACAAAACTGCAGATTTTTGTATGGTTACATCACTTCATGACGGTATGAATTTAGTTGCAAAAGAGTTTGTAGCCTCTCGTGAGGACGAAGATGGTATATTGATTCTCAGCCAGTTCACCGGTGCATCCCGAGAGCTCCTCGATGCACTCATTGTAAATCCCTATGACATCGAGGAGATGGCCGAAGCCATCCACCTTGCCCTCCTCATGAAACCGCATGAAAGAACTGAGAGGATGAGACAGCTCCGCCAGGTCATCAAGGAACGCAATATCTACCGCTGGGCTGCAAATCTCATTACAGCTCTCGTCCGCATCCGAATCCCAAATAGTGTATAGGTGGTACTTCAGGAAGATATGGCACCAAAATATTTTTTTGAAGTAGAGAGTGAGGGGTGGACCCGTATTAGAAACTGGTTGAACTCCCAATCTCCATTCGTCTTATTCCTCGATTATGACGGAACTATTGTTCCCATTAGAAAGACACCAGATGCTGCAGTCCTGTCGTCAAAGGTGAGAGGCCTCCTCTGTCATCTTGCAGAGCAACCTCATATCTTCCCAGGTCTGGTTACTGGAAGAACATTAGAGGATATCAAGAGAATGGTTCCTCTCAAAGACATTTTCTATATTGCGAATCACGGCTTTCAGATTGTGGACTCTCGAACAAACTGGATCCATCCTGACGCAAAACGTCTCATACCTACGTTTGCTAAAATTGCCTCAATGCTTAAAAACAATTTGAGAGCTTTTCATGGGGTGACCGTTGAAAATAAGCGCCTGACTTTGAGTATACACTACCGTAATCTTTTAGGTCCATTCATACCTCGCGTGAAGAATGTTATAGCAGGGATTGTTCGTTCCTATAATGGACTCTTCAGGATGACAAGCGGTAAGAAGGTTGTTGAGGTAAGACCAAATGTTCCTTGGGATAAAGGCCGTGCTGTGGTAAAAATACTGGAAATGTTTAACTTTAAGGAAAAACCCTTAGTAGTCTACATTGGTGATGATAGAACTGACGAGGATGCCTTTACATGCCTTCTCCGTTCAAAAGCTATCACCATTCGGGTAGGACAGAATCACAGGTCAAAGGCAAAGTGTTACGTAAAAAGTACTTCCGAGGTACAGAGATTATTGGAATCAATGGTATCGCACCTCAGGGCTGGGCAAAGAGAGAACAAGTAGAAATTTGAGGAAAGGTATAATGATTCTTGCTCAAGAACCATTCCACTTTTATACCCGTCAGAACCTCACCTACCTGACAGGGAGGAAAGCGAAGAATTTGCAGGAACTTCTCGATGGTATCAAAGAAGCACCCAGCGCAACCATATACCACCATACTCATCACTATCTCCAGCAGCATGAGTTTCTTTCCCCTGAACCGCCGAATGACTTTGCGTACTGGATTACCAACGTGCTCCAAGATGATGTACTGGGAGAAAAGGTTGCAAGCATTGACCTGCGTCAGTACTTCAGGCTGCATGATATCAAAGCCAGAATCATTGAGATAATTAAAAAATCCTTACAAGGAAATTCAGATCCGAACCGAAATGTGCCACCTGGTGAGGAATTTCACTTCATGAGCGCACAGACATTTGTATTCCCCACAAAGTACATTGCTCACAATCTCATGGAATTCAAAGAATGTCTGCAGCGGATATCAATCTTTTCAATCTACTATCACATGTTTGAATCACGGTTGCGTTTACAACAGGACTTTTGTGACTTCTCAATCTGGCTGAGTAATGCGCTGGGAGAAGAAAAACTCGCAAAAGAATTTATGAAGCTCGACCCCTACACCCAAACACTCGAGAATCTCAGACAAACCCTTATCAGGTTAGTAGCAAAACGGTTAGGCGAGCCCAAATGACAAAGCTGAGAGATTACGAGCCCATTGTCGGGCGCGATATTATTGATGAACTGGAACTCTGTGCCAGCAAGCTTTCAAGTGTAGTTATCCAGAATATTAACTCCACTGCTGTAGGGGGTGGTGTTGCCGAAATATTAATGCGAATGGTTCCCTTGCTTCAAGAACTTGGTATCAATGCCTGCTGGGATGTAATAAAAGGTGGGGAGAAATTTTTTGAAGTAACAAAGAAGATACACAATTCTCTCCACGGACAAGAGGCAGACTTTACCAAGGATGAGATTGACCTCTTCATTCAAACGAACGAGATGAATTCGAGGCAAATGGATTTGCGGGGCGATATCCTATTTATCCATGACCCCCAGCCCATTGGCCTGATTACCCTCAAGAAGGATTTAGGGAGGAAGTGGATTTGGCGCTGTCACATAGATTTCTCTAATCCTGATCCTTTTACTTGGAATTTTCTCAAAAGCTATATCGAACGGTATGATGTTAGTGTTTTCTCGGCGCCATCCTTTGCACGTGATCTCAGCATCCCCCAAGTTCTCATCTCACCATCCATTGATCCCCTGAGCGATAAGAATCGTGAACTTCCCCAGGAGGTAATCAATCAAGTTCTGGAGAAGTTTAAAATAGATAAGGAACGTCCTATAGTGACACAAATATCCCGTTTTGATTATTTAAAAGATCCTATTGGGGTAGTGTATGCATTCAGACAGGTCAAGAAATACGTTGACTGTCAGCTTGTTCTTGCGGGGGGTGGGGCAAGTGATGACCCAGAAGGGATGAAGGTACTTGCTAAAGTTCAAGAAGAAGTCAATAACGATCCTGATATTTTTCTCATCCTGCTTCCTCCTGCCAGTGACATAGAGATCAACGCCCTGCAGCGTGCATCCACTGTAATTCTCCAAAAATCTCTTCGAGAGGGGTTCGGGTTAACCGTTGCTGAAGCACTATGGAAAGCCAAGCCGGTGATTGCAGGAGCAGTAGGAGGCATTCCCCTCCAAATTGCACACAAATACTCAGGTCTGCTCACCCATACGATTGAAGGCACAGCATTCACTCTGAAACAGTTATTACAGAATCCTGAGTATGCAAAAAAATTGGGTGAGAATGGACGTGAACGGGTAAAAAAGAATTTTCTCATCACACGACACTTGCGAGATTACATGCTGCTTTTCCTCTCACTCAATCACAAGGGGGAAAATATTGTGTATCTATGAAATGAGATAACTCTATTTTCGTTGTGATTTCACCGTGAAGTCTACTTTTAATTTATAAGCTCGCGGTTTAAAAAATAGTTTGAACAGAAATAAAATCGTTCCTTTGTGGTGCAAAGGAGGTGCCTCCTTTCTATTTTGTTCCCTTTTTAGGATGCACCCCTTTCCTTTCTGATACAAAATTTAATACATCACCCTTTAAGGCAATTACATTGACAGCTAAATAAAATAAGTGTACATTTGCTCAAACTTAAATAGCCAAATTCTAAAGGAGATACTCTATGCCTGACAGAAAGAAATGCACACCGTCGGATATGGAGGGGTTAGATCTGGAGAACCGGCTGTGCAAGCAGGTGGGATCGATGGGTAC
>Ga0315289_10007731_pt1 | contig 15640 bp, 12 predicted proteins | sample YL17G11_40_MG_FD_203452 | JGI IMG/M metagenome (GOLD analysis project Ga0315289, IMG submission 203452) | Sediment microbial communities from Yellowstone Lake, YNP, Wyoming, USA - YL17G11_40 | ecosystem: Environmental > Aquatic > Freshwater > Lake > Sediment | place: USA: Wyoming | collected... | reverse complement strand
CTTGTCCATATTGAAAGTTATTTTTTTCCCTTCTTTTTCCGCCATATTTTGTTTAAGCTTCAGCTATTTTTAAAATTATTGTAATCATATATTTCCCTTCAAGGCTCAACAGAGAAATAAATTCTTCTGTTATTCTTTCCCTTATTTTCCATACCTACTAAAATAATTTTTCCTATTTCTCTTGTGTTTTTGACATGTGTTCCGCCGTCTGCCTGCTCATCTATGTTTCCTATTTTTACAATTCTTATTTCCTGAATTGATTCCGGAAGCCCCTTTGCCAGTCTGCACAATTCCGGTTTTTTTTCAGCGTCTTTTCTTGAAATGATGTAAGACACAACTTCCTGCTCTTTTATTATTTCTTCATTTGCTTTTTCTATGAAAATTTTAAACATTTCCTTGTCAAAGTTTTCCAGGTCAAAGTCTATCCTGCTTTTTTCATAGCCGAGCTGGTTGCCGGTTATCATCGCCTTAGTCTCCTTGTTTATTATTGCAGACAAGATATGTGCTGCGGTATGCATTCTCATCATTTTATATCTGAGATTCCAGTCAATAATTCCTTTGACTTTGTCATTGACTTTCAAATTATCTATAAATTCCAAATAATGAAAAATCCTTCCTTGCTCTTTTTTTGTATTCATAACATTGTGCTTTTTGCCGTTAATTATAAGAATCCCCTTGTCACCGAGCTGTCCGCCGGATTCCGGATAAAATGCAGTTCTGTTTAACTCAATCCTGTTGTCCTGAACTGCGGTAATTATTGCATCAAATTCTTTAATATATGAGTCTTCGAGATAAATAGGTTCCATCACCTGATTAAATAAGAAACCTTTAAATAAATTATCTGCCTTGATAATTTTGTAAAAAGAGGATAATATGATTTATGTCAAAAAATTAGACGGAACTACGCAGAAGTATAATCCGTTTAAGTTAAGGAATTCACTGTCGAGTGCAGGCGCTGACAAGGAAGTTATTGATAAAATTATGCAGAAAGTTGACAAGATATTATACAATGGAATAGAAACAAGAGAGCTTTTCAAGTTCGTTTTTAAAGAATTCAAAAAAGAACAGCCGAATATCGCCCCAATTTATGACTTAAGAAATTCACTGCTTAGATTGGGAAGAGAAGGTTTTGCATTTGAAAAATTTGTTTCTTACATACTGAAAAAGCAGGGATACTCCATAAAAATGAATCAAATTGTAAAAGGCAGATTTGTAAAGCATGAAATAGACGTATCTGCTGTAAAAAATAATGAAAGAATGATGGTTGAATGCAAATACCATCTTAAGCCCTGGATAAGATGTGATATTCAAACAGCATTGTATGTTTATGCAAGGTTTCTGGACGTCAAGAAATTCTTTACGACTCCAATGCTTGTGACAAACACCAAATTTTCCAATCAGGCAATTGATTATTCCAAAGGTGTTGGTTTAAAACTAATGGGCTGGAAATTTCCGCAGAATAACAGCCTGGAATTTAATGTTGAAAAATTCAGACTTTTTCCTATAACGATGCTGAGCTCTCTTGCCAAGGAAGATGTAGATATTCTTATATCAAACAACATTATTTTATTGAGAGATTTATCTGCAAAGACAGCAGATGAAATCTCAGGAATGTTAAAAACTACAAGATTAAAAGCAGATAAAATTTTGGAAGAATCAAAAAAATTATTGTAAATTTATAAAATAATGGTTCAAAAAGCCCTTTACTGGAATTCTGTGAAGAATAAGGCAGTTCAGTGCCAGCTTTGCCCGAGATTTTGTATAATCAAGCAAAATGAAACAGGCAACTGCAAAGTCCGCGAAAATGTTAACGGAACATTATACTCATTAGTTTATGGAAAAGCCTGCAGTTCGTATATAGACCCTATAGAAAAAAAGCCCTTATATCATTTTCTGCCTTCAAGTAATGCATATTCAATATCAACTGCTGGCTGCAATCTGCACTGCAAGCACTGCCAGAACTGGACAATAAGCCAGGCATCTCCTGAAAATGTTTCATCTTTGGATTTGTCTCCAAAAACCGTAGTTGAGAACGCGTTGTCAGGCAATTGCAAATCAATAGCATATACTTATACTGAACCGACTGTTTTTTATGAATACGTTTTAGATACTGCGAAAATTGCAAAGAAAAAAGGAATAAAAAACGTCATTGTCAGCAACGGCTTCATTAATAAAAAACCCTTGATTGAATTGTGCAAATACATAGATGCTGCCAACATAGATTTAAAATCAATATCTGAAAAATTTTACGTAGATATCTGCGAGGCAAGGCTTCAGCCAGTACTTGAAACTCTTAAGATTTTAAAAGAAAAAAAAGTCTGGCTTGAGATAGCCAACCTCATTATTCCAACATTGAATGACAAAGAATCTGATATTAAAAAACTTATAGCATGGATAAAAAATAATCTTGGAGTTGATACTCCATTGCATTTTTCAGCGTTTTATCCAACGTATAAACTTTTACATATAAGTCCGACAAAACCTGAAGTTTTAATAAAAGCAAGAAAACTCGCCCTCAAAGCAGGACTGAATTTTGTTTATACTGGAAATATTCTTGACAATGAAGGCTCAACAACTTTCTGCCCTTCCTGCAGGAAGCCGATCATAATGAGAAAAGGATTTTATGTTATTGAAAATAAACTGAATAAAGGTAAATGCCCCCATTGCAATGAAAAAATTCCAGGAGTTTGGAAATAACAAAATAAAATTTGTAATTTTATTTTTATTTGGGTTATTGTCAATTCATTTTTCTTCTGCATCAGTTATTATAAATGAAGTTATGTATAATCCTGATCAATGCAGCGATAATTATTGTGAATGGATGGAGTTATATAATGATGGGAATGATGTTGATTTAACTAATTGGACTTTATGTGGAAATAATTTATTACAAGGTTATGTTAATAGAAGTGGTTTTATTCATTTAAATACAACAAATATTTTATATTCTGGAAGTTATGCCATAATTAGTGATGGTGGTAGTGGGACAGAAATTTATGAAAATTTTAATGCAAATAATAATAGTCTTGCCCTACATGTTAATGTAAGTTCTATTTGTGGTGGATTAACTTCAAACAAAACAATAATTCTTAATGATAGTTCTGGAATGTTAATAGATTCTATTTTAATTAACTCTTCTATTGGGGGTGATAATGATAATAATAGTCTGCAGTTATGCAGTCAAAACTGGACTGCCAATTATCCAACGCCAGGCTATCAAAACAACTGCACACAGCAGACTCCACAAGAAAACGAAACTGACGAAAACCAAACCAACCAGCAGAATCAAAACCAAACCGAGTCTTACATCAATATAATTGATGCTCCGAACGATGCAGAATTCGGCGATAAAATTGAGATAGAATTTGAAGTTTACAAGGGAGATACGTCGAAATATGCAGTTTATCTTTACATTGAAGATGAAGATGGAAAAAGAATAACTGATAAAACAACATTTCATTTCAGGACAAAATTCACAAATTACAACACGATGACTGAAATCGAACTTCCCTGCGTCAATAAATCAGGCGATTATTACGTTATTGTAGAAGGGCTTGATGAAAGAGATAAAAAGTCAATAGATATAGATTCGTGCAATGAATCTGTATCCCAGCAAAACGTATCTTCAAATAATGAAGATTTTCTTTATGATGTTATAATTCCCTCAGCAATAAAAATAAATGAAGAATTTTCAATAAAAGTTAAGATAACAAATAATCTCGATACAGCGCAGAATTTCTCTATTTGGAGCTATGTTTATAAAGGAAGCAAATGCTATTCCTGCCTTGGGAATGAAACAAGAGAGGGCAATGTGAAGCAAATCAGCATTAATGCAAAATCTTATGCTGAAGTTGAATTAAAAAACGAGGTTTATGATGCAGAAGCCGGAGATTACAATTTAAAAATCAAAATTCTGAAAGGTGATTTAAAAACACCAAAAGAATTTACTTATAATGTCATGATTGAGCCTTCCGGCGAGCCTTCAGATGAAAATATCGGCCAGACAGTTTCAGACATATCTGCACACGCTGTTGCTACAGGAGTCATTGAATCAAAAAGCTCTTCTATTGCAAAATCAACACCTTATTTATTAGCCACGGTTTTTTTGCTTTTTATAATTTATCTGATAATAAAGAAATCCAACTAAGAAGAAAAAATTCAAACATCTTATTTATTTTTTATACGCAATAGAATTATTGTTGATATAAAAACCAATATTGAAGTTATATAAAATATTATTTTAAATCCAAGCCATCCAACAATATATCCTCCAACTATCACAGCTATCGCGGCTATGGCTCCGACTATTGCGTGATATTTTCCAACATTTACACCTCTTGAAGCCTTTTTTGTGACATCTCCCAGAAATGAAGTTTCCATAGTCATCTGCGTAGCGCTTGCTATTCCGTTTATTATCTGCAATATGTAGAGTTGAATTAATGAATTTATTATTGCATAACAAAATATGGCTGCAGATAAAAAAAATCCCGCAATTATCAGAAATGGCTTTCTTCCGATTTTATCAGAATATTTCCCGACAAAATAAGATGTGACAGCTTGGGCTAATGCCATCAAGCCTATGGCAAAACCATAGCTTTCTATGCTTCCGCCAAAATCTCTTAAAAATATTGCCCAGAAAGGGCTGAATAGTCCGAAAGCAAGCCCCAGCACTGAATTTGAAAACAAAAATATTTTGTAATTTCTCTCTTTTTTGAAAAAACTCATGTTTGTATTATATTTTTTTTATGCTAGAAAAAGAAAACCTTTTTCTGCATCCCAAAAACTCAAAGTTTTTTAGGATATATAAACTTTTTTAAATCTCCCTGTTTTATTAATAAAATGGCATCAAGAAATATAAGGGAGAAAGTAGACAAGGGCTGGATTCATGCAGCCATTATTGTTGAAATTCTCGGCAAGCCGGCAGATTATGTTGATGAAGCAATTAAAAAGATAGTTGATACTTTTGCTGAAAATAAAGATATTGATATTCTGGAAAAAAATATTCATAAAGCAAAAGAAATAGAGCATGAAGACAAAAAAATTGAAATTTTTTCAGCATTCGCAGAAATAGAATTTCTCGCCCTGAACTTTTCAAAGCTTATTGAAATTATTTATGATTACATGCCTTCTTCAATAGAAATTATCGAACCTTCAACAATGAATATCAAAATTGAAGATGCCAATGCTTTGCTTAATGATTTGGCTACAAGGCTTCATCAGTATGATGCCTTGATTAAAAAATCGCGGATTGAACTTCAGCTTTTGCAGAAAAAACTCGAAGAACTTGAAAAGGGCAGGAAATAATGCTGAGGTAACTTAATAGCACAACTACTCTCACAGATGCACATATCAATGTGCGACTACAAAGAGTGACAATGAACACCAGATTATTGATAACATAATCTATTTGCTGAGTTCTTCGTCAGGCATATATTGTTGTGCTAGAAAAAATTCCAAATTATCTTCCTATGTTCAGGGGCCTTTGGAATTTTTTTTCATATTCCTGGCTGGCTCCTTTCAGGAATTCCTTCATCTCTTTTTTTGGCTTTCTTTTCAAAATAGCGAGAACTATCAGCAGAATTATTATGACTGCAATGACTATTATTGCAGCAACGCTCTTTCCTTTTTCATTTTTTTCACATTTTCCCTGAATACAGCATGTATCAGTATCCGGCGCAATTATAATGCTGCCTTTGCATGTTTCATCTTCTTTGCATATGTTGCCATCCAGTTCAGAACAGTTCTTTGCTTCTAATGTTTCACCAATGATTCCTTTTATAATCAAATCTAAATTTGTGCTTATTTTTCTTGAGTTATATTCGCCTGTTGCAATAATATCTCCGTCATATATTAAGGTGTTGGTTGGCTTTACATATATGTTTACAATTTTGATGTCTTCACTAACCAGGTTATTAATATATGCCGGCTCTATTCTGGTTATTATGCCAATCAATGACGAGCTGTAAGTAATGCTTATATCTTTAATTTCATTCTCAAGCTGATTTGACAGCCTGACTTTAATTACATATTCTTCATTAATGCTGATATTTTTTGAAACAGATTGTTCGGCAAACCTGAATAATCTTATTATGTCCTGGTTTATATCTGCAGTTTTATTTGTCAGCTGGCTTTCATTTATTGTTCCTTCTCCCAGGTTTATTGTTCCGTTTAATTGCTCCAAACCCGATTTCTGCGTAAAAATTATTACTGGAACAACATAATTGTAATTTATGTCTGAAATTGCTGAATGATAATTTATTATCATGTTTTCAAATAAAGTTCTGCCGTCTATCGTTGAACTCACAATATTAAATTCAATATTTTTTGTGGAGTTTATCGGAACTTTAACATCATAGCTTGAATTCAGCAGTAATATTTCTGCATTTATGTCGATGCTTCCTTTGTTCTGCATCAATAAGTTAAATCTGCCTTCGGTTTTTACAACGCCCGGCCAGATTGAAAGCTGGGGCTCTATTTCATTTGCCTGAAATCCAAAAGAAAATACAAACAATTTATCACTTAAAGACAATCTTTGATTAAGAAGCCATTTTTCAGCCCTCTCAATGCTGTTTTTTATAGTCTGGGATTTATTTATTGCATTTTTTAATGCAAATACCTCAACAGATGTTGCCTTTACATCCTGAATATAATTATTCTGTGCTTTAGGCCACCATCCATTGGCATTCTGCAGATTCAAAATTTCTGAAAGAATATCGTAGTCTTTGTTAACATAATATAAAAATGCTTTTTCTTCAGTCGTTTCAGCATTTGTCGCAAGCCATGAAACTGCCTTTAATTCAGCATCTGTAAAATTTGATTTTGTCTTATATAAAGCAAGAATTGCATATGATGTAGCTTCAGCACTGCACTCATTTTTTACTCCGTTGCCAAAACAGCCTGAATTGTCTATTGAAATTTGTGAATTGTCCAATTCAAAATTTTTTATAATATTTTTGTAAGTGTAAATTATTTTTCCGGAAGTTTCATTATCACATCCCAATCTTACATTAATTGTGCTGTCGTTTTTATATGTGTTAAAATCCAGATTATAGTTGTTAATTCCCTGGCTCAGGTTTATTATTGAAATATTGCCGTTTATTGTTAAATTGCATTTTTGCTCTGACTCTGAATTTATCTGAATGTTCCAGTTTCCATTCACATAATTCTGGGATGCTTCTATTTTATCAAGCATTTTTTGTCTTATAATGTCATTTTCAAAGGAAATTAAAGTAAGGGCATTAAGCCTTGTGCTGCAGTTTTTATTCAGGCATGAATCTTCTCTGCTGAAAAAAGCAGAAACCGAATTATCTTTTGATACTTCATCATAAGAAAGAACTTTTGAAGCCAATATGTGCTCTTCAGCAGATAACGAATTCCAGTCACTTATTGATTTTCTGATTTCTTCATAATATGAGGACGTTGCTGTTTTTACATTGAAAGGGACTGACTTAACATATAAATTTCCGTTTTTGCAGTATCCCCTGACTCTTAAACTGTAGTTTCCTGCAGTTGAAGGCAAATCAAACCACAAAACATATTTGTTTTCACTTATTTTTGAAATAAAAACCTTCGTAGGCAGAACATTTCCCTGCCTCAAAACAAATATATCATTTAAAAAAATATCCCTGCTTAAATTGGAATTAACCTCTGCCTGAACACTCTCATAAGGAAGGTATTCTGTTTTTGATGTTATCACATCTATGCACGCAATCGCGCTGCTTATAGCATATACAGAAACCAGCAAAAATAAAATCGCAAAACGTGAAAACCCCATTTTATTCAACAAAAAAGAAACGCTATTTAATAAATTTTGCTTTTTTGATTTAAATAAGCAAAATATCTCTTTAAAAGCATAATCACGTCCCTATCCAAATCCGCGGGATTATTTAAAAATTAAGAATTATTATTTCTTAGTCATCTTTTTTAGTTTATTCAGTGTTCTTTCGAACTCGTTTTCTCCGCCGCTCTCGCTCTTTTCTTCTTCTCTAGGTAAAGCAGTTCTGGTTGGCCTCATTGGCTGCATTGCCGGTCTTCTTGGCAAACCAATTCTTCCTAAAGGCATGCTTGGTGAAGGCCTTGTTCTCGGCATTTCACTTCCCATGCCGAAAAATTCTTTTTCTTCCTTTGGTTTTTTCTTTCTGAATTTTAGGAAATATACAACAACCAATACAAGAATTATTACTATAAGCGCCAGCCACAGCCATAACAAACTTCCTTTTTTTTCAGTTTCCGGTTGGGTTAGTGATTCGCATGTTCCGATGCAGCACTCTTCAACATCTTTTGTTTCTTCCGTATTGCCTGTACATCTTTCACTTGCAGTGCACTCCTCTCCAATCTCCGAACATCTTGTATCCTGTATGCATTCAGCGCCTTCCGGACAGCATCTTTCAGAATCTCTTGTTGAAACAAAATTTAGATTAAGCCACGAGTCCGTGTCAACGCAAACCTCATCAACAGCGCAGCTTATTCCAATCTCACTGCATGTTCTGTCCCCAGCATTCTCATCCACGCACACGCCAACACAGCACTCTCCGCTGGCTATTGTAATATTCTCACCATTGCATATCTGGTTGGATTCACATCTTTCTCCACTTATATCTGAGCATGTCTCAGCCAATGACTTTGATTTGCAGCAATATTGATAGTTTGGACAGCTGACATCTGTATTAATCTCGTTATCATCACAGACACTTTTGCATGTTCCATTAATGGATTCGCAAGCTTCTGTTCCTGTTTCTCCTGTTCCGACAAATTTGCAGCAAACCTGTCCTTCAGAACACGTAAAAGCACTCATCTCAATTTCTCCTGTTGTGCATGAAGCATTGCATCTATATTCTGCTCCTTGACTTATACAATCATTACCCGTTTCTATAGGGGCTAAATCATGCCAGAAAACCCAAAGCAAAAACGCAGTATCTCTGATTTGTTCGCAGTCTCTTTCACTGCATTTCCAGTATCTGTATTTTTTGTCCTGAGTTTCTTTAAAATTTATATTTGTTATTAAATAATTCTTTGCTCTTTCTATATCACCAAGTGTTGTTTTGCCTGCCAATGCAGTATCATAAAATTGTCCTCTTGCAGTATTTTCTGCCATCCAGAATCCCTGCTGCCTCTGCAGTTCTTCAACATCATCGCCGTATTTCTGGCTTATAAGGTATAACAGAGCTTCTGGCAGCAGATTTTTATTCTCGTCTTTTTTAATTATAAGATAAGGAACAAATTTTGATGCTTCATTCTCTTCACTGTTTTTTAAAGAATAAGCAGCCCAGGCTGTTCCTTCATAATCGCAAATATTTGAAGATGGATTTGCCATGCAATAACTCTGAATTTCAAACTCCCATTCCTGATTTGAAATAACATCATTTGATTGCGAAGAAACATGCCATACGTCGCTGTTTATATCTGTTTTGTATTTCAAACTTACCTTGAATTCAGTCCCGTCTGAAACAACACAGTTAACCTTGAAAGATTTATTATAGCAGTCCTGATTTATTCTTAGCCAGTATGATTTTTGAGGGGCGGAGGGATATAAACTAAAACAAGATTCTCCGTCAAAAACGAGACTCGAGAGTGTTTTATTTTCATCTATGCGCAAGCTCGTATTTCCGTCATCATAAGTTATTGTGCAGTTTGCTGTGCTGTTTCTTGCAACATCCAATTCCAGGAACCAATATATGTCTTTAAATAATATTTCCCTGCTTATGAGCCAATTTTTTATCAATGTTGTGTTTTCTTCCAAATCATCCAATGCAATTTTTGCCAGTGCAGTTTCTGTCAATCTGCAATCATTTTCAGAATTAGTTCTTCCGGGACCAGTTCCAAAACATCTTGTTCCTGCTCCGAGAAAACTTCTATTGTATAAACTTCTGTTTCCTCTTTCAGCATAAGTTGAGTTAGAGCCTAAAGCCAGCAATGAGAAGGCATTTTGCTTGACATTCATATCATTCCACATCTGTGATGTTCTTGCATTGCTTCCAAGCCAGTCATAAGCCTTCTTAATCTTTTCATTTTCAGTTTCTTCTGCATATGCTGCTGATATAAAGATTGAAAGAATTAAAATAATGACGAATATCTTAATTACACTCTCTTTTTTCATATTTTAATTAAATTTTAGTGTCTTTAAAATACTTTCGTTTTATTGTTTGCTTTTTCCCGCATTTCTTCTTATTTTTGGTTTGGTCTTTTCATTCTCAGACATCTTAATTCTGTATTTCACATAATTTATTGGATTTTTCAGCTTTAATGAAAATTCATCAGGAATTGCTCCAACATCATCATAATAATGCCTGTTGTCGAAGTTTGGTGGAAGCATTTTTCCCTGCCTTCTGAACCATCCAAGCTGGGTTTCAACATAGTTTTCTTTCAAAGGCTTATAATTTTTCAAATTCCACTCCGTAATTATCTTTTTAATTTCATCATTATTGAAATTCAGGCTTCTGAAGAAATTTATCAGGACGAATAATGTTCTTTTTCTGCCGTCCTGCTTGACTCCCTGAAGCATAATTTTTATTGACGGCGGATAAAACTGATCCAGATTATTTTTGTCAATGATGTTAATTTCCCTAAAATCCATTCTGTCTTTTCTTACAGTTTCCTCATCTTTCTTTGATTTTTTTTCTTCTATTCTTGAGTTCCAGTCGAGCGCCTGTACAAAGAGTTCTTTTGCTTCATCTGTTTCAGGTTCCGGAATAAATCTCTTCGCAAAAACTCTCTGAGGCTTAGCCCAGCCCATATTAAACTGCTTAAGCTGTTCAGGTTTTATGACGATGCTTGCCAGTCCGGTTTTTTCGTGCAATGAATAAGCCATCCTGCACAGATGTCTTGACGATATCAATACAGTATCAATTCCAACAACTGAAAACGGATTAAATTTTTTTTCTTTATCAAGCAAATCTTCAACAGGCTTGTTTACAGCATTTGCTATTTCTCTTAATGTTGAAATCTCAAGAATTCTTGAAGCCAAATCTTTCGCCATCATATCTCTCAGATAGTTGGCAATAAGTCTCGGTCCCTGTGGAAAAAAATCTTTTATCTTTACATTATGAACTTCCTTTGGAAATGCCTTAAAACCCACACCTATGTGGAATCCAGAACCGCCAGAAAATTTCAATCCCAGATTTTTTATTCCATGAAAATATAATGCCTCGGTTAAAAGCCATGCGGCTATCTTGCTGTATTCAATGAACTTGCAGTCAATGTCAAGTATCAAATCCCAGCCAATTCTTATTTTATTGAGCTCATCATCCCTTAAATTAGTTCCAATTTCCAAAGGGTTCTGCCACAGCTCTTCTGAACAGTGAAAGCTTGTAGCCCCTTTAAACGCAAGATTTGCAACATCTGTGGGATATTCCAAGACATCCGGCCTTTTTCCGAAGCTGTCAAAGTATCTTGGAACGACTTCTTTTGAAATTGCCTGTTCAACCAGTATTGACTGGATATCTTTTCTCAGGTAATACTGTCTTGCAATATCTCTGAGCCTTTCAATTTTCTCCATCATTTAAGCAGTAAGAGAAAATTTAAATAATTAGTTGTGATATAAACCTCATATAATACAATCTTTGTGTATAAGTTTTAAATGTTTAATGCACAAAGCATATAATACAACAAACTTTAAAAATAAACAAAAACTTAGAGGATAAATAAAATGCTGCTTAAACTTGATAATCCAAAACTTCTTGCAGACACTATTTCATTAATATCTGAGCTCGTGCTTGAGGTAAAGGCAAAAGTCACGAAGCAGGGACTGGAAATTATAGCTGTTGACCCTGCAAATGCCGCTTTAGTCTCTTTAAAATTTCCTTCATCTACATTTTCCCAGTTTGAAATTGACAAGGAAGAAGAGCTTGGATTAAATCTCGAGGATTTCAAGCAGGTTCTAAGGAGAGTTTCCGGAAGCACAAGTTTGATTATTGAAAGGCACGACAACACATTAAGATTAAAAGTTCAGGAAAAAGCCAAAAGAGTTTTTAATTTTAGCCTTATAAATATAGATGCTGAAGAAAAAAAGATTCCCCAGTTGAATTTTTCATCAAAAGTTGAGCTGGATTCAGGAACATTTTCAGAGCTTATTAATGATGCTGTTGTAGTTTCAGATTCAGCAGAATTTTTTGTTACACCGAATTCTTTTATAATAGAAGCCAGAGGAACTTTAAACAATACAAGGGCAGAATTCAGCAGCGATGAAATAAAGATAGACACAAAAGAAGAATCCAAGTCAAAATATGGAACAGATTATCTTGCAAAATTTGTCAAGGCTTCAAAACTTTCCGACAAAGTTGTTATAAATTTTTCAAACAACTATCCTGTAAGATTCGATTTTAAAAATAAGGAAAATTTGTTTGAATTGAGCTTTATTCTTGCGCCAAGGGGAGAAGAAGAATAAATTTTGCAGTAGAGAAAATATAAATCGTCAAGTTCTTAAATTTTAAGCATCCATTATGCCAAATTCTTAAATTTTAAGCAATCATGCTCCATATATGCCAAAATTTGATAAATTTTATAAAGGCATATTCCTTTAACAAAACATGAATAAAAGAGGACAAGTTACGCTTTTCATTATAGTTGCTATAGTGATTGTTGCTGTCGCAGTTCTTAGCGTGACATTATGGCCCAAAATCTCAGATTATTTTATGTCTGAGCAGCAGTCAAGGGCTTTTCTCTCAACTGAAGGAGAAAGATTAACAAATAATGTTCAGGATTGCGTTGAAACTGTAAGCAAGGAAATTTTTCAAAAAATTGGATTTCAGGCAGGTTATTATAATTATTCTCATCTGTCTGCAATAGACTTTTCAGGCCCAAAGGTTGTTGTCATGTATAAAGATGACAACTCATTCAGGATAAATAATCTGCCGAGCCTAGACAAAATAGAGCAGGAATTCGTTCTCGCTTTGAATACAGAAGGATATTCAAAGATTGATTCATGCCTGAACAATTTTAATGATTTTAAAAGAAAAATGGATGTTTTGCCCAGCTCAAGAACAATAACTGCAGATATAAGGGATGATGATATCTTAATAAAAACCGATTGGCCAATCACAATAAAAAAAGGAAGAGCATCAGCACTCTTGCAGCAGAAAGATGTTTTGCTTTTAATTCCACTGGGGAAGGTATGGAGAGTTGCGAATTCCGTTGTTTCTGAGCATGAAACTCAGCAGAGAGAATTTGTATGGAATATGGAAGATTTCATAAGAAGAAATGATTTTCTGTTAACATATATAAGAATTTCAAGCCAGAACTGGCCGACATTTGAGCAGACATTATTTTTCATAACAACAATTCCTTATCGCCCGGGCGAGGAGCCATATAATTTTTATTTTGCGGTGGACAGGAGTTAAAAATAAATAAAAAATAAAAATCACAATATCAAAAAACAATATAAAAAATAAATTCATATCAATGAATTTAAGAGATACTATAATGATGGATTGCTTGACAGCAATCCTCTGACAAAGATAATAAGATAACTTAAAAAATGCACAGAAAAAACAAAAAAAGAGAAAACATGATGAAGAAGAGCTTAGCTGTTACCCTTTCACTGCTTATCATAAGTTTATCTTTCAGCTTCGCATTTTTAACTTCTGTTCCTTATGCCAAGGCAGAGGAAAGGTACGGATGCTGCAGAAAAACAACAAACAACAATTATTGCACTGAAACATATGAATCCCAATGTTCAGCAAATGAGTTTTTAGGAGGCGCCTGCACAGACACAAATAATGCTGAGTGCAGACTTGTTACATGCAATGTCGGAAATGACTGCATGTTGAACGTTCCAAAAGACAAATGCATTAATGAAGACAACGGCAGGGTTGCAATGGGCGATGAATGCTCAAAGCTTTGCTGTGGAATTGCAGGAAGAAGCTATGGAATTATAACCAAGAGCTATTGCAAAAGTTTGGCTTTTGAAAAAGGATTTGATAACAGTTATGTTGAATTTTTTAATACACAGGATGAACTAGAATGCTCGCAGCATTTTGAGCCGTCAACAAAGGGATGCTGCATAACATCTGAGCAATGCCTTTACACAACAAGACAGGAATGCTCGGCAGAATTTCACGAAGTTTCTTGCAGCGATATTCCTGAAAGATGCGATGTCCAGGAAATTGGATTAAGATGCGGAAAGCCAGGACTTGGAAATGAAAACAATGTTGTTCTGCTTGATTCAGCAGGCGATGAAAAAATAGATAGAACATGCAATAATCCCGCATTCCAGTGTGTTCAGTGCATGAATGAAACATGCAGGGATGAGCAATACACCACTCCGCAAAAAATCGCAAGCCAGTTTGAGGGCTATTGCGCTTCAACTTCATGTACTCTTGAAGGAATAGGACAACAGCAAAAAATAAAAATAGAAAATGGAAAGCTTGATTTGGAGGCAGTGAATGTTGTTTCAACAAATTTATTAAACGGACAGTCAATATGCTTCAATTTCTTTGGTGCAGACGACAAAAAAAATAACGAGGGAGTTGAAGATATAAAGCACATGGCTGGCAGAAGCACAGGACTGCAGAATCACAAGCTTGTATGCAATTACGGAAAAGTTGAGATTATAGGATTGGCAACAGACAGAAGAGTTTTATGCCAGGACGATGTTTCAACATACATAACAAAAAAAATAACAAATGTTGATAATGCAAACAAGTGTCATGAATGTGCTGGTTCCGGCGTTTTAAATTTTGTTGGAGATTTTATTTATCCAGGAGCAATGTCTGGTATTATTGTAAATTTATTTCCAGAACAATGCACAGAATTTATGTGTTCTGATATAAAATCTCCTGAAGGAGAATCGCTTTGTTATTATCAAAAAGACTTTAATAGAATTACAATTACTAAAAACAATAAAGTAGGTTCTTGCGTTCCAAAATATCCCTTAGGAAATACTGATTCATGTGGTGAATGTGGAAAAGGCGGTGATGGAACGTGGAACATTTGTGATGAATCAGAGGCATATGCTTTAGGAAATTGCCAGTTCAAACCGGCATCTGAACTAGAGAAAACAGGAATCTTTACAATAAGCTGGGCTGGACTTTATTTAGCTAACAGAATGGGAATGTCTCCAATAGAAGCGGGTATTCTAACTGTCATAGATTGTGTTAAGACCCCATCTCCATTCTGTTTTGTTACATATCCATTCCATTTAGTTGCCACCGTCGGAGATGCTGTTAATGACATTATATGGTTTGTTAATAATGTTATTTTATATAAAGCAAAAGAAATATTGAAGGATGCATTTGGTGGATTAGCAGGAACATTTGGAAAAATAATAAACTTTTTTAAAGGAAAATGAAAAAACAATTTATAAAAAAATTCAGCGCATCATTATTAGTCTTAATAATTATTATTTCAATTTTTCCTTTTGCTTTGGCAAATGTAGTAGTGCCAAAACCAGGAGGAGAAAAAAGCTCATCACAAGTTCCATCACAACCCGAAATAAAAAACGCAGATTCAAAGCTTAAACAATGGTTGAAAGGATACTGTAGGGGGTTTGCTGATTGTGTTATAACAACTTATAAAATTATTCTTGGAGGATGGTCTGCAGTTCAAGCATATGAGAGAGCGTCAAAAGCAGGAGAAAGCTTTGCAGAGCAGCAATTAACAGGAACATCGCACTGCGATTCCTGCAATATTCCTTATACTGAATGCA
>Ga0315289_10007730_pt1 | contig 15641 bp, 21 predicted proteins | sample YL17G11_40_MG_FD_203452 | JGI IMG/M metagenome (GOLD analysis project Ga0315289, IMG submission 203452) | Sediment microbial communities from Yellowstone Lake, YNP, Wyoming, USA - YL17G11_40 | ecosystem: Environmental > Aquatic > Freshwater > Lake > Sediment | place: USA: Wyoming | collected... | reverse complement strand
AGGGATATTGTTCAAGAAAAGGTTCCTGAGCGACGTATATTCGCCTTCTAATGCACACCTTGTTGCATAACGTATATCTTCAGGACTGAGGGTATAACCTTCGGAGCTTATTGCACGGATATCTTGGATGATTCTTTCAGCCTCTTCTACAGATTTGTTATCACCCTGCAGAAATATTTTATTTCCTCTATACGAGGCAGTGATGCCTAAAGTTTCCTCTATTATCTTCAGATTTTTATCGAGTCCGCCGTAAAGAAGATGTACTTCTTTTTCACTGTCAAGTTCAATCTCTAACGTTACCGTACGTCCTCCTGCTCAGTCTTAAATGTTGCGAATGTCTGAAGGCCTTCAGTCGTTCTTATTTTTATAGACAGTAACTCAGCTTCCTTCTTGGTACTGAATTCACCTATGCGTACCTTATATAGTTTTTTGTTTCTTTTTGTTACTGATTGAGTTACATATGCCTTGTACCCTTTTTTATCGAGTTTTGTCTTGAGAGCTTCTGCTTCAGAGGAATCGGTGAATGCACCTACCTGAACGGTGTATTTTATTTTTTGAGGAGTTTTTGTTTTATCTTGAGGTTTCATAGTATCTTTGGCTTCACTGGTTTTTGTGGTTTCTTGTGTCAGTTTAGTTTCCGCAGGTTTTTTCATTTCTTGTGCGAAACTGGTTTCTTGAGTTTGTTGAGTTTGGAGTGTTTCAGGTTGTGGTGTTTTCTGAGATTGCTGTAATTGTTGAATGGCTGTTTCTTTATTCTCGGGTACTCTATTTTTTTGTTCGGTGCGTTCCTGTTGAGCAGGGGATAATTGCTGATTTTCAACACGAGAGTGGCCGCTTTTCCCCACGAAATATCCGAGTGTAAAACTGAGCGAGGATGTAATGAATATCGCTATGATAATAAATCCTCTGCCAATAATAAATACGGATGTTTTTTCTTTTAAATCAGTCTTTTTCATAATTTATACGATAAGCATAGCATCACCATATGAGAAAAATCTATATCTTCTCGCTATAGCTTCCTTATACGTTTTCATCAGGTTTTCCCAGCCACAGAGTGCAGATGCTAACAGGAGGGGTGTAGATCCCGGGAGGTGAAAATTAGTGATTAAGGAGTCAACAGCCTTAAATCTGTAGTCAGGGTATATAAAGATATCAGTCATACCGGTTAACTTTCCATTTTGAGAAGTTACATCACACTTCCTACTCATATACCCCTCTATTGCCCTTGTTGTGGTCGTTCCCACAGAAAAAACCTTTTTACCCGAGTCCTTAATTATCTTGATTTCAGAAATGAGGCCGTTATCTATTTCAAAGTATTCAGGGTCCATAGAATGGTCTGCTACTTTCTTGCTCCTCACAGGTCTGAATGAGCCGGTACCTACATGCAAGGTCAGTTCTCTTATCACAATACCTTTTGAGGCAATATCCTTGAGTAATCTCTGAGTAAAGTGAAGGCCTGCTGTAGGAGCAGCGATAGAGCCTTCTTCCTTTGCATAGATAGTCTGGTATCTTTCTTTATCTGATTCATCAGGTAGGCGTTTTATATAAGGGGGGAGTGGCATATTCCCATATTTCCAGATGATATCCATAAAATTTCCAGAATAGCTAAAGTATACAGTTTCCCCATCATAGATCTCTGCCTGAAGTTCTTTGGAAATCTTGAGTGATCCTGTGTATCTTCCTCTTGAGAGCACTTCCCATACATCGTTTTCCTTTTCTCTCACAAGAAGAATCTCAAGTTTTCCTCCGGTCTGTTTGTAACCGGTGAGTCTTGCGGGGAAAACCTTTGTGTTATTAATCAGCAGCATATCTCCAGAGTTGAGATATGAGAGAAGGTCAGAGAACTTTTTATGCTCTATTGTCCCATCTCTATGGAGCACAAGGAGTCTTGAATGTGTACGTTCGTTTAATGGCCTTTTGGCAATCAGGCCTTCTGGAAGAGAAAAATCGTAATCAGAGACCTTCATAGTGTTGTATGGTTGTTCCTGGATAAAAGAAAGACAGGATTTCTTTATATTTTTTACCCTCTAATGCCATCTGAAGGGCACTCCATTGACAAAGGCCGACGCCATGACCATACCCTTTCCCCCTGAATAGAATCGAGTCCCCATCTCTGAACATAGTGAAGTTTGTGCTTGGAAGATTGCTCCATCCAAGTGCCTTTCTGAAGTCTGTAGCTCTCATTGTTGTAGTACCAGATTTATGTACAATAGTAAGCTCTTTTGCTCTGTTTGTTGAGGTATAGGATTTTATGGTTATTTCTTTAATTCCAGAGAGTGTGAGAGCATTTTCTATTTCTTTCAAAGTAATTTTTCTTTCCCAGACCCAATATGGTGAGGTCTCACAATTTGATTCGACGGATCTGAGATAGGGATAGCTCTTCCCGAAGACTTCCTCTGGTCCTTCCGTTTTTCCACCGCATGTTGAGTGATAAAACAACTCTATTAGACTCCCTTTGAAGGTGAGAATTTCACTGCTTGTTCCTGCAACTGCATATGCAACGCGTATGTCTGAACTACTGCCTTTGTAAACCTGGTGAAGGACAGAAGATGTGAGATGGTATATCGAGTCTCCGTTTGTTTTTTTCTGATATAGAGCATATGTTCGTGATATCACAGCCTGTGCTTTGAGTGCTTCCATTTCCCAGTTAAAGCCAACTTCTGCAATAACAACACCCCTAACATAATCTTCTAATGGCAGTTCATTTATGAGATAAAGTCCGCTGTTTCCTCTCCATACCTCAATATTCCCACTATAATGTGTGCCTGTCACAAGGAGATTTCCCTCAATACTTCCCAGTCGCTTTATTTTTTCGCCTTTTTCAGGGATTTTTGAATATACGTCATTTACAATGAGTACCTTTATGGTCTCTGCGGCATCAGCACTCCATATGCTTATTAAAATAGTCAGGATTATGAGAATGGGCCTCATTTTTTCCTTCTTATCTCCTACTGATGAGCCAGAAAAGGAAAGTCAGTACCACGCTGATGAGTATACTTGTTGCTAAAGGAAAATAGAATGTAAAATTCTTTTTATGGATCATGATGTCACCGGGAAGTCTTCCAATCCATGGGATTTTCCCTGAAATGAGCAGCAATACCCCGACAGCAACAATGATGATGCCGAAGATTATAAGAAATTTGCCTATATACTGAATACCATCAGCCATATAATCCTACAGTTTTCAGTTGTTAGCTGTTCGTTGTTAGTTTTTAGTTTTCAGCTTCCAACTTTGAATTCTTAGTCTCTTAATCTCTGATCTCCTAGTCTCGGATTTTTTATTTGATATCTTTCCATCTCCGAATATATACACCCGCAATATTTTTGTCTATAAAGTCCGAGATCCCTTGAAATACTGAGACCGTCCTTCCATCCTGGCCTGAAGTCTTCAACATAGAAGGGAATAGAATATTTTTTCTCCATCTCTCTCCCTACAGTTATCACTTTATCAAATTTCTGGTACGGACTTACAAGAAGAGAAGTGGTGAACCCGTCAAGCCCCATTTTTTTTGCAGTCTTTGCTGTCTCATCAAGCCTCATAGAATAACATAAGATGCACCTGTCGTCTTCCCTGTTTACTACTGCTCTCAGGAAATCCTTCAGACCATAGTGGTCAATATATTCGATATCAAGACCCCAGGATTTCTGGAGATTTTCTAACGCCTCAAGGCGTTTCTGATATTCGGTATAGGGATGAATATTCGGATTAAGCCAGAGTCCTTTCACATCAATGCCTTTAGAAAAAAGGTTCTGGAGCGGATATACACTGCAATTTGCGCAGCAGATATGCATTAAGAGTTTCATATAATAATATTCTAAATCAAAAATGCATATATGTCGATAACTATCATGTGAGCAAAACACTGGCAACCCGGCGAGAAAAGTGCGTGTATTGATTCAGATGATTTAAGTTTATACTTTGATTTTGTTAAAAGATAAAGTTATCCTTGACGAACAAAAAAATAATGAGTTAAACTTACTATATATTAGTTCAACAAAAATAAGGAGGTTTTACCTATGCCAGTTGTTACTACATCGGCTAAGGGACAGGTTGTCATACCTAAAAATGAACGTGAAAAACTCGGTATAAAACCAGGTTCAAAAGTAGCTGTTGAAACTGTCAATGACCATATAGAAATACATCCGTTACCAGAAAACCCAATAGAGTATTTTTGCGGCATATTTAAGGATGGCCCTTCTCTCACAAAGGCGTTATTGAAAGATCGAAAGGAGGATCTCAGGCGTGAAGAAGAAAAAATTGCTCGACTCATTCGCCCTTCTGGCGTATCTAAAAAAGGAAGATAACTATGAAATAGTAAAGAGTTTTCTGTCATCAGATGATGTTCTTCTCTTGATCAATGATATAAATCTTGGAGAGACCTTTTATATTCTTGCAAAGGAACGGGGCATAGAAAAGGCAGAGTATTTCATAAATACCATATTCCCAAGTCTTCCTCTCACACATATTACAAATACATTTAATGACGTCCTTGAAGCTGCAAAAATTAAGGCTGAACATTCTATCTCCTACGCAGATTGTTTTGCAGTTGCAACAGCCATAAAAGAGAATGCTCCCATTGTTACAGGTGATCCCGAGTTTAAGAAGGTGCAGAAACTTGTTAGGATTGAGTGGATTTAGATGAAGGAAAAAGCAGATGGGATGTTTCTTGTTTGATTATAATCATCTCAGAAGACACGAAGGTTTAAATTATATGATACCTTTTGATAAACTTCTAAAAGTTACCGAATTAGTGAGCTAGAACAACCGTCCCATTAAATCGAACATTAAATTCGCATCTTTTTAGGGTTATGCGGACAGAAGTCATGGCTGGTATCACATTTTTCAAGTCCGAAGGGTAGTGGTAGGTCCTCAACATGAACACGGTAGGTACAAAAATGCTCAACTACAGGCTTTTGTTCGTCATAGGAATGATAACCTGTCTCGTTGAGTTTAAATTCCTTCTTTTCATAATATTTACATTTTTGGTTTATAGCCATGTTCTCCTCCTCACCTTTTTTGTTTTAATTGTGCCGATTATTCCTCTAACTTCTGCCTGCAATGAGCATTTAACGTTGTTGTTTTGCGCTGTGTGACTGCTAGGGACAATTCTAAGCTTATTTGTATTCAATTAATTTTGGCTTTGGTCGTTTGGTTGGATGTGTAAGCTGATACAAAAAGTTATTAAGAAACACTTCAGTAGCTGGTGAGTCCTCTTTATCGTTTGGAAATATTTTATCGCCTTCAATATAGTATTCATCCAAAACTAATAAACCAGCACAATTTCCAAGATATTCTTTTTTATGCTTTAAAATTGTTTTCATTTTATTTTTCGAATTAATTCCGATTAAATACCAGTTTGTAATAGGGTAAGTAATGGCTTTAACGCTCTCCATATTTTCTTTTGCTATTTGAATACTTTCTAAATTGATGTCTGCTTTAACCTCAATGGCTGCATAGACAGTGCTGCTTTCAACAATAACAACATTCTCATGTTGATAGATAGGAGGAAAGTCATCACCCTGAAAAACCAAGATATCGACTTGCCTCGACATATTGTTGTTCTCAATATCCATGATAAAGCCTGTACCGATTTTGTACTTATTAGGAACAAAATCCTGAAAGAATTTCTTCAATATCGTTTCATAAAATGCGCCTATGGTGGGAGGATGCGCTGTGACCAATGGTTTAATTAGTCTTACTTCTTTATTGAGTATTTCTATTTTTTGCCGAATGTATAATTTATAATTAGGTATCTTTATCTTCATATTCTTCATAAGCGTCCTCTATAATAAAATCATCAAAGGGATGGTTGTCCATTCCGGTCATTTGTTTTTGTATTTGCTGCATTCTCTAAATTAGTTGTTATTTTTTCTTTTTAGATGGTGTAGTCATTTTGCTTTTTAGGGTTTCATTTTCATCTTTTAATTTTGCATTCTCATTTTTTAATGCTTCGATTTCATTTTTGGAAACTACTGCGTCCTTTCTTAGCATTTCATTTTCTCTCCTTAAGTTTTCTATTTCACTTTTAGTAGCCTCTGACTTAGTTTCAATATTTTGTAACAAATTTGACGCTATATTTAATTCATCAGACGCTTTTCCCCAAATAAAAGATAATACTTCTGAAATTTCCATATATGGTCTACGAGTATAGCCAGCCACATGAGATGGCGCATCTGGGAATATTTTCTTGACATTACTAAGCATAGGCTCACAAATCCAACCTGAAGGACAATTCCTGTCCCCAGAAAATTTATATTCCCATACAGCGATTGCAGAGTCATAATGATTTATAATTTTTGATAATGATTCTGCCAGATCAGGTTCTTTTTTAGATTCTGCACTTTCCAAAAACAATTTTGTTGGAAATTTTGCTTCTGCAACAGCAGGTGCATAATCTCTATGAGAAATGCCAGTTTCAACTTTGATTTGCAGTTTCTTTAGAGCCATAACAGCTTCTTTTGCTGATTGCCCAAATACTAACGATGGCGCTACAATTACAAAAAGTATTAAACAAAATATAGGTAAATATTTTTTCATTTTTGATTCCTCCTTTATTATATTAAGGCTAAAATAATCCCTGCGGAACCTTTATCCCTAAGTGCTGGTATGCATTTCTCGTTGCCTGTCTGCCGCGGGGTGTTCTTTCAAGGAGGCCTTCCTGAAGAAGAAAAGGTTCATAGACATCCTCAATGCTCTCTTTATCTTCCCTTAGGGGAGCGGCAACAGTTTTACTAACGTTTTTTATTTTTAGTTCCTTCAAATAATCCCAATTCATTCTTATAAGGAAAATTAAGATGACTGTATGCCTTTTCTGTAGCCTTTCTTCCATGTGATGTCCTGATTATAAAGTCTGATTTCAACAGAAAAGGTTCAATAACATCCAATAAAACATCTGTCTCTATCTGGAGAGTCGAAGCGAGTGCTTCAATACCGACTGGTCCACCTTTATAATTTAGGATAATTGTTTTTAACAATTTTCTGTCTGATTCTCCCAAACCATACTCATCAACTCCTTCTAAAGATAACGCCTCTATTGCTACATCTATAGTTATTTTCCCCTGAGCCCTAACTTGTGCATAGTCACGCACACGTTTTAATAACCTATTTGCAACCCTTGGAGTACCTCTTGCTCTCCGAGATATTTCATAAGCCCCATTTTGTTCTATGACTATATTTAATATTGATGAAGAACGTTTTACAATACGAATTAAATCTTTTTCATCATAAAAATCTAAATCCCTTGTAATTCCAAATCTTTCTCTCAAGGGAGAAGATAATAGACCTGATCTAGTTGTTGCGCCGATTAATGTGAATGGTTCAAGCCTATATCTATGAGTTCTCGCGTGTACACCTTTATCGAATATGAAATCCACCGCAAAGTCTTCCATCGCAGGATAAAGGAATTCTTCAACAATTTTCGGTATTCTGTGGATTTCATCAATAAAAAAAACATCGCCCTGTTCCATATGGGTCAAGATACCCATCAAATCGCCACCTTTTTCTAATGCCGGGCCGGAAGATGTAATAATCTTAGTGCCCATCTCGTTGGCAATGATATGAGCTAATGTTGTTTTTCCCAAACCCGGCGGCCCGTTAAACAAGATGTGGTCTATAGGTTCTTTCCTTTGTAACGCTGCTTCTATAGCAATCTTTAGTGTTTCTACTATTTTATCTTGCCCTATATAGTCAGAAAGATGTTTGGGTCTTAAGGTTAAGTTATTATTTTCATCTAAAGAATTATTTTCTTTTGAAATATCAGGAATTTTATTTGCTTCGTCGTAAATCACTTCTTTTGACCTCTATATACTTCCTCAAACAATTCCTCAGATGAACTTATACGGGGATTTCGTTTCATAGCTTCCTCTATCATCTTCCGTGCTTCTATTAATTTATGCCCTAATTGACTTACAAGAACAGCCTCAACTTCTTTCCTAAAATCTTCTACAACTTCAGGTGGTAATTCTATTTCAGGCATTAATGCATACATTGCTACTTTTCCTTTAAGAGTAGCAACAATTTTGTCTGCTTTCCTTTCACCGATGCCCTTTAACTGTCTTAAAGCCCTTGTATCTTTATCTTCTATAGAACGAGCTATTTCTCTTACAGGTCTTATGAGAGCCTTTACAGCAGCGGTAGGGCCTATATCTTCAACAGATATAAAGAGTTCAAAAAAATCTTTATCAAGTGGAGATTCAAATCCTACCATTATAGGCTTGGGTTGCCTTTCTGTCTGATTATATGAGATATATAATTCTAATTCATCGCCATCCGTTTTATTCCCTTTGATTCTGTTCATAACATATGCTGGAATCAATATATCATAGCCTATTCCATTCACTATTAACGTGATTCTATCATCACGGAATTGGTTAAATTTTAATTTTCCTTTCAAATAGGTAACCATCATTTCCTCCCTGGATTTTTTCTATAAAACGCAGTTAAAGCTATAGCCAAGGCATCTGAGGCATGAAAGGATTTAACATCGGTGATCTTAAGCAATTTTTTTATAGTCTCATTAACTTGATATTTATTTGCTCCTCCATATCCCACTAAAGAATTTTTTACTTCTTTTGGCGTAATTTCTATCATCGAGGTATTGTTTTGAAAAACAGATAGATATATGATACCTAAAACTCCTCCTAATAATATACCAGCCTTAGGGTATCTAACTAAAGAAAAAACACTCTCAATTGCTATCAAATCTGGATGTAATAAGTGTATTAAGTGATTTACGTCTGAATGAATTTGGAATAGTCTATTAGAAATATGTTCCTTCGGAGACGTCTTAATATACCCACATTTAAGTAAAAAAGGTGTGGCTTTGTCACATCTAATTGCACCGAAGCCTGTACTTGCCAAACCTGGATCGATGCCGAGTATAATCATGTTTTAAAACTCGAATCTATCTCTGATATTATTCTTCTAATAAAATCTTCTGCTTCCGTCTCATTTATCCTATCAAAGCAGTACTTTGTGATTCTTCTAAATCGTTCGGATTCAATCCTTTTATTTGAGGTTATAATTTTAGCCTGGTTGCCTTTTCTTTGTGTTTCTATCTTAATATCAAAGTTTTTTGTTCTCGCTATCCAACGATTATCTTTTGGTTTCCAATTGTATTTTACCCTGACTTTTCTTTCTATATCTAAACGCATTGCTTCTGCTGACTGATATCTTTTATTTTTAAAATCTAAACTCAGGGCTTTATTTATTATTTTTATTAAAGTAGTTGGAATATCAGGTCTATAATGTGCCCTATCAGGAAATTTACCTTTGACTATTTTTCCTTCAAGCTCCTTAAAACTAATTCTACTAAGCCAATCAGGGTCTCCATTTATCAGTCTATGCAAGGTAACACTAAGTGCATAAATATCTGTCCGAGGTCCTTCTTTTTCTTTTTTCAATAAAACTTCTGGTGCTTGATGATACATGTATTGATAATGAGGGGCATTTTCTATTTCATCCATTTTGGAAGAAAGACCAAAATCTGATAAAAGAGCCCTGCCTTGTTCATCTAATAAAATATTACTAGGTTTTATATCTCTATGAATATATTGTCTGTAATGAGCATATTCTAACGCTCTCAAAATATGGACAGCAATATCTACAAGGTGTATTCTACTAATAAACTTTAAATTTACTATACTGCCTTGTTGATGGTATTCCATAGTAATAAATATGCCACTTTTATCTGGTAAGATATCAGCATCATAAATTTGTATTATATGTTCATGCTGAAGTTGTTGAATAGTCTTGGCTTCATTCAGGGCTTCATTAATTCTATGTGTTTTAATGATTTTTGCAGCCTCCGCTCTATTCAGATGCTTGTGTCGCACAAGTAAGACTTCACCAAACGAGCCTTTACCCAGCCTTCCTAATATTTCATATTTATCTATACTGAGACTCACAATTGTGTAAGAGCTACTGCAAAAGCCTCTCTTTGATCATCATTTTTAACTTTTCCTCTATTGCATTCCTCCTGATAATTGTTCTGAACAAAATTCTTTATATTGTCTTTCGTATTGTTAAACTTTTTTCGAAAAATTGTATTTAACTTCTTCCTGTTATATTCAGTAAAAAACACTCCATCTTTAAATAACTTGTGTAGTATTACACCTTCAATTTGATGCTTAACAGGATGGGTAGCTGTGTTTTGTCCTTTTCCGTATGTTGTATCTACAACTAATATAGCTGCCTTAGTTATTTTATGCTCTTTTATTAGAATTTCTATTCTATGATTTGCAGAATCAAGAAGCTTGCCTTTTTCATTTTGTATTAAATGATCTGTCTCACATTCAAGAATTTTTGGAGAATCTGGTTTTCCATCAATAACAATGTAGGATATGCTATTGTTATCACAGAAAATGCCTATAACTGCCATTTTACCTCCCTTATTTTTTATATTTTTGTTTTTTTAGCCATTCATCTATTTCTGTCTTCTTGAAACGCCAGACTTTACCTATCTTGAAAGCTGGGATTTTTTCATCTTTAACCCAAGCATATACTGTCATGGGGTTAACATGTAAAAATTCTGCAACTTCATCTATTGTTAAAAGTCTTTCTTCTTTCTCTAATGTTATTTTATTTTCCATATAGATATATAAAACTATAATAAAATATAATTGTCAATATATAATTATAAATAAATATAATATACTATAAAAAAGATAAAAAAGTATTATTTTTGATAGGGAACTAAATTGTAATACTTCCAGGGTCGATGCCGAGGATTCTCACCTCTCCGCCTCAGGCGGATTAGATGGATTATTTTTTCCTTGGTGTCTCAAAAAGTATCTCCTCCACCATCTGGCAGAGGACATGTCCCAGCGTGATGTGGGTTTCCTGTATCCTTGGTGTGTTCTCAGAAGGGACGATGAAGGCATAGTCTGCCTTTGAAGCAAGTTTCTCTCCCTTAGCACCTGTAAAGACTATAATTCTGAGTTTCTTCTTTTTTGCTACATCCACTGCCTTCAGCACATTACTTGAACTTCCACTGGTGGTTATGGCAATTACCACGTCCCCATCCTCGGACAGAGACTTAAGCTGTCTTGAGAAAACTTCTGAAAAGTCATAATCATTTGCAATGGATGTGATCACTGCCATATCTGTATTAAGCGCTATAGCAGGGAGACCCGGTCTTTCTTTCTTGAAACGATTGACAAATTCGGCTGCTATATGAGAGGCATCGGTAGCGCTGCCGCCATTTCCAAAGAGAATAAGTTTTTTACCCTCATTGAAGGACTCAGCAATTGTCTTTGATGCATCTATAATGAGTTTAAGGTGTTCCTTTACGAACCTCTCCTTTACGCTTATGCTTTCCTCAAAGGCTTTGAGTATCTTGTCTTCCATCCAGGGCATTATGAATTTAAAGGTTTTCGATTAAATTGTGCTTCAAAAGCGTGACATATAAATAAAATTTTCTTTAGACTAACCCATGCAATCTTTTAAAGTCAATACGCTTCAGATTAAAAAAATTCACCTCATAACAATTTTCTATTTTTCGGATATCTCACCGGTGACTGCATCACTTTCTCGCGAAGGCCCTAATGCTTTAATCATATACCAGGCTTTTTTGTTGATTTTTTCTGTATCTGTGAAGGTTGGTGTCGTAACCTCACCTATGGGAGTGAATTCTGTCTGCCCATCTTTTTTTCGATAAATGCGGTATCCCTTTACCCATGTCTCAGTGTTCTCTTTCCACAGAAGGTACACTTTATCATCTCCTTTAACCACTCTGAGATCTGATGGTGCTGACGGGATAAAGTGAGATGGGTTCACTTCCACTTCAGTGGAGGCATAACCCTCATCCCGTATCATAGTGTTCAGCAATGCCCTTATTGTGTAATAAACAATTCTGTCAGGTAATAGAAAAGTATCTCTAAAGGAAATCATACATACAGGTTCTCTATTGAGTGGGGTGTCAGCATACTTGTTCTTCTCTGTTGTCTTATAGATGTTATAACAGATTCCTTCTCCTGAACTGCTCCAATGCAGCTTAATGGAATCAGATGTTATGGTAAATCGGATATTCTCCGGAGGTGATGGTAAAGCCTTTGGGATTACTGTGATTATGTTGGAGTCAGCACTCAGGACATCTTTCAGGTTTTGGGCAATGACTTTATATTGATAGGTGACATTTAGTTTAAATGTAGTATCGATGAACAAACTCTGGTCATTTTTTATAAACGCTACCCTTTCAAATCCGTCACTCTCTGACCTTAAGACCTGAAAGCCTTTCAGGGTGTTCCTTAGATTGTCGGGATAAGACCATGAGAGTATTATTCTTTCTTCTCTATGGATTGCTGTGATACCAGGTGGTTTTTCAGGTTTTTCATAGGCCTTTAATGTAGGAGGACCTTTTTTGCCACATGATACTAAAAAGAAAAAAGTAAGAAGTAAAAAGTAAAAAGTAAGAAGAGGAAAGCTTCGTTTTTCTTTATGTCCTCTATGATTCAGGTTGTCCATATACTTACTACTTACTACTTACTACTTTTTTGAGTCTTTGTATCTGCCTTTTGACCTCATTCGGCGATGTGCTCCCGCGGGATTTTTTATTCTTTACGGATTCTTCTGCCTTTAGACAGGAATATATGTCATTTCTAATGAATGGAGAAAATGTATTCAGTTCTTTCAGTGTAAGTTCTTCAAGCTTTTTCCCTTTCTTCATACAATGAAGGACAATTTTGCCTGTGATTTCATGAGACTTCCTGAAAGGTAACCCCCTTTTTACAAGATATTCTGCCATGTCAGTTGCTGTTGAATAGGCATCTCCAGCGGTTTCATACATTCTTTTTGCATTAAACGTTATACCAGGAAGCATCTCATTCAGGACAGTAAGACAGGATTTAATAGTATCAACCGTATCAAATACTGGTTGCTTATCCTCCTGGAGATCCCTGTTGTATGAAAGAGGCAGGCCTTTCATTGTCGTTAGAAGAGAGAGGAGGTTGCCATACACTCTTCCGGTTTTCCCTCTGATAAGTTCCGCAACATCAGGGTTCTTTTTCTGTGGCATGATGCTCGAGCCTGTAGTGAATGCATCAGGAAACTCGATGAATCTGAATTCCTCAGATGACCACAGAATAAGCTCTTCAGCAAGCCTTGAGAGATGCATGATAAGGAGTGACGCATCTGAGAGGAACTCTATAGCAAAATCCCTGTCGGATACTGCATCAATGCTGTTTTCAGAGATACCGTCAAAACCAAGAAGTTTTGCAACATATATTCTGTCAATAGGAAAGGTTGTCCCTGCAAGGGCACAGGAGCCTAAGGGGAGCAGGTTTGTCCTTTTTAATCCATCGTGAAATCTTTCCACATCCCTCTGGAGCATCTCCACATAGGCAAGCAGGTGATGGGACAACAGCACGGGCTGTGCTCTTTGGAGATGAGTATACCCGGGCATTACTACGTGAAGATATTTTATTGCAATGTGAAGAAGAATCTTCTGAAATTTCTTTATTAATGAGAGTATTTCTTTTGTCTCTGATCTCAGGTATAATCTCAGGTCAAGTGCGACCTGATCATTTCTTGACCTCGCTGTATGAAGTTTTCTCCCTGCATCACCTGTTTTTTCTATAAGGGCAGCTTCAATATTCATATGAATATCCTCAAGTTTTTTTCTGAACCTGAATTTTCCTTTTTCTATCTCTTTCGCTATCTCTTCAAGTCCTTTTATAATTTTTTCAGAATCTTCCCTTGAGATAATGCTATGCTTGCCGAGCATCTTTGCATGAGCAATACTGCCCTCAATATCATATTTCCACAGGCGATAGTCAAAAGAGATGGACTCTGTAAAGGATTCTACAACACTTGAGGTCTTTTCGCTAAACCTTCCTGACCAGGGTTTCTTCATGTCTTTTTTCTAAATCGCATTATTATTTACTCGAACTGCTTAAAGGCATCGAAGGAGGCATAATAGATTGTCCTGGTTTATTATACTGGAGCACGAGTCTATAATAAACGTCAAAAAGTTAACTGTCAAGATTGATTTATATTTTTATATATCCTATTATTTAACTATGTATCAAGTAATGTATCAAGCAAGGAGGAACGGATATGTCAAATACAGAAAAGAATCTTGAAAAAGCCTTTGCAGGAGAATCACAGGCAAATCGAAAGTACCTTGCCTTTGGAAGAAAGGCAGCAGAAGAAGGGTATACACAGGTGGCAAAACTGTTCAGGGCTGCTGCCGAGGCTGAAACAGTCCATGCGCTTAATCACCTGAATGAACTCGGTTTTATAAAAAGCACAAAGGAAAATCTCGAAGCAGCAATTAATGGTGAGTCCTATGAATTCCAGAAGATGTATCCAAAGATGATTGAAGAGGCCAAGGCTGATGGCAATAAGGGAGCATTGAGAAGTTTTAATTTTGCCAATAAGGTGGAAAAAATTCACGCAGAACTTTACAAAAAAGCATTAGAGAATCTTGGCAAAAACCCTGAGGTTGATTATTATGTTTGTCAGGGCTGTGGCAATACTGTAGAACATGAAGCTCCGGAGAAGTGTCCTATCTGTGGCGCCCCCAAAAAGATGTTCAAAAAGATTGAATAGACATGGATTGACTACCCTCTATTAACATGGTCAGGCAAATGAATACAACTTTATTTTCAGGAGATTTCCTATGAGATATACATTGAAATATGGTGCCTCTTTTTTATTGGTATTGTTTTTGTTTTTTTCAAAGGATATCGTTGCCTCTGAAAAGGCAGGGGATGTGATAGATAATGCCACATTAAGTTCTCAGACTCAAGCCTGTATTGGTTGCCATAATACCTATACACCAGGAATTGTTCAAGACTGGTTCTCAAGCAGACATTCAAAGGTGGTACCTTCAGAGGCTCTGAAAAAAAATGTTCTTCAGAGAAGGATTTCTGCTGAGACTCTTCCAAAGGAATTGTCGAAATATTGTATAGGCTGTTTTGAATGTCATAGTCAAAATCCTGAGTATCACAAGGATAATTTTGACCATATGGGATACAAAATAAACGTTGTTGTTACCCCGAATGACTGTAAGACCTGTCATCCTGCTGAGGCAAAACAATACTCAGAGAGCAAGAAAGCCCACGCGATAAAAAACCTTATAGAAAACCCTGTCTATAATGCATTGACAAATACCATTACTGGTGTGAAGAGGGTTGAGAATGGAAAGATATTATCTGAGAAACCCTCTGAAACTACCCTCCATGAAACATGCCTTGGATGTCATGGTACCAAGGTAAATGTTAAAGGGATGAAAAAGGTGAACACACAAATGGGTGAGATACTCGTACCTGAGCTTACCAATTGGCCCAATCAAGGGGTTGGGAGAGAGAATCCAGACGGTAGTTATGGTGCCTGTTCAGCCTGTCATCCACGACATGGTTTTTCCATTGAGGTGGCAAGAAAACCTTATACGTGTTCCCAATGTCATCTTGAACCCGATGTGCCTGCATGGAATGTATATAAAGAGAGTAAGCACGGGAATATTTTTTTTTCGAAATATCATGAATGGAATTTTGACACAGTACCCTGGACCATTGGAAAGGATTTTAAAGCACCAACCTGTGCAGTATGCCACAATAGCCTCCTTGTGTCACCGGGGGGTAATGTCATTGCTGAGAGAACTCATAATTTTGGTTCAAGGTTGTGGGTCAGACTCTTTGGT
>Ga0315289_10007729_pt1 | contig 15641 bp, 13 predicted proteins | sample YL17G11_40_MG_FD_203452 | JGI IMG/M metagenome (GOLD analysis project Ga0315289, IMG submission 203452) | Sediment microbial communities from Yellowstone Lake, YNP, Wyoming, USA - YL17G11_40 | ecosystem: Environmental > Aquatic > Freshwater > Lake > Sediment | place: USA: Wyoming | collected... | reverse complement strand
GAGAGAGAGAGAGAGAGAGAGAGAGGGAGAGAGAGAGAGAGAGAGAGAGAGAGAGAGAGAGAGAGAGAGAGAGAGGGAGGGAGCGAGCGGGAAAAAACAAAACTCACGCAGACGCGCTTCTCGTGGACGTCGAGGTCCTCCCAGGAGCTCTTCTGAAAGAAATCCATGGCCAGCTGGTTGCGCTCCTGAATTGATTTTTTCATGAGAGAGAGAGAGAGCGAGAGGCGAGGGGGGGGGGGGGGGACGAGGTGAGTTTTTTTCTTTTTTTCTTTTTTTAGAGGGGCGAGGTCGAGAAGACGCGCAAAGCGGCAGAGTAGGCGCCGACGGAACTCTTCTTCTTCTTCTCTTCTTCCCTCGAACTCTTCTCCTTTTCTTCTCCGTCCTCTTTCCTTCTCTCCGCTCTCTTTTCTCGCTCTCTTTTTTGCTCTGGGCGCCCTCTCCGCGGTCTCTCTCCCGCGCAGAGCCGGCAGCGGCGGGCAGAGGCGGCGAGAAACGAAACCAAACACAAGCAAAGAAGCGCAACGAACAGCAAGGCAAAGAGAGCCTCTTTTCCTCTCTCCCCGTTCTCTCTCCCCTCAAGCACCCGCGCTCTTTTCACCAGGCCATAAAACGAACAGACGTACCTCGTCCGAGATCGGCATAGTGGTTTGCTTGGTGGAGACGAAAGGAGATGAGCGGAAGGTGCTGTTTTGGGGCTGTTTTGGGGCGCGAAAAGAGTGTACGTTGAGGAAGAGGTGTGAAGCTCGACAGCTTATTTTCCCTTTTTCCTTTTTCTTTTTGACCTCGACCTCTCCTCTCTTTCTTTTTCTTCTCTCTTTTCCAACCCTCTCTCTCTCTCTCTCTTCTCTCTCTCTCCATCCACTATTTTTCTCCCAAAGCAAACACATAAAAATATCGAGATCGAGATCGACCGAAAAGGGGTGGTGGCGCGGAAAATAGACTACAAAGATGGAAGAGAAACAAGAGAAGAAGAAATCGCTCGCTCGCTCCGTTTTTTTTGCTCACTCTCTCCTCACCTCCTCACCCTCATCTCTCGTCTTTCTCTTTCTCTCTCAAAATCATATTTTTCACGCAAATAAACGAATCGTTATTTGCTCTTTTCGAATCATCTTCTCCGCGCGCGCTCAAAAAAGGGCGACAGCAGGCGGAAGAAAGATTGGTGTTGTTTTTTAAATTTTTTTGCTCAAGAAAAAACCCGGCGTTTTTCCACGCGTTCTTTCTCTACTTCTTCTTCGACGACGCCTTGCCAACGCCCTGCGTCTTGCGGAACTCGGCGAGGCGGTAGCCGTTGACCTTCCTCTTCTGGGCCTTGTTGAGCTCGGAGTACTCCTGTTTTTTTTTTGTAAGAGTGGAGAAAGAAATACGACAAAGAGAGAGGGGATCAAAACTTTTGCGAAGAGGCACCCCGAAAGGGGTACAAAAACACATTTTTCCAAAAATAGACCAGCCTCGCTCTTGTATATGTTTCTCTCTCTCGTCGCAGCCGCGCGTCCCCGTCCGCTTTCGGCCTCGCTCGGCGCTCAAAGAGTCGTTTTTATCCGCGATGCTTGCCATGAGAAGGCTCTCTTTTTGCCGAGAGAGGCCGCAGAAAGAAGGCGGCGAGCTGTTTTTGAGCTCCTTTTCCTCCTCCAGGGTGCGCGACGGCGGGCGTGCTTCCTCTCTCCTCTCCCTCCTTCTCTCCTCTCTCTCCTCTCCTGTCTCCGCCTTTCTCAAAAAAGCAATAACGTATCCTCACCTTCTGGTACCTCTCTCGAGCGATCTTCTCAGCAATTTTGTCGACCATTTTGTGTGTGTGTGTCTTTCGGAGGGGTAGGAGAAGGGGACTTTCGAGGGCGGGGAAAAAGGCAAGGGAAGATAAGGCAAAGAAAAGAAGAGTGTGATTCTTGTTTGCAGTAAATTTCCACTCTCAAAGGTTTTTCATTTTTTCTTAGTCTTCTTCTCGGCCTCCTCCTTCTGTGCCAGCAACAGCCTCTCGTAAACCCTCGCGAGCGCTCTTCCGTCTGCGATGGGGTCCCTCGCCGCACACCCGGCCCCTGGGAGCAAAGGAAGCACTCGGCGAGCCCAAAGAGAAGCCGTTTCGTCGTCGTAGTCGTCGGCGGCGGCGTCGTTCTCTTCTTCTCCTTCGCCTTCTGCTTCAGTCTCGGTCTCGCTCGCGCTCCTCCTCCGCGACTTTCGCAGCAGAGGCAGCAGCGCCTCGGCCCCGCCAGCGGCCCTCGCAGCCTCCTCGAGGACGACCGCGTCAAGCGGGACCCCGTTCAAGCAGAGGTCGAGCGGGAAAGCGGAAGCGGAAGCGGAAGCGAGAGCGGAAGCGAGCGCGGAAGAAGAGGCGCCCACTCCGCGGCGCCCGCGACCAGACTCGTCGCGTTCGGCCTCTTCCTCCTCATGGTCCTCCTCCTCCTCCTCCTCCCCCTCGTCTCCTTCTCCTCCCCCTCCAAACGGCGGCGGCGTCCTCGGGGCCGAGGCCCAAGATGGCTGCTGCCACCCCCGCGGCATGACCGGAGCGGGCTCCGAGCCCAGCGCGCGGAACAGAGCAGCGTGCCAGGGCGAGAAGCCGCGGACGGCGGAGCCGTCGACCGCCGCGAGCGACGCGAGCGCAAGGAGGGGCGAAGGCGACCCGCCGCCGCCGCCTCCCGCGGCAGCAGAAGGCGCCGCGGCGGCGGCGGCGGCGAACCTCAGGTAGGCCGCGCCCCAGCGGCTGACGAGGACGCCCGTCGGGCGGAGGCCCACGGACTTGGGACGGTCAGGAACGTCGTCGTCGTCGTCGTCGTCGCCGTCGCCGCCGCCGCCGTCGCCTGCCCTGGCGGCGTCGGGTTCGCTCTCGCTGTCGCCGCGGTCGGCGGGCCCTCCGCCGCCGCTCTCTTCCTCCCCCGTGTCTTCCCCGTCCTCCTCTTCCTCCTCCTCTTCCTCGCCTTCTTGGCTGTCGTCGCCATCTCCCTCTCCGGCAGCAGAGGGCCCCCTCTTGGCCCTCTTGGCCTCCTTCCCGCTCCTTTGCCCCCGCCGCCCCCGCCGCCTGCTGCTCTCCCTCCTCCTGTCCCTCCGCCGCCCAAACTCCTCGACGCTCCCCGCCGCGGAGTTGGGAGGCGGCGCGACCAGCGGGACAGCGCCGCCGCCGCGCGGGAAGCACCGCATCTGCGTGCAGGAGACCGCGTCGGCGACGAGGGCCTGCCGCACCGCGAACTCGAGCAGGGCGAGGGCCGCCGCGGGAGCGAGCAGCGGCAGCTTTGGGGACGACGGAGGAGGAGGGGGCGGCGCGGCGGCGGCGGCGGCGGCGGGTCTTTTCCCTTCTCGCCCCCCCCTGACCGTGGAAGCAGCAGCGGCGGCGGCAGCATCGGCGGCAGCGGCGGCAGAGGCGGCAGCAGCAGCAACAGAGGCGGAAGCGGCGGCGGCGGCGCGGAGGAACCCGGCGAGGCCGGCCACGGCGACGTCCTCCTCAAAGCCGTCGCGGGTGCAGACACGGCAGAGCGCGAGCGCGACGGGGCCCTCGCCGCCGTCGCCGCCGTCGCCTTCGCGCTCGCGCGCCGGCGGGCGAGGCGGAGGCGCCCTCCCCAGGGCGGCGGCGGCAGCGGCGGCAAGGGAGGCGGCGGCATCCTCGTCCGCGAGGCCGCCATCAACCACGGTGAGCGCGGCCAGGGAGGCCTCCCTCCCGGCGACGCTCAGCGCGGCGCGGAGCGCCTCGCCGAGCATGCCCTGGCGCCTCAGGGAAACGTGCCGCGCCCCCGTGGCGATCGAGATGTCGATGCCCCTCTCCTGCGACTTCGGGTCGGCCCCTCCTCCTTCGGGCCACGAGAGGACGCGCAGGGAGCGGTAGCCCCGCACGAGCGCCTCGAGGGAGGCGCGCGGCGCAGCGGCAGAGGAGGGAGAGGGAGAGGGAGAGGCCTCCTCCGAGGGAGGCCCCCCGTCGAACGGGACCGCGGGGACGCTCACCTCCGCGCCCGGAGCGCCCCTCCCGAGCTCGCTCAGCGACGCCAGCGAGCGCGCGAGCGCGAGCGCGAGGGCGCGGCGAGCCGACGCCGACGCCGACGCCGACGCCGACGCCGACGCCGACGCCGCGGCGGACCCGTCGGCCGCGGGGGACGCCACGACGGCGTCGAGCACCTCGCCGACGGGCATCGCGACGGAGTCTATCGAGGGGAGCGCCGGGGCGTGGTCGGAGGAGAAGGAAGGGAGGCCCAGCCGCGCGCGGGCCTGCGGGGAGTCCGGAAAGGCGGACTGGGGGGACTGCGGGGCGGCGGCGGCGGCGAGGGCGGCGGCGGGGGCCGGCGTCGGGCTTCGGCGCTGCTGTTGGCCGCCGCCAGAGGCAGGCTGCGGTATCTTGATGACGAAGACGGGAGGCCTCTTCCCGCCGCTGCCTGCCCCTCCCGGAGGCGCCGCCGCGGCAGCGCCGGCGGCGGCGGCGGCGGCGGCGGCGCTCCCGGCCGCCTTCGTCCTCCTGAACCGCGGCGCGGGCCCGCCGGCCTCGCTGCTCGCCTGCAGGCAGCATAGCGCGACGGCGACCGCCTCTGGCACCGACGCCGCGCGCGGCCGCATCGCCGCGAAGACGGCGTGGCCCATCAGCGCCGCGCACGAGGCGGGGACGGGCGGGCAGGCGAGCGCGGGAGGAGCGGGAGCGGAGGCGGCGGCGGGGGAGGGGCTCCCCCGGCGGGAGGAGCGCGGGCGCGGCGCCGGCGGCGAGGGAGGGAGGACGTCGGCGGCCGCGGGCCAAAACAGGCAGTGCCTGACCCGCGGGGGCCGCCCCCCGCCCGCGCCCCCGCGCTCGCCCTCGCGCCCGCTCCCCCGCCCCCCCTCCCCGACCCTCCCCTTCCTCAGCCTCTCGACGTCGGCGCGCTCGCAGGGAGCGTCAAGGTAGAGGAAGTCGACGTCGGCGTCGGCGGCCAGCGAGCGCAGCAGGGCCTCGAGCCCCTCGACGGTCCCGGCCGGCAGCGGCGCGACGAGCGGTGTCGCCTGCGGCTGCGGTCCCGCCGCCGCCGCCGCCGCCGCCGCCGCCGCCCCGCCGCCCCCGCCGCCGCTTCCGCCCCCGCCCCCGAGGGTGCTCCTCGGCCTGAGGACGCCGGCGCAGACGTAGATGACGTTGGGCCTCAGGCGGCGCACGGCGCGGGAGGCGAGGGCGCGCTCGAGGGCGTCGCCGCCGCGAAGGGTGAGGACGACCGGAGGGGGAGGGAGGGGAGGGCGGCCAGCGTCGGCGGCGGCGGCGATGCCTTCGCCGCCGCCGCCGGTGACGATGCCAGCGCCGACGCGGCCGCTCTCTGCGCCGCCCAAGAGCTCCGCGGGCGCCCCAGCTGCGTCGTCCAGTGACGCCGGATCGAGAGGACGCCCGCTGAGGAGCAAGGAGAGGACCCTCCACTGCCGGCAGCGGAGCGGCATTGCGTCTATGTTTTGCTCCTCCTCGCCGGCTTTGGGGAAAAGGGAGGCGGCGCCTGGGGAAAAAAAGTGACTGGACGAGTCGCCGAAAAGAGGGGAGTTCTTTTCATTTTCTTTTTTTCCCTTTTCTTTATTCGAACGCTCTCTCTCTCTCTCTGAACCTCGCTAGGGGCTTTCCCGTTCCCTTCTAAGCTTGTCTTTTGTGCTCTCAGTGCTCTCCTTGATTTTTCCTCGCTCCCTCGCTCAGAAGGAGAGAGAAAGAAAGAGAGAGAGCGGACAAGCTCCGGGGACAGAAAGCCGTGATCGAACAAGGGGAAAAAACATGGACGATGCTCCCCCGCCTCCTCAGCCTCCGCCTCCCACCTCTGGCCGCCCCCCGCTGAGCGCCAGGCGCTCTATGTCCCTCGACGGCAACCCCTCGGGCACCAACGCGTCCTCGACCCGGGGCCCCCCGATCCGCCAAGTCGTCGGATTCCACGTCGAGGGGGTCGCGGCGTCACCGGCCGACAATCGGCAGGGGCTTCTGTCGCACGCCGCAGACCCCTCCGCCGAGTCCGGGGGCGCGCGGGTCTCCTCCTCTCCGAACCCCGTGCTGATCCCCCCGACGTTTAATACCGTCGTGAGGACGGAGAGCGAGCCGGTAAGAGCAGTTGGGAGGGAGGAGGAAAAGAGCGAGAGAGAAATTGCAAGGCGCCGATCGGACCAGAGGAAAACGGGGGGGGAAAAACTCACCAAAAACTCAAAAAAACCCTTTTCTTCACCAGGAGCGCTTGGCCCCCGTCTCCGAGACCTCGGCGCCCGTTTCCCCGCGCGCAGGGGCTGCTGCAGCATTGCAGCAGACGCAGCAGCAGCAGCAGCAGCTGGACCAGCAGCAGCAGCAGCAAACGCAGAAAGCTTCTTCCGTCGTCGCCGCAGCGCGGCGCTCGGACGCCGTCGACCCGGCGGTCGAGGGCCTCCGGGCGGCGACGGCGGCGCTCGCGCTCTCGCCGCCCCGGGACCCCTCGCAGCCGCTGCTGCCCCCCGCCGTCGCCGCGGCGGCGGCCTCCGCCGCGGCGACGACGGCGGCGGCGATGGCCTCCGCTTCAGCCGCGGCTTCTGCAGCCCCTGCTCCGCAGCCGTCGTCGTCGGCCTCGTCGCCGCGCTTTTCTGCTTCTGTCGCGGAGGGAGCGGGAGCGGGAGCGGTCCCTTCCTCCGATGGGTTCGACGTTCCCTCCCTAGGCAACAGGAGGACTTCCGGGGGAGCTGCTGCTTCGGGGGGAGGAGGAGGCGTCGGGAGCTTCAGGGCGGCCTCGTTCGAGAGCGGCGGCGGGATGAGCAGCGCGAGCGGCGGCGGCGGCGGAGGGAAGCAGCAGCATCAGAGGCAGCAGCAGCAGCAGAGCCGAAAGGCTTCTTCGAACGCGAGCTTTGCAGGGAAGCAGCAGCAGCAGCACCAGCAAGGAGGAGGCAAGGTGGGCGGCAACGTCAAAACGGGAGGGAAGGCAGCCGGAGGCGGCAAGGCCTCTGCTCGCGGCGGCGGAGGTGGCGGCCCTTCCTCCGCCGCTGCAGCAGCAGCAGCAGCTCTCGCCGCCCTCGAGAAGAAGAACGCCGACTCCATCTTCGCTCACCTCCCGCGGCCCAAGACGAACTCGCCAGAGTCCGTCCTGGCCGCGGCGGCTGCCGCGAGGAACGCCATGGGTGAGGCAGTTTTTTTATTGTGGCGGTTTTTTTTGTTTTTTTTCTGGATGACCATCGAACGAAAGAGGGGGAAAAAAACTTCGAGAGGAGGGGGAAAAAACTCGACTCACTTCCGTTCCTTTGTTTTCCCCCTCCCTCCTCCAAAAACCCCACCGCCACCAAACCCCACACAAGGAGGCCGCCCCTTGCACCCGGCCATCCTCCGCCTCGGCCTCGCCTACAGCGACGGCAGCGTCGCCGGCGGCTCCGCGCGCGCGGACGCCCTCCTCGCCGCGCTGCGCAGGCTCGTCGCCGACTACGCCGTCCCCGAGGGCAAGGTGCTGTCTCGGGACCTGTACGCGGTGGTCAACACGTCCATCGGCTTCCTCGTCGAGTGCCGCCCGCTCTCGGCGGCAATGGGCTCTGCCGTCAAGTTCGTCAAGAGCCAGGTCGCGAGGTCGAGCGCCGACCTGAGGCCGGCCGAGGCCAGGGGCGCGCTGGTGGCGCTCGTCGACGCGTACAGGGCGGAGAAGGTCGAGTTCGCGCTCGCGGCCGTCGCCGAGAGGGCCGCGGGCTACGTCGAGGAGGGCGACGTGGTCCTGACGTACGGGCACTCCGGCGCGGTGCTGGCGTCGCTGCTCGAGGCCGACCGCAGGCTCCGAAGGAGGCGGCGGGCGCTCTTTGGCGGCGGCGGCGGCGGCGGCGAAAGCAGCGGCAACGCCCCCTCTCCCGCCTCCTCCTCCTCTTCCTCCTCCTCTCCCTCCGTCGGCGCCTTCCGCGTCATCGTCGTCGACGGCAGGCCCGACCTCTCCGCGAAGGAGAAGCTGCTCCCGAGGCTGCTCGAGGCGGGGATCCCCTGCACCTACGTCCTGCTGTCGGCGCTGAGCTACGCGCTGCCCGAGGCCACCAAGGTGCTGCTCGGCTGCTCCGCGATCCTTTCCAACGGCGTCGTGGTCGCAAGAGCCGGCAGCGCCGCCGTCGCCATGGCCGCGGCCGGGTTCGGCGGCGGCGGGAGCAGCGTGCCCGTGCTTGTCTGCTGCGAGACGCACAAGTTCAACAAGGGCGTGCAGCTGGACTCGATCACCGACAACGAGCTGCGGGACCCGCTCGCCCTGGCGAGGGTACCCGGGAGGCTCGGGGGCTGCGTGAGGTCTGCGGCGTCGGAAGGGGGCGCTGCTTCTGCGGGGAGCGGCGGCAGCGGCGGCAAGGGCGGCAAGGGGGGCGGGAAAGGAGGGGCGGCGGCGCCGGACGCGAGCCTCGCCGGCGGCGGCGCGGGCGAGTTCGGCGAGCTCGACGCCGGCGACACAGCCTGGGCCTCGTGCTCCCCCAACCTCTCGCTGCTCAACATCGGGGTAAGCGGGGTTTTTTTTTAGAAAGAGAGAGAGAAGGAGGAAGTGACAAGAGACAGAGAAAGCGTTGCTGAGGGAAAAAAGACCAAAAACTCACTCTCAAGACTTCTGAACTAAAAAAAAAAAGGTCGACGTCTGTCCCGCCGAGTTCATCTCCGCGGTGATTACCGAATTGGGCCCGATGCCGCCCACTAGCGTTCCCGTGATCCTCCGAGAGCAAGCGGAGAAAGAGGAGGGGTGTTGAAGTCGAGGAGAAGGAGAACGAAGAGGAGGAGGAGGAGGAGGAGGAGAAAGAAGAGAGAAAGAGTCAAGAGAAACGGTTTGCCTTTTTCATGCTCCTTTCATGTACTTTCTCCGTTTTTGTTCTCCTCCCTTTTTCTCGTGCAATCTGATGATGTCTGTCTGATTATAAAGACCTCTGTGTGCGCAATCAAAAAGGGAAGAGAAAGTCAGCAATGTCTAAAAGGGCGCGCAGGGATAATAAAACATTGAGGAGAAATTAAACCAACCCTAAACTTTAAACAAACAACATAATTTTTAACCAAACCTTTCTCTTTTTTTTTTCAATTTTGTCAAACACGTCCAATTCACGCTGGCTCTCGTTTTCTTCGAGATTCACAGCAGATCAGAAGCCGAGGCAGTCACAGACAGAGAGAGAGAGACAACGGATAGGCGAAAGAGAAATGAAGAAGAGCGGAAAGGAAAGACGTGAAGAGAATTTGATGAACATAAAAAGGCTAACAAAATTGTTTTCCTCTCTCTTTTACTTTTTCCCTCAAAGGGTGCATTGTACTCGAGCTCACGGCCGAGAGAAAGCAGAACAACAGGGGGCAAAAAAGGACTCCGTTCGAAAGGAACAAAAAAAATCTATCTTTCTTCTCTCTAGAGCGACAGGCCCAGGTACGCGAGCACGCCGACGCCGAGCAGCCCTCCGATCACCGTCGCCTGCGTGGCCAGGGCTCCCGGGTTGCCGCCCTTGGTCTTTCCCGTCTCGGCGTCGTACAGGGCGAAGCGCTTCTTGGGGGCGTTGCACTGTTTGTTTTGTTGTGTTTCATTTTGTTTTTCGGGGGGTCAAGAGAGCGAGAGTGAGTGAGAGGAGAGAAAAGACTTTTCTTCCTTTCTCTTTTTTCCCCTCCTCCTCCTTCCCCCACGCCCACGCATCCATCATCTTACCTGCGGGCACCTGTAGTCGCTCTCCGTCTCCGAGAACGGCGTCTTCAGGGCGTAGATGTACCCGCAGTCGACGCAAATGTTGGTGGCCAAGGCCTTCTGCGCTGCCGTCAGCTTGCGGCCAAACCTCTGAGGGGCGGGCTTCTTGGGCAGCCTCTTGACGTTGACGCTGCTGTTCTCGCCCTTGACGAACTCGATGCAGACGGGGCTGGGAGCGTTGGCGAGCGCCGAGCGGGTGAACGCGAGGTTGTCAGACGGCCAGAGCTCGTCGCCGAAGAACGAGGAAGTGTAGACGATGGTGTCGCCGACGGAGATGCCCGCGGCGGCGGCGTTGCCCTTGACGCCCTTGACGACGAGGCCTCCCCCCGCGGCCTTGGAGGGGGCGAGCTGGAGGGCGAGGGGCTTGTCGACCTCGACCTGGAGGGAGTGGGAGTGGGGAGTGGGGAGTGGGCGTTCGATTTTGAGAGAAAGAGGTTGAGAAGAAGAAGTGGTTGAGAAGGAAAGGAAAGCTGATTTCTTTTTCTCTTCGATTGCCTTGTGTTTTTTCTTGCCTCTCTAGTCAACTACTCCAGCAAAAAAAATACAACTCACCCTCACGGTGCCTCCAGCAGCCCTAACGACCAGGGAAGAGCTGCGGGTGGCGCGAGCAACGGAGGAGGAAGGGATGGCCGAGCGGAGCGGCGCGGCGACCGAGGTCCGAAGGCGCTGCTGCTGCGTCGTCGTCGCCGCAAACGCCGACACGTCGACGGTCGCCCGGGGCGCCTATTCGGTGGGTTGTCTTGATCGAAATTCAGGTGAGCGATGAGATATAGAGAGAATGCACGTTCTCGAGGTGCAACGGGGGGGGGTGGAGCAAGGCGGGAAGTGCGAACTGGAGCTCGTCGAAAGTTTGAGAGAGAGGGAGCGATCGAAAAACGGTCGACGCTAGCCTCAAGTAATTCATCTTCTACTTTCCCCTGTTTCAAACAGAATGTGCGACTCACGCGCTGCGACTGCGATGACTGCCTGACGGCGGCGATGGGGCGCACGGCCGAGACGCGGGAGGACGCGAGGGCGGACATCGTTGGAGAATGAAGAAACGAAACGCGAGATAGACGAATAAGGAAGGAGCAACTCTCGGAGCGTTCTTGATTTTCTGATTTTCAGAAATTCTCGCGGTCAAAACCACCTTTCGTCTGTTGAGGAGAGCTCCCACCTCTTCTTCTTCCTTCTTCTTCTTTTTCTCCCTCTCTCTCGCTGGCTCGCACGCCAGTGCGAACCTCTTCCAAACAAAAAAACATGGCCGCTCGGAGCGCTCTCAGCTCTCACCTGGCCGAGCAGCAGAGGCCGCAGAGCCCAGTGAGCGCAGGAGCAGGGGGGCGCCCGCTCAATGCAGCGCCGTCCACGGCGGCGGCGGCGAGCTCTGTTCTCGGCCGGTCCTTCGCGAGGAGGTGAGAGCGCGGGGGATGCGATCCAATCGCGCGCGCGGAGAAGGAATCCGCGATTACCTACTTGTGTTATCCATCGGCTCCGGGAATGAGCGACGGATGAGCTCGACTCGAGCGCAAGAACGTTTCGATGGCCTCCAACGCCCATCGCATCAAAAAGGAGCAAAGCAACGCAAACTCCTTTCCCTCTCATACCCCCTCCCCGCCCTCGTCTCTTTCCACCTCGAACCAAAAACCCAAAAAAAACACAGCGCCAACCTCCCCATCGCCGCGTCGGCGTCCGCGGCAGCGGCAGCCTCTTCGACCTGGGCCCCGCGCTCCGTCGGGGCCTGGCTGCACTCCGCGGGCCGGCCCTCTTATCACCACAGAGGAGGAGCAGGAAACGGCAACGGAACCGGCAACGGGAGTGAGAGGAGAAAGTCTTCGCGCGCCGTCGTCGGCGGCGGCGGCGGCGGCGGCAGCGGCGGCAGCAGCAGCAGGAGGAGGAGGGAGGCCGCCGCTGCGGGGGCAGCAGCGGAAGCCCCCTCCTCCCCCGCTTCGCTCTCGTCGCTGGACGCGGGCGGCGGCACGCCGCAGTCCGCCGACGACGACGAAGCGGACGCCTCCTCCTCTGGCGCCGAGACCTCGGACGGAGGCGCAAGGGGAGGAGGGGGCAGAGGCGGAGGGCGAGCGCCCCTCTTCTTCGGGGCAGGCTCCCAGGAGCTCTTCGTGCCACCCCACCTTCTGGTCGAGAGGCAGGCCCTCGGAAGCGGCTTGCCGCTGTCCTCCTCGGCGTTCGCGGGCAGCAGGAGCCCCTTCGCGGCCAGATCTTCGCCGCCGCCCTCCTCCGGCGCCCTCGCGTCGTCGTTCTCGGCCGCCGCCGCCGCGTTTGTCAGCTCCTCCGCCATAGCCGGCGGAGGAGGAGGCGCCGCCCCGCCACTCTCCTGCTCCGTGCAGTTCGGGGCCGGGAGGAAGCTGACGGGAGCCGCCGCGGCGAGGTTCCGGTGCGACGTGCTGCGGCAGACGGGCTTCCTTGAGCCGGGACAGCCCGGGAGCGTCGCCGCCGAGCGGAGCGCCGAGCGGAGCGCCGCCGCGGCGGCGGCGGCGGGGGCGGCGGCGGGGGCTAAGGCGGCGTCCCCTCTGGCGACGAGCCTGAGCGCCCCCGCCGGCCCGATGCTCTCTTCCATATCTTCTTCTTCTCCTCCTCCTTCCGCGTCCTTGCTGCAGCGCCCTAGTCTCGTCTAAAGAGAGAGAGAGGGAGAGAGAGAAAGAGAGGGGAAAGGCAGTGGCCTTTTTCCTCTCGACCTGCGACACGTAGAAATTGATTCTTCCCCCCCCACCCCACCCCCCTTCTTGTGCCCTTTTCTTTTAGTATCGTAATCCCCACCCTCCGTCCCTCTACCGACAACACAAGAGAACGCACGACATTCACGCACGACGCCCCTGCTTTCGAGGCTTTCCTCAAAAAAACTTGTAACGAAAAGAGACCATGAAAAACTATTCACTAAACTGCTTGAATCGCACCTCTTTTTCCCGCGCGTCCACGGGGCTCGCCTTCCCCTCTTTCGCTCTCATGCGATTGCGGACGTACATCGTCGATGCATTCGTGGTGGGCGGCCAGTCGGGAACGGGCAACGCCGCAGGCGTCGTTTTGCTCCCGTCGGTAACGAGGTATTCGCAATCGAACCGTCCTCCGGCGTCGACCATGACCTCCAACGACGCCGACGACGACGAAACCGGAGCGGCACCCCCCTTCTCGCTCGACGACGCCGCCAGGCAGCGCCTCGCCGCCGAGCTCCGCCAGACCGAGACGGCATTCGTCGAGCGCTGCGGCCCAAAAGGAGGCAGCAGCAGCACGTTCCTGCTGCGGTGGTTCACTCCGACGACGGAGGTCCTGCTCTGCGGGCACGCGACGCTCGCAGCCGCGGCGGCGCTCGTTGCCGAGGGGGTGAAAGGCAGCGACGAGGAAGGAGGAGGAGGGGGAGGAGGCGGAGGCGGCGAGGCGACGACGGCGACCTACTGCTTCGAGACTGTCTCCAGCGGCCTCCTCAGGGTCAGGGTGCGGTTCCCCGCTCCATCGTCCTCGCCCCCTCCCTCCTCGGCCTCCGCTCCCGCACCGACGTTTGAGCTCGACCTCCCGAGCAGGGCCCCGACCGACCCGCCGCCGCGCGGGCTCCGGCGGCCGCGGTCCCTCGCCGCCGAGGACGAAGGGAGTCCCTCAGGCCCGACCTCGGCGACGTTGGCCCTGCTTCGGGCCCTCGAGCGCCGCCGCGACGGCGGCGGCGACGGCGGCGACGAGCCCCCCCCGCCGCTCCTCCTCCGGCGGCTCCGGGGCATCTCCTTCAACGCCGAGCTGGGCTACCTCGTGGTCGCTCTGGAGCCGGGCGGCGACATCGTCTCATCCGAGGAGATGATCGGGGGCCTTGACCCGAATCCGCGCGCTCTCCGGGAGGCGGTCCTCCTGGCGGAGGAGGGCGTCAGCAGCAGCGGGGGAGGAAGCGGCGGAAGAGGAGGAAGCGGTGGCAGCGTCTCCGGCGTCATCGTGACGTCGCTCGCCGCCACCGACGGGAGAACGATCGTGTCCCGCTTCTTCGCGCCCTGGATGGGCATCGACGAGGACCCTGCGACGGGGTCCGCGCACGCCGTGGTGGCACCCTTGTGGGCCGGCGACCTCCTCCGCCGGGGCCAAGGGAGTCGCGAGGGGCCGCGCAGCGGCGGCGGCGGCGGCGGCGGCGGCGGCGGCGGCGGCGGGACCTCGAGCGCCGCCGACGGGTCGACGGCGCCGCCCTTCTGGCGCGCGAGGCAGCTGAGCGCGCGGGGAGGGGAGCTGTCCGTCTGCTTCCTCCAAAGCAAGCAGAGGGTGCTTGTCGTCGGGGGAGCCGCGGTGGCGCTGGAAGGGTGGGCGCACGTGTGACTTGCAAGAAAAGAAAAGAACAAAAAAAACTCGCTCGCCGGCCTCTCTCCCGTTTTCTCTCCACTTTTTCCCCTTTCAATCGAGAGTCGAGGGACGCGGAGAAAAGGCTTTCGTGCTTTTTTTCGCCTCTTCTCGTTCTTCAGGCTTCTTCTTCACGTTCGAGAGGTGCGTTCGTCTGGTACCGATCTAGTTAGTCGGCGCGCGGTTGGTTGGAGTGGGAAGGGACGAGAGCCTCGCTTTGATTGATTATTTGGAACGCTTCTTCAGAAAGCCTTCGTTCGATAGTCGCCTCTCGTGCGACGAACCAAGTCGGCCCTCTAGACTAACAAAAGCAATTCGTGCCCTCTTTGCGCCCGTCCAAGCTCTCGCTTTGTCCCTCTTTTTTATCTCGATGCGACGCTGAGGCCAAGGTGCGAGTGCCGAGCACAAGAAGGGAGGCGGAGAGAGCCCAGGGCCTCGGAAGACAGTTGGCCGATTTGCAAAAAAAGGCAGCGCTCGAGTGCACCTCCCTCTCTAGCGCCCACTTGCACTCGAGAGTCCTGATTTGTTGCGAGCTGTCGCGTGCCCCCAAGGGGGCACCTTTTACTCCCGTCATCTCTCGTGATCACGATTTTACTCTTTTCTTTTGCGCGATGTGCATTTTACAAGGAGAAAAAGGGATTACAACGTAGCGGATTGAGGGAGCTCACTTTTCTTGTTTCTCGCTTCGCATCGATCGGCTCTCTCTCCCCACAAAAAACTCAACAGGCCGTCGTTTTTCGTCCCTCGCTATGGCGCCTCCGCCCGGCTCTTTCCTCCGCCCTTCGAGGCTGATCGAGCTGGCCGTGTGCATCGCTTTCTATGCCGGAATCTCGTGGATGCTCTTTGACGGCGCGAGGTAAGAGCGGAAGTTTTGTCTTTAGTCTAGGAAATTGCTCCGAAAGTCCGAGAGGCAAAACGAGAGGGCCGAGAGAGGCCGACAAGCCGAGGGAGGAGCGCCTCGATGATTTTCGCCGCCCCTCTTTTTTTTTTTTCCCTCTTGTTTTTTCTTTCTCGTTCGGGTTCTCTCTTTCTCTTTTTCTCTCTCTCCTCCGCGGAGGGAGATCTCTTCCCCTCTCCCCGGAGGATAGAGAGAGAGACAGTGACCCTCGCCTTGGACCTCATCTTACCCACCTCCTTTCCCCATCCCCCTCAACTTTATAACCTCAGCCGCCGCTTTGCCGGCACCGCTGTCGCCGTCGGCGTCAAGAAGCAGCCGCGCGTCGTGATGATCACGGCGCTGCACGACAAGCCGTGCCGATACCCGAACGGGGACTATCTGAACCTGGTCTCAATCCTGAACAAGCAGGACTACGCGAGGTGAGGATTTTGTGTACTCCTGAACAAGCAGGATTTTGAAGTTTTTTCTCTTCAACTAGAGGAGGAGCGCTTTTGTTGCCGAAATTCTTCCCTGAACTCCAAAAACCTCACTTTTTTCTTCTTCCACTTAAAAAAAAAATCTCAAAAGGCTCCACAACTACCCCATCGTCGTCGCCACGCGCCTCGCCGACCCCACGCTGCACAACATGTGGAACAAGATCGGCTGGATCCTCAAGTGCTTCGAGGACTACCCCGACGCCGACTGGTAAGTGTTTTTCTTTTCGGTTTTTGATGTGTTTTGAGTTTTTTGGGTTTTTTTCCTCGAGGTCCCGCGGAAAAAAAACGTCTCAAAAAAAATCTCACCCTTCTTCTTCTGTTCTCTTTATCTCTCTCTCTCTCTCTCTCTCTCTCTCTCTCTCTCTCTCTCTCTCTCTCTCTCTCTCTCTCTCTGTC
>Ga0315289_10007728_pt1 | contig 15642 bp, 16 predicted proteins | sample YL17G11_40_MG_FD_203452 | JGI IMG/M metagenome (GOLD analysis project Ga0315289, IMG submission 203452) | Sediment microbial communities from Yellowstone Lake, YNP, Wyoming, USA - YL17G11_40 | ecosystem: Environmental > Aquatic > Freshwater > Lake > Sediment | place: USA: Wyoming | collected... | reverse complement strand
GAAAACAAGAAACTTCTGAAAGAAGGGATGGAAGAGAGAGTTATTGATTTTGAAAAAAGTTTTAGAAAAATATCAGGCAAGATAGACAGAGATATAAAGACAATTGTTCACAGAGTTGTTCATGGCGGGAATTTTGAAAGCCGAGTGATTGACAGAAAATTGATGAGTGAATTGAAAAAATTTTCAGAGCTGGCGCCTGTCCATCAGGCAAATGAAATCAAAATAATTGAGCTGTGCGGAAAAATTTTTCCAAAAGCGAGGCAAATCGCTGTTTTTGACACAGCTTTTCACAAAACAATTCCTGAAAAGGCAGCAGTTTATGGAATTCCATACAAATTTTATAAAAAAGGGGTAAGGGCATACGGGTTTCACGGAATCTCATGTAGCAGTATAGCAAAGAAGCTGAAAAAATCCAAAATTATTATCTGCCATTTCGGAAACGGATGCTCTGTGACTGCTGTCAAGAATGGCAGGAGCATAGACAATAGCATGGGCTTCACGCCTCTTGGGGGGACTGTCATGGGTTCAAGATGCGGAAGCATTGACCCTTCAATCATTTTTTACATGATGAAGCATCAAAAAATGAAAATAGAAGAAGTTTATGAAATGCTGAACAGCAAAAGCGGGCTTCTCGGGATAAGCGGGATAAGCAATGACATCCGTGACATTTTGAAGTCAAAAAGCAAAAAAGCGAGGCTCGCGCTTGATGTTTTCTGCTATAATGCTGCAAAATGGATAGGGGCATATGCGGCTGTTCTTGACGGAGTTAGCGCGATAGTTTTTACAGGAGGAATAGGGGAAAACAATCCTGAAGTGAGAAAAAAGATTCTTGAATATTTCTCGCATCTCGGCTTGAAGATTGACAATGAAAAAAACAAAAGAAATGAAAGAATAATCTCTTCAAACAGCAGCAAGGTTACTGTTTACATTATTCCCTGCGATGAAACGCGGGAAATGCTTGAAGAAGCTGAAACGCTCGGAAACCATGTTTCCGGCGCAAGGAAATCGGAATTTCCTGCGCAAGAAATTGCAAAACAATTTCTTTGCGCGCCGAAAACTCGCGAGTTTTCGAGCGTAGTATAATTTTTAAACAGCTTTTTATTATTTCTTTCATGCTAAGCGAGGAACAGCTTGATGAGATAAGAGAATGGCTGAACAAGAGCCAGAATCCTCTGTTTTTCTTTGACAATGACGCGGATGGGCTTGCATCATTTCTTCTTTTGAGGAGATATATATGCAGAGGAAAAGGAGTCGCGGTAAAAAGCTTCCCGGAATTAAACTCAGCATATATGAGTAAAGTAAAAGAATTCAAGCCAGATGTGGTTTTCATTCTTGACAAGCCTCTTGTTTCAGAGGAATTTCTGAATGAAATTTCTTTGGAAAACATCCCGATAATATGGATAGACCACCATCCAACACAGCAGTCAAGAGGAAAGGCGATTTATTACAATCCGCTTGACAATCCCCCTTCAACAAATGAGCCGATTGCATACTGGTGCTGGAAAATAACAAAAAAAGACGACTGGATTGCCATGATAGGCTGTCTTGGAGACTGGTTTATTCCTGATTTTGCAGAGAAATATTCGGAAGAATTTCCTGGCTTGCTTGACAAAAGAAAATCCGCAGCGCACGCATTGTTTGAAACGCAGACAGGAAAAATAGTGAAAATTCTTAACTTTGCCCTAAAGGACAAGACAAGCAATGTTGTGAAAATGCTCAGGAAGCTGGAAGATGCGAAAAACCCCTATGAAATTCTTGAAGACAAAAAATTCGAGCAGATAAGGAAAAGATATGAGCAGGTGGAGAAAAAATATTCTGCGCTTCTTGAAAAAGCGAAAGAGCTTGGCATGAAAGGCAGGAGATTTATTTTCTTCCAGTACGGGGGAGCTTTAAGCCTCTCATCAGATATATCGAACGAATTGTATTACATTTTCCCTGAAAAGCTGATTGCTGTTGCTTACATAAAAGGAGACAGGGCAAATCTTTCAATAAGAGGGAAAGGAGCGAGAGATTTTATTGAAAAAGTTCTAAAAGAGATTCAGGGAACTGGCGGGGGGCATGAACTCGCTGTTGGGGCGAATATTTCTGTTGAAGACTTGCCGAAGTTCTATGAAATTCTGAAGAAGCACCGCTGAAATTTTCAGTATTCCTGCGCTATATAGACAACAGCCCTTGCTTTTTTTCCGCAAACCACACATTTGGCGGTTTTGCCTGAAGGATTTTCGTGCTCGAGTTTTGTGCCTCTTACTTTTGTCCTTGGCATCTCTTTTTCTATTTTCTCGGCGCACTTTTCCCCATCCTTGTCAACTGAGCAAAATCCAGCTCTTGCAACTTTCCCTTCTTCTATAGCTTTTTTAAGATCATTAAAAGAAGAAATATCCTCTATCTTGCTTTTGAATATGCTGTCTGCCCTTTTTGTAAGAGTTTTGTCATAATCCTTGGATGTTTTTTCAATCCAGCTGATTAGGCTGTTTTCCTTTATTTTCTCCTTTGTCTGCAAGTCCCTTCTGAATATTGTCAGTTCTTTTGCTTCAATTTCTTTATTCCCAAGCTCTATTCTTAAAGGAACCCCTTTCATCTCCCAGAAATAAAATTTTTCTCCAGGCCGTTTTTCAGATTTATCAATTTCAGCAGAAATATTGTTTTTTTCAAGCTCTGATTTTATCTCTTCAGCCTTTTTTATAATATTTTCATCAGCGGAGATTGGCGTGATTATTACTTGCAAAGGGGATATTCTCCATGGGAATATTAATCCTTTGTTGTCTCCATGAACTATGATGACTGAGGCAAATATCCTTGATGTGGCAGGACCATAGCATGTTATGTGGCAGAATTTTTCTTTTTCATCCTTATCCTTGAATTTAACATTGAATCCTTTTGAAAACTCAATATTAAGAAGGTGTGTTGAAGGCTGCTGAACCATTCTTCCATCAGGATTTATCACATCTGCCGCGAATGTTTTTTTTGCACCTGGAAATTTATCCCATGAAGGCCTTTCGAAAAATATGAATGGAAGGCAGAAAATATCATGAAGAACTTCTTTTGTTGTTTCCATATCCTCCTTTACTTGTTTCATAGCATCTTCTTCAGTCGCATGAGCGCAATGCGCCTCTATCCAGTGAAATTCCCTGCTTCTTAAGAACGGCCTTGTTGCTTTCGTTTCATATCTGAACACATTCGCCCTCTGATAAGTCTTGAATGGCAGATCCTTGTAGCTTTGTATCCATAATGAAAACATTTGATAAAATGCAGTTTCTGATGTTGGCCTTAAAGCGTATTTTTCTTCAAGCTTTTCATCTCCGGCTTCTGTAACCCAAAAAACCTCGGGAGTAAATCCTTTTACATGAGATGCTTCAATCTTGAAATTTTTTTCAGGAATCAATGTAGGGAACCAATATGGCTTATGTCCCTTTTTCTGAAGAGCTTGCTCCATGAATTTATACATTTTTTCCATAGCCAGCACAGACCATGGCTGGAATACCACAAATCCCTTGATGTTATATCTTAAGTCAGCAAGCTCCGCTCTCTTGACAATTTCAGTATACCATTCTGAAAAATTCGAGTTTTTATTTATACTAAATGTTACCTTTTCCTGCCTTATTTCTTTTTTCTCTTTTTTCATGTTACATCCACTCAAGAGGCATTTATTAAATTTGCTCTTGCTGAAGCAATTCATGGGCCTGCCCGGATTTGAACCGGGGCGACAGGGTCCGAAGCCCTGCAGGCTATCCAGGCTACCTCACAGGCCCGATTATATGATGCAAAAATTATTTAAAAAGGTATTCTCTTGTTTTTAAATGGATATAATACTCGCAATAATTCTATCTTACCTGATAGGCTCAATATCCCCCTCATGGTTTTTTGGAAAATTAAAAGGGATTGACGTAAGGGAAAAAGGCGTAAAAAATGTCGGCGCATATAATACCATAAAGCTGGTCGGGATTATTCCTGGAGTTATTACAGGGATATTTGATATTGCGAAAGGCGTTTTAGCCATCTTTATCGCCACAAACAGCACAACCTCATTGTTCTTGGTTTATCTTGTAGGATTGGCTGCAATAGTAGGTCATAATTTCCCCTTTCATTTAAGATTCAAGGGCGGCTATGGAGTTGCAGTGGCGATAGGAACTATTATCGGAGCTTTAATCTGGAATTTAAGCTGGATTCTGATAATTCTTTTATTTATCACAGAAATATTCTTTTTTGTTTTAAGATATAGGAAAAATATCAGAAAGAGGAAAAAATGAGAGAAAAGCATATATGGAGAAAATTAGCAAGACCTCTTGCGCTGCTTTTTCCAATAATTTACATTCTCACAAACAAAAACATTGTTTTGCTTTTAGTCGGGATTGTCACAGCCATCGCAGTAGCTCTTGAAACCGCGAAATTTTTCTCTTTCAGAAAATTGAGAGTCATTTACAGAAGCGAGGAAAAGAAAAGAATTTCATCTTTATGCCTTTTTTTAGTCGCAATTTTTTTCACATTCCTTTTTTTCCAGAAGGAAATCGCCATAACCGCAATAAACTTTTTGATAGTGGGGGATTTGGCGGCCTGGTTTGTAGGAACAAGATTCGGGAAAACAAGAATAATCGGCAAGAAAACCCTTGAAGGAGCTCTCGCTTTCTTTTTCAGCGCTCTTTTGATAGGGATTATTTTTAATGCTGCTTTTAATTTTGGGCTTGCATTTTATATAATTCTTGCAGGGGCATTGTCGGCAACAGCAGTTGAAATCGCCCCTATAGGCGAGGATAATCTTACTGTTGCCCTGATTTCCGCGATAATCATGTCAGTAATTTAGTTAAATTTATAATTCTGTTTTCAGTAAGATAATAATGGCAAAAAGAGGAATGGCTTTAGCAGAGGCAGTGGCAACGCTTGTTGGCTGTATAATAGGCGCTGGAATTTTCGGAATCCCTTATGTTGTTGCGAAGGCTGGAATTCTTGCAGGCATAATAAACATTCTTGTTTTAGGAACAGTCATTTTGCTCATAAATTTGTATGTCGGCGAGATAGCACTGCGGACAAAAAAAATTCATCAGCTTGCCGGCTATGCGGAGAAATATCTGGGGCAGACAGGAAAAATAATAATGACAATTTCCGCCATTTTTGGAATTGTCGGGGCGCTGATAGCATATATTATTGGGGAAGGCGAAGTGATTTCCGCCATTTTTGGCTTTAACCCCTTTACAGTCAGCGTGGTTTTTTTTGTGATTGCCTCAGCGGTGGTTTATTTTGATTTGATGGCTGTAAAGAAATTTGAGCTGTATCTTGGAGCAGTGATGCTTGCCCTTATCCTTGTAATATGCTTTATCTCTCTGCCTCATGTAAATCTGTCTAACTTGTCAAACTTTAATCTCGGCCAGATTTTTCTGCCTTATGGCGTTGTTCTTTTCGCATTCATCGGGGCGGCAGCTATTCCTGAAATGGAGGAAGAGCTGAAGGGAAACAAAAAATTAATGAAAAGGGCGATAATAATCGGCAGCTTGATTCCATTTTTTGTTTATCTTCTTTTCATGATAGCTGTTGTAGGAGTTACAGGAGCAGGAACAACTGAGCTTGCAACTGTCGGGCTTGGCAAAGCGATTGGGCAGCATATGATTCTGCTTGGCAATCTGTTCGCAATTTTCGCCATGGCGACTTCATTCTTCATTCTTGGGCTGGCGTTAAAATGGATGCTTCATTATGACTATCATATAAACAAGACAGTTTCATGGGCAATCGCCTGCTTCATTCCATTCTTGATTTTCCTTGCGGGAGCAAGGTCTTTTGTCAGCGTAATTTCAATAACGGGCGCTATTGCAGGGGGGATTGAAGGTATCTTAATTGTTCTTACTGCAAAAAGAGCAAAGAAATTTGGAGAGCAGAAACCAGAATATAGCATTCCTCTTAACTGGCTTGTAGCGATAATCCTGATCGCGCTTTTTGCATTTGGAATAGCGTATCAGTTCCTATTTTAGGTTCTTATTTTAGTTTTTTAAGAATTATTTCTTTAATCAGCCTGCTGTCTCCTCTTCCTTTTGTTGCAGCCATTGCCTGCCCTATCAGGAAATGCAGGGCTTTTTCCTCTCCTGCTTTGTAATCTTGCGCAGCTTTTTCATTTCTTTCAAGAACTTGGAGGCAAACAGCTTCAATCTCTTTCCTGTTATCAATTCTTCCAGCATTTTTCAGCCTTGATTTAGGAGAAAATGATTTTGGAATGAATTTGTTCAATGTGTGCTTTGCAATTTCTTCTGTTATTGTTTTTTTATCTAAAAGCTCAAGAAGTTCAATGAAATGCTCAGGCTCAATCTTCACTTCATTCAGCTCTTTCTTGTTCCAGTTCAAAACTCTCAGCAGCTCGATTGTTGTCCAGTATGCCGCGAGCTTCGGATTTGCCTTTTTTGCAACTTTTTCAAAGAAATCTGCAAGCTCCATGCTAGAAGCGAGAACTCTTGCGGCTTTTTCATCAATTTCGTACTTAGAGACAAAGCGGTTTATCTTTGCCCTTGGAGACTCTGGAATTGTTTTTTCAATGTCTTCAATTTCTTTCTTGCTGAGCTCAATAAGAGGCAGGTCTGGGTCAGGAATGTATCTGTATTCTTCTGTCTCTTCTTTTGCCCTCATCGCAATCGTAACTTTCTGGATATCTGAGAATGTTCTTGTTTCTCTCGCGACTTTCCCGCCTTTTTTCAGCAGCTCTGTTTGCCGCATTATTTCAAAATCAATTGCTTTTTCAACTGAAGTGATGCTGTTAAGATTCTTGACTTCAACCCTGTCTCCCTGCTTCCCCTCAAAATTTACAGAGACATTCACATCCGCTTTTATTCCAGCATCTTTGTCAAGCGCCTTTATGTAGCTTAAAGTAAGAACAAGATGATTCAGCCACTCGCGCGCTTGCTTGCTTTCCCTGAAGTCTGGCTCTGTAACTATCTCGACAAGAGGCATTCCGCATCTGTTGTAATCTATGTTTCCTGTCTCAGGATCCCATCGCGCTGGATCTTCTTCAATATGAACGTGATGTATTTTTATCCCAAGAAACTCACCATCTGTTCCGACAGGCACTGAATATGCTCCAGAAGTTGTGTCCTGAAAGCCTTTTGGCAAATCAGGCCAGTCATAATGCTTTCTCTGCCATATCAAACTTGAAGAGGAAATTTTGCATCCGAGCATAAGAGATATCGCGATAACTTTGCGCAGAGCCTCATGATTTGGAAGCATCGGCTTGCTTCCAGGCTGCGCTGTGCACACCGGACAAATATTGGTATTTGTCTCAGCGGTTTTGTAATTTGTCGGGCATCTGCAGAAAAGCTTTTCAGCAGTAGTCAAGTAACCATGAATTTCCAACCCTATTTTTACTTTTGCCTGTTCCATCTTTTATTTAAGCAGTTTTTCCAGTTTTTTAATCTTTATCCTTGTCCCTGCAAGTTTCTTGTTGCATTCATTTACAAGAAACTTGAGATAAGCATCTGGAACAAGAATTTTGCCCTTGCAGGCTACTGGAGCTGCGAGAATTTCTGTTGAAAGCATCTCTACAATGTTTTTTCTGCTTATTATGCCTGATTTTTTCCAACCCGCATTTCTTGCAGCAGATGTCAGCGCGATTGCATCATTGAATGTGCTGCAGGCAATGTGCATTATGCAGGGCTCATGCTTCAGATAGATTGTTTCCTTGCATCCTGCATTCTTCAGCGCTTTTTTTATTTCATTAAAAGAAACAGGGGCGTGTTTTTTGAAAAGAAAAACTTTTTCCCGCTTTTTGCCTGTTTCTTTTATCAAGATTATTCGTCCGGCGCAGCTGGATGTTGTGTAAAAATCCTTTTTTGAATTTATCAGCCTTACAAGAGGCAGAATTGCTTTGTCAATTGCATGCGCGGAAGATTTGTCAGGCTTGCTTAGAAATTGCCGCTTTTGATGCTCAAAAAGCATAGCTTTTTGGCGTGCTGAAAATTTTCTATTTTCATCATGCTGGAAGCTCATTTTAATCTGTTAAACTAACTCCATTTCTCAATATATCTTTGATTAAAGGATCTTCCTTGTGCTTTAAGTCATCTTCAGAGAAAAAATGAATCTGGATTACTTTTTTATTTTTCTTTGATATCTTCTCTGATAATACATGAATGGATTTCTCAATTTTTGCCCTGTTTTTTGTTTTTTTGCCAAGAATCACCGCCAAGTCTATATCTGAATTTTCAGTGAAAATTAATTTTGAATAGCTGCCAAAAAGAATTATTTTTTTTATGCCTCTTGTTTTTGAGATATCGCTTACGAGCCCTAATAATAAAAACTGGATTTTTAATGGCAAGTTTGATATCCTGCCTCTTTCTCTTAAGATCTCCTTCACAGTCGCGCTTTCAATATTTAATGAATAAATCCTCTTTTCTTCTTTTAACAAACTGAGAGTCAATAGTTTGTTTAAGGCTGTGTCTAAAGGAACATTATTTATCATCGCCTTTTCTTTTATTTCCTTTCTTGAATATCTGCTTCCAGGGCTGATTGCAAGAAACAAAATTACCTTGGCGCAATTTTTGTCAATTAAATTAAGCAGCATTTTTTAAAGATTTTATTTTATTTAAATAAGGGATTACTGTGATTATTAGGAATTTACTGGCGTCTTGTCTATATTTTTCTTCCATAAACGCTGTCCCAGTATAATACTGGGCATTTGTTCTTTTTGCTTTTGCCATCACCAAATCATTCAAAAGATTAAGAAATTCATTATACCCTATATTAAGCATTTTAACTATCTCTTTGTCTTTGATTAATTCTGACAAGACATCTATTGTTGTCTGATGAACATTAAAGTCTATTTTTATATTGAATTTGTCAGCTAAAAATAGTTTGGTAACATCATGCATGGCATAATACCCCGATATTATGCTCCATCTTGGGAATTTTTTAATGTTGAATTTGCAATGATCTAAATTCTCTTTGTAAGAATTTAAGAAGAAGTTTAAATAGCGGGGTTTTTCAGTTTCAATTATCCTGCTAATTCTTTTTGTCCTGAAAAGGTAATCTATCTTCTTCATTATATTACCATATTTTTGGTATTTATAAATCTATTTATTTTTAATTATACCATTTTTTAGGTATTATTTTTACCAATTTAATGGTATCACCTCAATGAACTGATGGACGGATATAGAAATTTTCATTTTTCCAGTTTTTCAAATGTCCTTGCAATCTGAAACATTCTTGCTTCATTGAAGGCAGGAACCATTATCTGAAGCCCTATTGGAATTTTGTTTATTTTTCCTACAGGAACGCTGATTGCAGGAATGCCTGCAAGATTTGCAGGAATTGTCATTGCGTCATATGAATACATTTCTTCTGTGCTTATCTTGGCGCCTATTTTATGCGGCAATTTTGGAACAGTAGGGCAAATGATAGCATCAACTTTCTTGAAAGCAGATTCAAATTCTTGCTTTATGAGCTGGGCTGCCTTTAAGGCATTTCTGTAATACAATCCGTGATATTCTGCCTTGCTTATTTCGCTTCCGCCGAGAATTCTTCTGAGAACTTCTGGACCGCAGACTTCCTCTATTCTGAAGCCGTATTTTCTGCCGTCAAATTTTCTTGTTCCTGAGAAAAACTCAACATAATTTATCGGATAATATGCCTGGACAGCAAGCTCTATGTGCTTCAAGTCAATTTTTTCAAGCTTCCAGCCATTTTTTTTGCATGCCTCTTCGGTTTTTTTCCTTATATGCTCGTAAATTCCTTTGTCACAGAGTTTTTCAAAGTCCGGCGACAAGGCGACTTTTAGCTTTGGTATGGTTTCAATTTCTTTTTCATAGCTTGGAATCTTTTCATCAAAAGTTATCGGGTCTTTTTCATCTTCTCCCGCGATAATGCCAAGAAGCAATGCAGAGCCGTAAACATCATTGCTGAAAGTGCCTATCTGCTCAAGAGACATTGCCAAATCAATAAGCCCATATCTTGAAACAAGCCCATAGCTTGGCTTTAGTCCGATTGTGTTGCAGTTTGATGCGGGATTTCTTATGCTTCCGCCTGTGTCCGAACCGAGAGCAAGGTCGCAAAATCCTGCTGAAACAGCGGCTGCGCTTCCTGAACTGCTTCCTCCGGGAATCGCATCTGCGGCGGGATTTTTTATAGGCCCGAAAGCAGATGTTTCTCCTGAGCTTCCGCAGGCAAACTCATCCATGTTTGTCATTCCGATGATTATTCCATCTTCTGATTTTATCTTTTCAATAACACTAGCATCATAAGTTGCTTTGTAATTTTCAAGAGTTTTTGAGGCGCATGTCGCAAGCAAGCCCCTGACATTTATATTGCTCTTGACAGCAATCGCAAGCCCGGCAAGCTTTCCAGCTTTTCCTTGCTTTATTTTTTTGTCAATTTCGCGGGCTTCTTTCAGCGCATCGGGATTGATTTGGATGAAAGAGTTTATTCTGCTGTCCTCGCTTTTTATTTTTTCAAGAAACTGCTGGATGTTCTTTTCTGCGCTCAGTTTTTTTGATTTCAATAATTGCAGCTTTTCTTGAGTGCTCATTTTATTATCTCCCGCATTAATTTATTTATATAACTCATATTGCTGTCTTTTAATATAAGAACATCAAAATTTTTCTTATAATCCTTTAAATTTTCTTTTACATTGCTATTCAAAAAACCAATTTTTATTACATTATCATATTTAGCACCTTTAATCATGTTCAAGTCATCTATTGAATCTCCCAGCAATAGGATGTTCTTTCTATCTTTTATTTTTTTAAAAACAGGATAGTTTTTGATTGCAATTTCTTCTTTGTTCATTGCATGGATTATCGGCTTTTTAACTTCAATAGCATTTCCTTTTCTGTCCCAACTGTAGATATTGGTGATTATGTAAATATTGCTGTAAAGTCTTTTTTCTTTTTCAAAGAGCATTGGAATAGTATTTCCCACTCCGCTTGAAGAAATTATCACCAAGGGAATGTTATATTTATGCAGGACATCAACAAATTCTAAAGCCCCTTCTCTGAATTTTATGTTGCCCTCTCTCACTATTCTTTCCAAATGACTTTTATTGAGGCCTGATTCAATCAATAACTTGAAATGTTTTGTCCACCATTCATTCATTTTTTTCTTTTTTATTTTTGTTGGAATTTTCAGATTCATTTCAATTGGATGATATTTATTGAAAAGAGCCTTGGCTTTTTCCGAATAGTCTTTGCTTATATAGTGATGGTCTCTGAGAATAGAGATAATTGAAGGAACATAGTTTCCTTTGACATATGCTTTTGTCAGAGTTCTGTCAAAATCTGTGAGAACATGAATTTTATCTTTTCCCTGCTCTGAAAATATTTTCTTCTTTTTTTCCAGATCTTTTGGATTAACAATTAAAAAATTTTTCATTTCCAGCCCCCTTTCTCAGCTTTTATCCAGCCGCCTTCCTTGTTAGGGGCGTTTTCAAAAAAAGATTTTCTGAAATCTTTTTTGCAGGAAGCTTTTGTCTCTTTTCTTGTCATCTCTTTTCTCCTGACGCCCTCTGCTTCCGGCAGCTTGAGCGTTTCAAGCTCTTTGGCAAATTTGTCCATTATCTGCTTTGCCTCTTTCTTAATCTCCTGCCTCTCTTTCTCGCTTACTTTATGCCACAAAAAATCCATAGTTATAGAAGAAAAACGCTATTTATAAAATTAATCAAAAAACAAAAAATTATTTCCTTGAATCATTAAGCGTCTTGATTCCGGTTATCAGCGCCCATATCCATAGAGCTATCCATAGAGGATATCCTATAATCGCCCCGATTATTGTAGCCACCAAAACCACTCCAGTCAGGCTCAGCACAAGCTGAATTATCCCCGTCTCCTTTTCGCCAAATATTATTGTTCCGAGCCCGGGCAGAAAAATATTCACTATTATTCCAGCCACAATTGTTGATTCACCTATCTTTTTCTTTGGCATTTTACCTCCTTTTGTTTACTAGATAAATTATACTTGCGATAATTGTTAATATAGATGCATCAATTCTTCCTGTGAAAAATGCGAGAATTCCGGCAGCTAAAAGCCCCCACATCCACCCTTTATCAGCTGTTTTTATTACCATTCTGTTGACGCAGAAAATCAGCACAGCCATTGCAAGATAAGAGATTCCCATTGAAACAAGAACAGCTGCTGTAAGAGTAGTCAGGGAAGGGGATATTGAAGCCAATGAAGGATTCTCCTGCAATGCAGTATTCACCATGCTTATCAGCCAGTCTTTGAAAAATATTACAATTATTCCGTTCAAAAGGAAAAGAACAGAGGCTATTATTGCAAGAACATTTGCAGAATTCGGCAATTTTTTTACTATTGCTTTTTTCTTGACTTTAACTCTCTTTTTTGCCATATCCTAGCAAGGTATTTTTGTTTTAAAAACCTTTTTATGGAACAAGCCTGTCTCTGTCTCTTGGAAACAATGTGCTTTCTCTTATGTTTTCAAGTCCGAGCATCGCCATTGTCAATCTTTCAAGCCCTATGCTCCAGCCGGCATGCTGAGGAATTCCATATCTGAAAGAATTTATGTAATCCTCAAAATGTTTTGGATTGAGCCCTTTTTCTTTTAACTGCTTGATGAGCAAGTCTGGAAGATGAACTCTTTGCCCCCCTGAAGAAATTTCTATGTTTCCGTAAATAGCATCAAATCCTTTTTCAGGCAAAATGTAAAATGGCTTGAGCTTTGAAGGCCAGTTGTGCACCAATATAACCGCATCTGGAAAAAGCTCGCAGAGCTTTCTTTCCCCTTCAGGCGGCAAATCGTCGCCCATGCTTATTTTCACCTTGTTCTTTTTCAATAATTGAATTGCTTCGTTATATGAGAGATACTTGGCTTTAGGGATTTTTAGTGTAATGCCCAGTTGTTTAAGCTCTTCAGAACAGCCGTCATTAATCTGCTTTGCAATGAATTGGACAACTTTTTCAAGCTCTTTCATGACTTCCATATCATCTGCGAATGCGACTTCAATATCCATCTGCCTTGCCTCATTTATGTGCCTTGGGGTATTGTGCTTTTCAGCCCTCCAGACAGGAACTGTCATGAAAACTTTTTCAAGAGGCATGCACATTTGCTTGTAAAGCTGAGGAGACTGGGCGAGATAAGCGGGCTTTTCAAAATACATTACAGGAAACAGCTCTGTCCCTCCCTCTGATGCTGCTGAAATTATGCAAGGCGTTTGTATTTCAATAAACCCCTTGTTCTTGAAAAAACTTCTGAAAGAGTTTATTATTTCAGACTGTATTTTGAAAATTGACTGTGTTCTTCTGCTATGCAAATCCAGGCTTCTAAAATCAAGCCTTTTCGGCATCTCTGTCTTGCTTCTGTCTCCGATATCTATCGGCAGCGGCTGCTCTGAAATGCTCATGACTTCGATTTTGTCAGGGACAACTTCCTTGCCTCCTGGAGCCTGCTTGCTTGCCTTTAATTTTCCTTCAACAGCTATGACAGATTCTTTTGAAAGCTTTGAAAGGGTTTCAAAAACATCTTTGGATGTTTTTTCCTTGTGCGCTGTTATCTGGATTAATCCGGAAACATCCCTGAGAATGAGGAATTTCAGGTTTCCCATGTCTCTCACTTCAAAAACCCATCCTTTCAGAAGAACTTTTTCCCCCTCTTTTTCCTTTAATGCTTCAGCAGCAAGACTTCTTTCCATAGTCTTAGAATAAAAACCAGCTATTTAAAATTTACCTATCTTTATCTGATGTGCTTCTTAATAATGCCTGCGATTTCCTTGCCGTCTGCTTTTCCCTTCAGCTTTAACATTGCAATGCCCATTAGGGCATTGAAAGGCGCCCCTTTGTTCTCTTCAATTATCTTTTTGACTTCTTTTTCAATATCTCCGGAGCTTGCTTTTTTCATTTCAATTTTTTCTCCTTTCGCGGTTTTTGCCATAACTTCTTTTATTGAAGATTCAGAGATTTTCCCTCTTTCAACTTGCTCAAGGATGTTTTTTATCTGTTCAAAGTTGATTTCAAGCTTTTCTCTGCTTATAATCTCTTTAGGCCATAAAATTAGCGATTTTGCAATAATGCTCTTGTCAATTTTCATTTTCCCAAGCTCGAGAAACTCCTGAAGCTTGTTTTCTTTTGCGATTATGCCAGCATATTCTTCGCTTAAGCCAAGTTTTTTCAAATCAGAGATAATAACCTCTCTCAGTGCAGGGAGATTGCTTTTTGTTTCTTCAATCATCTTGTCAGAAATTTTCACAAGCTGAATGTCTGTTTCAGGATACATTCTTGCCGCTCCAGGCAAGGGCCTTATGTATCTTGTCTCGCCGTTTTCAAGAGCATCCCTGACTGTTGCCTCAACCTTTTTTCTTTTCTTTAAAAGTTCTTTCTGCCTTTCAATTTCTTTCTCGATTGTTTTTGGAATTAATGCTGGCTCCTGAACCCCTTTTATCTCTGTTCTCGCGCCGTTTCTTATTGACAAATTAACATCTTGCCTTATTGTCCCGATTCCCCGCTTGACTTTGCATGCCCGCAGGATATCGCCTATCTTGAGCGCCACTTTCTTTGCCTGCTCTGCATTTTTTATTTCGGGGCTTGTTGAAATCTCAACAAGGGGAATACCCAATCTATCTAATTTGAATGTTACAGAATCTTTTGTTTCTGCTGTCCTTCTTGCAGAATCCTCTTCAAGCATTATGGCGGGAATTGAAATTTTTTGATTGTCTATTTTAACATAGCCGTCTCTTGCAATAATCATTGTTCTTTGGAATCCGCTTGTATTGCTTCCATCAATGACTGTTTTCCTCATAACTTGAGAAACATTGACAGGGGTTGCATTCAGCAGAAGGGAAATTTGAAGCGCTATTTTTAGCGCTTCTTGATTTATTGCATGCGGGGGCTCTTCATCAAGCTCAAGAAGGCAAGTTTCCTGAGAATATGCTTCATAGACAAAAGTTTTTTTCTTTTCAGCTTCATAAGCAGCAGCTATGTCGATTTTTCCTGTCTCGCCAGCAACAGGATTAAGTTTTCTTTTTATTTTTATGTCTGGTTTGTCAGCTCTTATAGAAGAAGGACATTCGCAGAACAGCTTGTTTGTATCAAGCTGCTGATGAATTTCAATTCCTATTTTCAAGCCAAGAGCTTTTTCCATTTTAGTCAAGAATTGGATTGCCGGAATTATTAAGGAATCCTTTTTCGCTTAGCTTTTCATTGAATTCGCCGGCAATGTTTTTCAGCATAAGCTCGCGGATTTCAGATGCTTTTTTTGTCTTCCCCAGCACCCAGCCCAGCTTTACATAAGCTGTTTCAGGCAAAATGTCTTCAAGAAATATGACACCTGCCTCAAGAAGCTGCCTGCCTGGACTGTAGACATTTGGATTTAATCTTCCGAAAATAGTCTGAGGAGCAAAGCAGACTGTAACGCCGGATGCAATCGCTTTTTTTATTGATGGAAGCCAGTCATATTTGCTTTCAGATGTCGCGACATGCCCCAATCCAGTAGCCTCAACAATAACTCCCTTGTATCCCTGCTTGACAAGGAAATCAAGAATGTCTGGCTTGGCTCCTGGATAATATTTTATCAACGCAACATTTTCCTCAAAATTTCCCTCAACAGAAACTTTTTTCTTGTCATCTCTTTTTTTGAACTCGGAAATTTCTTTGATCTTTCCATTTTCATTTATCTCTGCAATCGGCAGCGCATTGATTGATTTGAAAGTGTCGCGCCTTGATGTATGCATTTTT
>Ga0315289_10007727_pt1 | contig 15643 bp, 14 predicted proteins | sample YL17G11_40_MG_FD_203452 | JGI IMG/M metagenome (GOLD analysis project Ga0315289, IMG submission 203452) | Sediment microbial communities from Yellowstone Lake, YNP, Wyoming, USA - YL17G11_40 | ecosystem: Environmental > Aquatic > Freshwater > Lake > Sediment | place: USA: Wyoming | collected... | reverse complement strand
CGTAGCCGACAATGGAAATAGCTAGACTGGTATTGAGTTTTTTTCTAATCGATCCGGCCAGTAAGCCGGCTACTTGCGCGGATACGCCGTTGGTCTTCTTCAAAAGAGAAGGATGAAGCCCTAGGAATCTTTTTTTGGCCTCAAGAGAATAAACTACCAGGCCGCCCTTAAACACTGTTGATGAGCCGGGGACCTGTGTCAATAGGTAAGATAAATACCCGCCGCTGGCCGATTCTGCCGCAGCCAGGGTGAGGCCTTGTTTTTTTAGGGCGGTTATTAATTTTTTTACTGTTTCCATAACCGCTATTTTAGCATAAAATAGGGATTGTCATGAAAGTCTTTACTGCTGATTTTGTAGAAAAGATCCGGCGCACCGACAGTGTGGCCAGCTTTCGTTTTAAACCGGCCGAGCCGTTTAGTTTTGCGGCCGGGCAGTTTTTGCAGGTGATGTTTGATCCGCAAAACCCGGCCGACAAAGAGCTGAACAAATATCTTTCATTTTCCTCGGCCCCGGGTAAAGAATATATCGAAGTCACCAAGCGTTTAAGCGAAAGTCAGTTTTCCGCCCGGCTTAAAGCGCTTAAATCCGGAGACGAAGTGGTGGTGAAAGCGCCGCTGGGGAAGTGTGTATTGGGGCCCGGCCAGGAAAGAATAGCTTTTGTGGTGGGCGGAATAGGGATCACTCCGGTTATTTCCATGCTGGAGGACGTATACGCGCGCAAGCTCAATGTCGATGCGGCCTTGTTTTATTCTAACCGCAGCGAGGCGGATATCGCCTTTAAGCCGGAGCTGGACCACTGGCGCGCGTCCCACCGGCTGCGGGTGTTTTATTATCTGACCGACTGCCCGCCTCGCGGCAAAGGCTGTATTTTTGGCCGGATCAACAGCCAGGCATTGAAGGAAAATCTTGACGATTGGCCCGAGCGCCAGGTTTTTATTTTTGGCCCGCCCAAGATGGTGGAAGTCATGAAAGCCGCTTGTCTTGAGGCAGGATGTTTGCCGGAGAAGATAGAGACGGAGAGTTTTTTAGGGTATTGAAGGTAGGGGAGGGGCATGCCCCTCCCGTTATAAAACGTAAATGATTGTTTGTCAGCGGGCGAGGCATGCCTCGCCCCTACAGGATAAATTTTTGGTGAAATTGTTTCATATAAAAAGGGGGGCAAGGCCATGAAAGATAAGGTAGAGAAGGTGTTACAGGAGATACGGCCGGCTTTGCAGGCTGACGGCGGCGATGTGGAGCTGGTGGAGGTGACCGCTGACGGTGTGGTCAAGGTGCGGCTGCAGGGCGCGTGCGGCTGCTGCCCGATGGCTAACCAGACTTTAAAGCTGGGGATAGAGAAGAAGCTCAAAGACGCTATCCCGGGCGTAAAAAGAGTGGAGCAGATATAAGCGTGCGTTTGCGCTATATGCGTAATTTTTCTCACTGCGAACGATTTTTCCTGTGATGATCAGCATTGTTTGTGTCCCAACGCAAACACGCTGCGGCGGCCCGGCGTGCCGCCTCGCTCGCGTTTGGGGTTTCGCTCTCCTCGCTACGCTCGGAACCTTGCCCGCTCAACCCCTAAAAGCGTTTTGCTTTTGGGACACAAACAATGCCGCTTAATGTGTGAAAAGTATCGCGCATAATACCAATTTATAATCGTATATTTGCTTGTCCTAATGCAAACAGATGTGAAAATAAATTAAACTACTATGAATTTTGTAGCCAGGTTTTTTCATGAGACCCTGTATCTCTGGCTGGATATCTCGCCTTATCTTTTGCTGGGCTTGGCGGTAGCCGGCTTGCTGCATCTGTTCCTGGGAAAAGATTTTATCGTCCGGCACCTGGGCCGGCCGGGCCCCTCCTCCATCATCAAGGCTACGCTTTTGGGCATACCGCTGCCTTTGTGTTCCTGCGGGGTGATGCCGGTGGCCAGCTCCCTGGAAAAAGACGGGGCGCACCGTTCCAGCATACTGGCCTTTATGGTATCTACGCCCACAACCGGGGTAGATTCTATGCTGGCTACCTATTCTTTGATGGGGCCGTTGTTCGCGGTTTTTCGGCCGCTGGCGGCGTTGATCTCCGGGCTCGCGGTCGGCCTGTTGGATTATTTTTTTGGCGGCAAAAGCGGCCCGGTCCGCGCGATGCCGGTTCATACCCATGCCAAGTTATCCGCCAAGGAAAAAATAAAGGAATTTTTTTCTTACGCTTTTGACGAGATACCCCGCGATATCGGGAAATGGCTCCTGGTCGGTACCCTGCTGGGCGGTTTCATCTCCGCGCTGATCCCGGCGGGCCTGCTTTCGCGTTATCTACCATTCCCTTTAGATTTCGCCGCGGCGCTCGCGGTGGGCATACCTTTATACGTTTGTGCCACCGGCTCGATTCCCATCGGGGTGTCTTTGATCCATTCCGGTTTTAGCCCGGGCGCGGCGTTAGTGTTTCTGATCGCGGGCCCGGCCACCAACACCATCACGCTTTCTTTTGTCCGCCTTAAAATGGGGGCACGGTCCTTTTATCTCTACTTGGCCAGCATAACCCTGACCGCTATTTTGATGGGCTTAGGCCTAAACGCGGTCTGGTCGCTGGTTGCCGGCCGCGTCGACCTGACTGCCGGTGCCGGCGATATGCTGCCGCTTTGGTTGCGGTCGGCTAGCGCCTTGATCCTGCTGGCCTTGATTTTTAAGGGGGCATGGCGACCAAACGCCTGCGCGATCAGCGCTGGTCCCGGCGCGCAGATCGTGATCGCGGTGCCGGACATCCATTGCCGGCATTGCCAGATGACCATTGAAGCCGCGCTTAAAGGCTTGCCCGGGGCGGCTAAGGTCTGGGTGGACGTGGAAAAGAAGGCAGTTTATATCAGTGGCCGGCTCGACCGGCAAACCGCGATAGACCGGATAAAGCAAGCCGGTTACAATCCTCAGTAAATAAGCCTTTACGTTTTTATACCGGGGTTCTTACCCTCAATCTATATATTCAAAAATAGCATACTATAGCATATTTTTTTGAGAGTAGGAATTTAAGCTGGGCGGCAGCCTTTTTAAAAAAACCTTTTTAAAAAATCGCCTTGACAGCTACCGGTTTAGCATGGTATATCTAAATACTTGTGTCGTCTTTGGGGGAAGGCGCTGCAAGAGAATTGTTTAGTGATTAATAACCTTTTTAAGCCACGGAGGTATTCTCATGTCTTCCCCCAAGTCAGTCAGCCGCAAAGTGTTTTCCTTTCTTACCGCTTTATTCTTCACTTTTTCCTGTATCCCCTTACAAGTTTTCGCTCAAGCCCCGGCTTTGCCCGCGCCCGGACAACTGCTTGCTCCCTCCCAGGCTTATTCTTTCCCGGTGCTCAAAGCCATCAAACTTGACCCGCAACATCCTTTAGACATCGAGTTTATCGTCGACACCGGCAAACAGGGCCGTATTGATAAAGCTGAAGCTGACCGCCTGATCAACTACTTTTTAGCCGGCCTGACTATTCCCGAAAGCGAATTATGGGTAAACTTGTCGCCTTTTGAGCAGGACCGGGTCACCACCCCGGCTTTGGGTCAGACCGATCTGGGTAAAGATATGTTGGGCCAGGATTATATTTTGAAACAAATGGCCGCCTCGCTGACCCACCCGGACAGCCCTACCGGACAAGACTATTGGAAAAAAGTCCAGGCCCAGGTCATCCGCGCCGGCGCGGACAGTTTCAGCAAAGTCTGGATCATGCCGGACCACGCCACTATTTATGAGCATAAAGATATGGCCATCATCGCCGAAGCAAAATTGAAGGTGATGCTGGAGCAGGATTGTTTGGCGGCAAGTAAAGCGTATAGCGTACAGCGTATAGCGGATAGTAAAGGTAAAGACGGTTCCCCACTATACGCTAAACGCGATACGCTATCCGCTAGTTCAGCCAGCCAGGCCATGCGCGAAACCATCTTGCCCCAGATAAATAAAGAAGTCAACGAAGGCGAAAATTTCGCCGCTTTACGCCAGATCCATAATTCGTTGTTATTAGCAGTCTGGTTTAAGGAAAAGTTCAAGCAGTCGTTTTATCGCGACTACATCAATAAAGGCAACATCAAAGGTATTGACTTAAACGATAAAAACGCCAAGCAGAAGGTCTATGACTTATACGTGCAGGCGTTTACCAAAGGCCTTTATAACGTGGTGCGCAAAGAAAAGTCCGGCGCGCAGACCGTGTACCGCAAATACTTTTCCGGCGGGCTTAATGAAGCTACGCTGGGGATTACCAGCGCTAAAATAGTGGTGGATGAGCGAACCGCGGCCGGGACGCCCAGGGGCGGTCCCCTAGTCAGTCTAGGGACCACATCTGACCCTAACGCTAGAGAAATAACCGCTGGCACATCGATCCAGCCCAGCCTGCCCGCTGACAGCGGCGGCAGGGGCGAGGGCGCGGCTGTGTTAAACCGGGATATCGCAGAACAGGCCAGTGAGGTTTTTACCTGGAACGGTTCGCCGGTCGAACCAGGCCGGACGGTTTTTCCTTCGACTGACAGGATCATCGCCCGCACCTTGCCGCGCGACAGCGTTAATGTTTTAGGGATAATCGAGCTAACCGGCTTAGGTGATAATAATCGTCCGGCAGTCCGGATCACTTACGACTTGGGCATGAGGCAATTGACCATTGCCCCTAAGTCCGGTGAGCCGATCATTTTTTATAACATCGACACCCCTTCATTTGTTTACGGCGCCCAGACCTTGGAGATAGTAGTGCCGCAGAACCGAATAGACCGTATGGATCAGAATAAGCGAACATTGATGCCCATACCCGGATTAAACGTAAATCTAGTCGCCCAGCCCCTTGACCGTAATCAATTATGGGATCGCTTTAGGGGCATCAGGGTCTGGTCTGAGTCGTTAGGTAAAAATGGCGGCGATCAGCCTTTGCTTTTACTCACTAAAGGAGCGATGCAGGCTTACGCCGCCGGTAAAACCGTCAGCGTGCCAATAGGCAAAGCCACAGCGGATATTTCTTTTTATTCAGACCTGGGCAACACCCCCAGGTTCAACGTTGACGTAAGAGGCGACAAAACCGAAAACTTTAAGCTCGACGTGCCAGTGCTACAGCCCAGCCTGCCCGCTGACAGCGGCGGAAGGGGCGAGGGCGCGACGGCGGCAGTTTTGCAGGCTAACGCGGCTGATGCACAGGAATTTGCGCTGGCGAGATTTACCGAGAAACTGCGAGACAGTTCGGGAAACGCCCAGAAGACAGAAGAGATGCTGGAAGAGGCTTTGTCTTTGTGGAAAACCGACAACGACCTCGCGCGCAAGAAATTGGCGATAATAGCGCAAAACCGAGGCTTTATCGGTTACATCCAGGGCCGTGTTCAAAGTAACAAAATCGAGTTGGCGGGAGAAACCGGTCTGCTTGATCTGGCCTTCAGGCTCAAGGTAAAAGAATACGCGACCTTGCTGACTATCGAAAGTAACGAGGTGCGTCAGGCTAGGCTAGAGCAAGATTTTACGGATTATTTCGGCGAGGAAGCCCGGACCTTGACCAAAGCTTCAGCCCGGTTAGAGATCGAAGGCGGCCACATCGATTACCCTGACTTTTTTATGTACATCAATCCCAAGAATCCCGATGACTGGAAGGTCCCGCATAATTACAACATCGCCATGGCCCTGGACCAATTTAATGTGATGGCCGCGGCCAAGCGTAATAACCTGGGAAAGATCAGGGCCAAGTTCGTTGATTATGGGACCACATTGGAGATCGATTTACGAGATCTGCCAAAATACGGCGACGAAGATGCTTGCCTGAAATTAAAAGAAAAATATAAAGACAATATGCCGGCTATGTTTCTTTTAGGCGTGATCCAGGCGGCTATTGACGAAGGCTTTAATATCGAGGGCGCTGATTTTGTTATTCAGGGTAACGTGCCCTTAGCTTCCGGTTTGTCTTCCAGCGCGGCGACTGATGTAAGCGTAGCTTTGGCTTGTTCGCAGATGTTCGGCTGGGGACTGGAGAAACAGGATGACGTGACCAAATTTAAGCTGGCCATGTTTGCCCGTAAAGCTGAACTTTCGCCTTTGACCGGTTCTTCCTGCGGTTATCTGGACCAGCTTACCGTGGTCTTTGGCAAAAAAGACCATATGGTGGTTTTGGATTACGGCGGAGTCCCCTATATTTACGCGAAATTAGCCGCCTTAGAAAAGAAAAAGAAAGACGGGGCCCCAATAACCGACGCCGACCAAATAAATCAGGACGACATCGCCAGGCTGGTCATCGGTTATGTCCCCACATCAGCCTTGACTAGTAGAGGGTACGAATTTGTGGTGGTCCATGGCGGGGTCAAACGTTCCGGCGAGACCTTGGGTACCACTAAGTACGTTACCCGGGCTAGAGTCGAGACGCCTCTGGCCGGAGCGATCTTGGCCAGGCTGGTGGGTCCAGCCGAGCTTACGCATACCGGCTTTTACGATATTGCACAACTGGAAGGGGCAAAAGACGCCTGGCCTAAGGACCCAGCTTCCCAGATCGCCTATAAACGGGCGCTGCATCAGTTGGGACAGAAGGAACGTACTCTTGAGTTTGGCGATGCCTTAAGAAACGGGAGAATAGACGACGCCAAAAGAATATTTAGTAAATCCGGCTGGAGCCTTTCCATGAAAGGGCCGTTTGAGATCACGGCTCTTGTGGACATGGGCGCGGTCACGCTGTGGGACCTGGGATGGCTGGCCAAATACGGTGTTGATCCGCAGAAGCTGTTTGGACAGCTAATCGCGACGGAGAGACTTGATCCTAAGACACGCACGGTTCTTAAGACAGATTGTCAAGACCTTGAGGGTTATTCCGGCGCGGTCAAGCTTAAGATATCGGCTATTTTAGAAACGCGGCTCTTACTGGCCGGCCAGGTGCTGGACAACAATCTGGATGACCTTAGAGACGCTTTATTGGCGCACGGCTTTGCTGCCCGGTTGACCGGCGGCGGTGGCGGCGGTTGCGTCGAAGCTATAACGGAAACACCGAACAACAACCAAGTGACTCGTGAAACAGTGGTGCGCGAGACTTTTCTTAACGGTTCCAGCCACCACTTTCCCAGGTTTTTGGCTTCGGTCACGGCTTCCGCCGGCCCGGAGATACTGATCGCCTATACCGCAGGACCCACCACCGCTATAAATAGCGGAAAGACCCGGCAGCGCTCGGCTCCTTTGAGTATGTTCGGTAGCGAAGGAAATCTTGCCGCGGCCCAGCAGGCAGGTATAGTGCCTTTTACGGGAGCTTCTTTTATGGCAAATGACCTGTTCGATCCGGAAAGCCCATTGTTTTATTCCGGCGCTTCCCTGCCTGCTGACAGCGGCGGAAGGGGCGAGGGGCCGGCGAATATCGGCGGCGTGACTTATAAAGGTTTAAGTTCCACTACCGAAAAGATCGGCGTGGCCGAGGACCTGTTGCCGGCCAACTCAGCGGGCATCAGCCCGGAATTGTTCTCTAACGGTTTCCGGCTGAAGATAGTCAGCATGGATGCGGTGAATAACTTACTTTAAGACCAGAGACCAAAGACCAGAGACCAAAGACCAACGCCGGAGGAATACAGCCTCCGGCGTCTTTTTTTGGCTTTACCGCGAAATTCAAGGATGGTATACTTTAACGATGCTTTATCAGGAAATAGTGCAGGCCTTTAACAAGGCTAAGGTGAAATATGTCGTGGTCGGCGGAGTGGCTTTTAATCTACTGGGAGGTTCGCGGGCCACGGCTGATCTGGATATATTATTAGCCATGGATGAGGATAATTTAAAAAAAACCATTAAGATCCTGCTTAAAAAAGGGTATAAAGTCAAACAGCCGGTGGACCCAATGGATTTTGCCGATAAAAAGATCAGGGATGTCTGGGTCAGAGATAAAAACCTTAAAGCGTTCAATTTCTATAAAGATAAAAGCGGTTATGAAGAGATCGATATAATCGTGGAATCGCCGGTAAGCTTTGAGCGGGCGCGTCAGGACGCGGTTATGATCGAGGCCGGCAAATATAAAATACCGGTTATCGCCATAAACAAACTGATCAAGATGAAATTAGCCGCGGCAAGAGAGCGGGATATTTTGGATGTTAAAGAGCTGAGGATAATAAAAAGGATGCGCCATGCGCGATAAGGAAGCCGGCTACGGTTGGGAGACTGATATTGAACGGGCGCGCCGGCATATGCGGGTCAGTCCGAAAAATAAGCTTATCTGGCTTAAGGAGATCAATGATTTGATCTGGTCGACCCTGCCGCAAAAACAAAAGCTTTTATATTGGAAGCGTCGCGCGAACCGGCCATAAGATTATGGTAACTAAACAAACCGTAGAACATGTGGCCAAGCTGGCCCGCATCGCCATAAACGATGTCGAAAAAGAATACCTTTGCGGCCAGCTTTCCAAGATACTGGATTATATCGACCAGCTTAAAAAAGTCGATGTGGACAAGGTCGAACCTTTGCGCGGCCTGCATCTGGAATCCGGCTCCCTGCGTCAGGACGAGCCGCGGGATTCGCGAGCCCAGGCCGATATCTTAGCCAACGCGCCGGCCCAGGAAGACAATTGTTTTAAAGTGCCGAAGGTAATCGAATAAAACCATGCCAGAACCATCTAAAACTGACTATGCATTTTATTGTGAGCGGGCTAAAAAGTTCCAACCGCAGCTGAACGCTTTTGTCCAGATCTACGATGAGCCCCTGAAAGGCGAAGGTGATTCACCTTTGGCCGGCGTGCCCATTGCCATAAAGGATAACATCTGCATCAAAGGCAAAGAGATCACCTGCGCTTCTAAAATACTTAAAGGCCACAAAGCAGTTTATGATGCTACAGTAATAACTCGTCTTAAAAAAGCCGGTCTGCGCATAATTGGCACCGCCAATATGGACGAGTTCGCTTTTGGTTCTTCCACGGAAAATTCCTGTTACGGCCCGGTGAAGAATCCCTGGGATACGAATCGTGTGCCGGGCGGTTCATCCGGCGGTTCAGCGGCGATCGTGGCAGCCAGGCTGGCGCCCATGGCTTTGGGATCGGACACCGGCGGATCGATCCGCCAGCCCGCCAGCTTTTGCGGGGTAGTGGGGTTTAAACCTACTTACGGCCGGGTCTCGCGTTTCGGCCTGGTAGCTTTTGGTTCAAGCCTGGACCAGATCGGACCGTTCACCACGGATTTTGAGGATTGCGCCCAGCTTTTAAATGTTATCTGCGGGTTTGACCCCAATGATTCCACTTCGGTAAATAAGCCCGTGCCGGATTTTACTCAAGCTTTGGTCGACGATGTCAAAGGCCTTAAAGTAGGCCTGCCTCGGGAATATTTTACCGCGGGTCTCGACAGCGAAGTCAAAAGCCGCCTGGATGAGGCAATCGCAGTCTACAAAGCCAAAGGCGCGCAGGTCTTGCCGGTCAGCTTGCCGCACACCCAATACGCGGTGGCCACTTATTACATCGTGGGCGCATCGGAAGCCAGCGCTAATCTGCAGCGCTTTGAAGGGGTGCGTTACGGCTCAAGAGTCAAGACCGCTGACCTCGTGAGCCTTTACACTGCTTCCCGCGAGTCCGGTTTCGGCGACGAGTCTAAACGCCGGATATTTTTGGGCACTTACAGTCTTTCCAGCGGATATTATGACGCTTATTACGTCAGGGCCTTAAAAGTGCGCCGTCTGATAAAAAACGATTTTGACGCGGCCTTTAAAGACGTGGATTTGATCCTTACCCCGACCGCGCCTACCCCGGCGTTTAAGTTCGGCGAAAAGACTCAAGATCCCTTAAGCATGTATTTATCCGATATCTACACGATCTCTGCTAACCTGGCCGGTTTGCCGGCAGTGTCTCTGCCTTGCGGTTTTAGTAATGATCTGCCCGTAGGATTGCAGCTGATTGCTAAAGAATTTGACGAAGAAACCTTGATCAGGGCCGGATACAGTTACCAGTGCGCTACGTATTGGCATAAGCAAATGCCAGATATCAAAAATGTGTAGGGACAGGCCTTGCGCCTGTCCGTTAATTTATGAGTAATTATCAAACAATCGTCGGATTAGAGGTCCATGTACAATTAAAGACCCGCAGCAAGATATTCTGCGCCTGCGCGGCCAACGTGGATGCCGCGCCTAACACCAATATTTGTCCGGTCTGCTGCGGTTATCCGGGGGTCTTGCCGGTGTTTAACGCTGAAGCTTTGAGCCTGGGCGTGCGCGCGGGGTTGGCCCTGCATTGTCGCGTCAACAGCCGGATCTGTTTCGAGCGCAAAAATTATTTTTATCCCGATCTGCCCAAAAATTACCAGATCTCTCAATATAAACAGCCCTTGGCTGAAGGAGGCAAGCTGCAGCTTGCCTCCGGCAAAGCCATCGGCATTACCCGCGTGCATCTGGAAGAGGATGCCGGAAAACTCATCCATAAAAACGGTTATTCCCTGGTGGACTTAAACCGCGTCGGCACGCCGCTGATGGAGATCGTCTCGGAGCCGGACATCTCAAGCCCCCAGGAGGCTTACGATTATCTGACCCGGTTAAAACTTATCCTGCAGTACGCCGGGATATCCGATTGCGATATGGAAAAAGGGACTTTACGCTGTGATGCCAATATTTCTTTAAAAAAACCCGAGGCTGCCGCGCTCGGCGTAAAAGCAGAAATAAAAAATCTAAATTCGTTTAAGGGCGTGCGCGACGCTCTGGCCCATGAAGAAAAACGCCAGGCCCAAGCACTGGATTCCGGGGAAAAGATCATTCAGGAGACCCGGCTTTGGGATGTCCAGGCTGACCGCACTGTTGTTATGCGTTCCAAAGAGGAGGCTCACGATTACCGTTATTTTCCCGAGCCGGACCTGCCGGATTTTTTGGTGACAAATGAGCTCATTGAGCGGGAAAAAGGCAATCTGGGGGAAGACCCTTTTGCTCGTCAGGCCAGGTTTGTCCGGGATTACCGGGTGAGCGAAAAAGACGCCGTAATACTTGTGGCCGATAAATGGCTGGCTGATTTTTTCGAAAAGTCCTGTGAACATTTTGATCAGCCTGATAAGATATGTGGCTGGGTTCTGGGGCCGTTTTTAGAGCAGGTGAATGATCTTGGCCGGGACAAGATAAAGCTGAGCGCCCGCGATCTTGCCCGGATCGCCGAGTTGTTTGTTACCGGCAAGTTAAACAATCTCATGGCCAAAAAAGTGTTGAACCAGGTCTGTTTGACCGGTGAGGATGCCCAGAAAATAGTGGAACGCGAAGGCTTAGCTCAAGTTTCCGGAGAAGATGCATTGGCCGGGCTGATCGCCGACACGATAAAACAAAATCCTGCCGGGGTAAAAGATGTCTTATCCGGCAACGACAAAGCCATAATGTTTTTGGTCGGTCAGGTGATGAAGAAATCCGGCGGTAAGGCTAATCCGAAAGTGGCCAGGGAGATGCTGGAAAAAGCTATCCGTCCATAAAATGATTGTAGGGGCGGACCTTGTGTCCGCCCGTAAAATAATTGAGCCGATCAAGGAGGTTCAGCATGAAAAGGCGTATAGTTTTTATTGTGGTGACTGCCGTAGCGGCGGCCGTAGTGTTCAGCGCTTATCAGGTGGGTTTTGCCAAAGGCAAAGAGCGCGATGAGCTTTATAAAAAGCTGGATGTCCTGGCGGAAAGTATGGCCGTAGTCGACCGGGATTATGTGGACCAGACCAAGGCCAAAGACCTGGTCTACGGCGCCATGGCCGGGATGATGGGATCTCTGGATTCTTACAGCCAGTTCATGACTCCCGACGAATATAAAGAACTGCTGGTGGATACCGAAGGCCAGTTCGGTGGCCTGGGCATAGAGATAGTGGTGCGGGAGAGCCTTTTGACCATAGTCTCGCCCATCGAGGACACTCCGGCCTGGGATTCGGGCCTTGCGGCCGGCGACATAATAGTCAAAATAAACGGCACAAGCACCAAAGGTATAACCGTCAACGAAGCCGTCAAGAAATTGCGCGGCGATGCCGGCACGAAAATCACGCTTACGGTGTTGGGCGAAAAAGACAAAAAACTGCGGGATGTCTCGCTTACCCGGGCTCTCATAAAGATCAAAGACATAAAACGGGCCGAGATCATCGAGCCGGGGGTGGGATATTTGCGTTTGAGCGAGTTCCGGGAAAACACTTCCAAAGAGATGGGAAAAGCCCTTAAGAACCTGAATGCGGAAGGCATGAAAGGCCTGGTAATAGATCTGCGCAATAATCCCGGCGGACTTTTATATTCAGCGATCGATGTCACCAGTTTTTTTATCAAAGACGGCGAGGTAATAGTTTCCACCCGGTCCCGTACCCAGAAGGAAGAAGTGTATAAAGCCGGCAAAGAGGAGACCAAATGTCTGGATGTCCCGATAGTGGTATTGATCAATAAAGGCAGCGCCTCGGGAAGCGAGATCATGGCGGCAGCCCTGCGTGATCATAGCCGGGCGGTCCTGGTGGGCGAGGCCAGTTTTGGTAAAGGTTCGGTCCAGACCATAAGGCCCTTATCCGACGGCAGCGCTCTTCGGCTGACCACGGCCAAATATTACACGCCTAACGGTATCAGCATACACGAGAAAGGCGTGGAGCCGGACATCAAAGTGGCCCTGGGCGACGGCAAAGACGGTCCCAGCGTTGAAGACGAGATCTTTGATAACCTGGATAAGGACCAAACGGCCAAAAATAAGTTTAATTATAAGAAAGATATCCAGCTGGTTAGAGCCGTGGACCTGCTAAAAGGGTTGATGGTACTATCCGGTAAGAAGTGATGTACACCCTTGGCATCGAAACGTCCTGCGACGAGACGTCCTGCGCCATAGTCAAAGGCCGCCGGATCCTGGCTAACGTCACTTTATCTTCCCTTAAAGAACACGTCAAATACGGCGGGGTAGTGCCGGAAATAGCCACCCGGGCGCACCTTACGGCCATAGACAAGGTCTTTGCGGCAGGGCTCAAACGTGCCGGTATACCGGCAAAAAAAATCGGCCTGATCGCCGTGACCTGTAAGCCGGGCCTAGCCGGCGCTTTAGTGGTGGGGCTTAATTTTGCCAAAGCTTTGGCCTTAGGGTTAGAGAAACCGCTTATCGGGATCAACCATTTGCAGGCCCATTTATTCGCGCCATATCTGGATAACCGCTGCGTTTACGGGTTTCCTTTTCTGGGCGCGGTGGTCTCGGGCGGGCATACTGATTTTTATCTGGTACGCGATTTTGAAGATATGAAAGTAGTCGGCCGCACCTCGGACGACGCTTGCGGCGAAGTGTTTGATAAGGTGGCCCGGGAACTCAAGTTAGGCTATCCCGGCGGTCCGGTCATCGATCGTGCGTTTGATCTGGCGGCAGCCGGCTCATTTAATTTTAACTGCGGCCGCAAAGGCCTGAATTTAAGTTTCAGCGGTATAAAGACCGCCGTGCTCTATAAAAGAAACGAGCTTATCCACCAGGGCCTTTTGGATCGATCCGCGGTCATCAGTCTGGTATCGGCGTTCCAGAAGACCGCGATCGAAGCAATAATCGCGGCGAGCCTCGACGCCTGCGCTAAATACCGGCTAACGCGTATGGTCTGGGGCGGCGGGGTCACGGCCAATAGTTATCTGCGTTTGAGGCTTGCGGCACTGTCGGCTGATTATGACATAAAGCTTTCTCCCTTAAAATATTCCGGCGACAACGCGGCCATGGTTGCAGGGTTGGGGTTTTATCTGTATAATAAGGGATACCGTAGCGGACTGGACTTGGATATAGATACACGGGGATAGTTTTATGGAAAAAACCACCAGCGTTTTGCTTAAAGATGTTTTAAATGGTACGCCTTACAGCCGGGTTATTCTATTCGGCTCACGGGCCCGGGGTGACGCGCGCAATGACAGCGATTATGACATTCTGGTTGTCATGCCGCACGCTTTACCAATGACTGATAAAATTAAGATTGTTTTGGACTTGCAGCAGAAATTCGCCCAGCGTGGGATAGATGCCGATATTATCGTTAAGTCCCAGGATGAAACAGATTATTTGAAAGATAAAACCGGAAGCGTGGTAAAAAATGCTTTAAGCGAAGGGGTGCTGCTTGATTGACGAGTATCTGCGAAAGAAAAAAGCGATTGCGTTAATGGCTTTGGCGATATTCTCGGTTGTTTTAGTAATAGTCGGATATTGCGCAACCAATTTATCTATCTACGAGAACACGCGATACGGCATACAAATGAATTATCCGGCCGGCTGGAAGGTCGTACCTACGACCTATGTGGCAGAGCCGTCTTACGATTCATCCGATGCTAATATATTTTGGGTTCTTTTTGCCCGTGAAGTAAATGGACAATTTATTTATCCGGCCATGTTTTCCCCGTTTTTGCAAGTGCAGAAAATGCGCGATCCAAGCCTTGTTTTAAAGAACACCATTTTTTTCGCCAATAAGCAGACGGAAGATCTGATCACTCGGCAGGGTTACAAGGGGATTGTGCTAAAAGAGCAAGATGATAAGAAAAAACAATATACTTTCGGTTTTCAGCAGGGTGCCGATTTGGTCATTATTACCTGCGGTTCCGACATCGGGGATTGGGACGGTTTTGAGAAAACCTTCATGGATATGGTGATGGACGCGAGGTTATTTGGCAATGAGGTAAAACCGGCAGCGACAGATAAGGACCTTTTTTCATATGTGCATGTGGATGTTCCACAGGGTTGGAAATCTAAACCGCCGGAAACCAAATTTACGAAAAACATACAAGCATATAAGTCGATTTGCTATCCGCCCGATGTCCGCTGGCTTGATTACGAATACCCTGCCCCGGCGATTTTTTTATATATAACGGATGTTCCCGCGGATTATTATGGAAACATCGAGGGTGGGAACCCTGATGATCTGTTTACTCCTACCAGGAAAGAACAAGAGGGATGGGGGGCCAATAATTCAGAGGTTGTTGCTAATCACGGGCATGCCGGGAAGTCGCGGAAGTATAAAGCCAGAGGCAGCCCGGACGGCAGCGTGGGAGAGACCTGGAATCTGAAAGCGCTTTTTAAAAGTGTATATCACGACAGGCTTATTGAGGTGACGATCGATTGCAGGGCGCCGGCTGAGGATTTTCCCAGATACGAACAAATGTTCAGGGATGTTATAGCCAGGGCTCAAGTTTTTCCGCCTGACGACGGAGCTTGACTTTGTTCCCCAAATGAGGTACAATATAAGCGGGTGGATATATTAAAGGGGGATAGGCTATGTCTAAGACGGCGATGATAAGGGCGAGAACGGAACCGGGCTTAAAGCAAGACGCGGAAAGGATTTTCCGTCTTTTAGGGTTGACTTGCACGGAGGCAATCAATTTATTCTTCCGGCAGGTGCGGCTGCATGAAGGCTTGCCCTTTGAAGTGAAGCTCCCTAATAAAACTACGCTTAAGGCGATCAAGGATGTTCAAAGAGGCCGAGGGTTGATCAGGAGTAAAGACGCTAAAGAGATGTTTGAAAAACTGGGACTTTGAACTATGCTTAGGCCGGTTTATACTAAACGCTTCGAAAAAGACGTTAAGTTGAGCAAGAAGCGCGGTAAAGACTTAAGTAAGTTGAAAGGGGTATTAGTCCTTTTAATCGGTGAAAAGATCCTTGCCGAAAAAAACCGCGATCATAAACTTATCGGTAATTTTGACGGATGTCGGGAATGCCACATAGAACCGGATTGGTTGTTGGTTTACAAAAGAGAAGGCGAGGAAATAATTTTTGTAAGAACCGGCACGCATTCGGATTTATTTG
>Ga0315289_10007725_pt1 | contig 15644 bp, 11 predicted proteins | sample YL17G11_40_MG_FD_203452 | JGI IMG/M metagenome (GOLD analysis project Ga0315289, IMG submission 203452) | Sediment microbial communities from Yellowstone Lake, YNP, Wyoming, USA - YL17G11_40 | ecosystem: Environmental > Aquatic > Freshwater > Lake > Sediment | place: USA: Wyoming | collected... | reverse complement strand
CTCCGTATGGAAGCCCGCCGTCAATTCCGACTCCGCCTCGGGAAGGTCAAAGGGATTACGGTTTGTCTCCGCCAGCATGGCGATCACATAGATGACAAACGCGACCGGCTGAAGAAAAATGTTCCAGGTCCCCATTTTCTGCTGGTTCTGGACAATCTCCACCATGCTCAAGGAATTGGAGATGAGCAGCACCCCGACCACCGCCATCCCCGCCGCCACTTCATAACTAACCAGTTGCGCCGAGGCGCGCAACGCCCCGAGCAGAGGATAGTGGCTGTTGGACGACCAGCCGCCCAGGATGATGCCGTAAATCCCCAGAGAAGATACCGCCAGGATGAAGAGGATTCCTATGTTGACGTCCGTGATGAAGAAATTCCCCGCGAAGGGAATGACGGCAAAGACCGTGAAGGCCGCCACCACACTGATGACCGGCGCAAGCAGGAACACCCACTTGTCGGCCCCCGCCGGGATGATGTCTTCTTTGAGCAGAAGCTTGATGCCGTCCGCGACCGGCTGCAGCAGACCCCAAGGCCCAACCCGCATGGGACCCAGTCGAGCCTGGATGAACGCCAGAACCTTCCGCTCCATGTACACCAGGTACGCCACGATGCCCGCCAGCACCAGTAACAGGATCACGATTTTGACAGTGGCAAGGATCAAGGGGTGAGCTTGGAGAAACTGGAATACGCTTTGTGCCATGGAGTTGCTTATCTGCGACCGACGATCAAGCTTCGGAGCTCGTCAATCTCCAATCCTCAATCGTCAATCATCAATTTCTAGCGGTCCACCTCACCAAGAACGATATCGAGCGTGCCGATTACCGCCACGACGTCTGCCACCAAGTGGCCGCGAATCATCGGATCGAGAGCCTGCAAGTTCACAAACGACGGGGGTCGCACCCGCACCCGGTAAGGATGCGTGGAGCCGTCGCTGACCACGAAATATCCCAGCTCCCCCTTGGGCGCTTCAATCGAGTGATAGACCTCCGCCGCAGGGGGTTTGATGATCTTTCCCACTTTCCCCATGATGGGTCCGGAAGCCAGCCGGTCCACACCCTGGCGGATAATCCGCACCGACTGCCGCATTTCTTGCATGCGCACGAGGTATCGGTCGTAAGTGTCCCCATGCTCGCCGATGGGGACGATGAAATCCACCTTGTCGTAGGCTTCGTAAGGTTGAACCTTGCGAATGTCCCACCGCACGCCGGAGCCGCGCAGCACCGGCCCCGTCACGCCCAGGGCGATAGCATCTTCACCCGAGAGCACTCCCACACCCTTGGTCCGCCTCAACCAGATGCGGTTGGTGGTGAGCAAGGTCTCGTATTCGTCCATCTTCGGGCCAACGTAGTCGCAAAACTTCAGGACTTCTTTTTCGAAACCATCGTATAAGTCATATTGCAGACCGCCGATGCGGAAGGCGTGCGTGGTCAGGCGTGCTCCGCAATAATTCTCCATGATTTTCAGAATTTCTTCGCGCTCGCGGAACGTGTAGAAGACGGGCGTCATAGCGCCGAGGTCCAGCGCGTGCGTCCCGAGCCATAGCAGATGGCTGGCAATCCGTTGCAGCTCCGCCAGGATCATACGCGTGTACTGGGCGCGCGGCGGCACCTCCACGCCCAGCAACTTCTCCACCGCCTCCACGTAACCCATGCCGTTTGTGACCGCGGCCACATAATCCATGCGGTCCACGTAAGGCGCGAACTGGGTGTAGCTGCGGTTCTCCGCGATCTTCTCCACCCCGCGATGCAGGTAGCCAATGATCGCTTCCGAGCCCAGTACCTTCTCCCCGTCGAGCTTCAGCTTGACGCGCAGAACGCCATGGGTGGCCGGGTGCTGCGGGCCCATGTTGATGACCAGTTCATTGGCGTCGAGATAGGTGGTGTCCGGCATTGATTACTGTCCGCTCTTGATGCCCAGATTCGCCTGCACCCAGGCTACGTCCTGCTTCAGGATATCGTAGTCCTTGCGCAGGGGGTGGCCTGTCCACCCGTCGGGCAGCAAGATGCGCTTCAAGTCGGGATGGCCCTCGTATTGGACTCCGAACATGTCGTAGATCTCCCGCTCCAGCCAGTTGGCGGTGGGCCAAATGCCGACGACGGAGGGGACTTTCTCGTCCTCGCCTACTAGAACCTTCAGGCGCAAGCGGTCGTTCCGCGCAAACGAATAGAGGTGGTAGATGATTTCAAACCGTTTCTCGCGCTTGGGGTAGTCCACCGCCGTTTCGTCAGTCAGCAGCGTGTATCCCCCGCCCTCCTCGCTCTTCAAGAACTCGCACACTCCCAGGAGAGCCTCCTTGGCCACCGTAATAGAGGGGAGATTGCGGAAGACCGTGGCATTGCTCAGGGCGCCGGGAAATCCCTTCTGAAGCTCGTCAAGCAAGGGACTTGACCACGGCTCGGGGGCGAGGGCGGCCTTGGGGACGACAGGTTTGCCAGGCGCGGCCCCAGCCTTCGGCGACGGAGCAGCCGTGCTCCCGTCTGCGGGAGCCGGCCTTGCAGGCGTTTCGCCTGATCCGCCTGAAGGCGGAACCTTTGGTTGGTCAACCATTTACGATTGCGCCTTACCGGAAAGCCTCGACGCTGCGCAGCAAAATGGAAATTCTTGCACACCGCCTCGAATCTTGTCAATCACGGCCTGCCGGTGAAATCCCTCAACTGTCTTTTGTCTTTCCCCACGTCGCAGCACTGGGTGAGACGCGGCAGCGTGCCGCCGCACCGCCGAAGATGTAAACGGAGGAGAAGAGGATCAGCACGTTGCCCCTCGCTGCCGTGCGTGCGATGATACCTGCTGTTTCGGGGTGATATGACAATGTCCCTTTTACTTGCAATCGTGCTGATGCTCTCATCCCAACCGCGCGGGGTGGTCGTGAACCCGGTCGCGAATATGTACTCCGCGCCCACGGAAGAATCCGCCGTGGTTTCGCAAGCGATATACGGCACGAACGTCGTGATGGAAGAGGAGAAGCAGGGCTGGGCAAAAGTCCGCACTGCGGACGATTACACCGGTTGGATGCCGCTAGCTTCGCTCCGCCCCCTCGTTTCCAGCGAAGCCCCGTACGCTTCCGTAGGGCGAGTGGCACAAGTCGAGAGCCTGTTCGCGAACCTCTACCGCGAACCCGATGTGACCAAACATCAACCGTTACTCACCGTGCCGTTCGAGACCCAGCTGGAGGCAGTCTCCGAACAGGGCGGCGAAGAGGGTGGCTGGCTCGCAGTCCGCTTGCCGGATGGCCGCTCCGCCTGGGTGCAGCGCGGGGACATCACGTTCGACGCCAAGCCCCTGTCGATTGCGCAGGCCATCGCCCTGAGCCAGCGGTTCTTGGGCTTGCCCTACATGTGGGGTGGAACTTCTAGCTTCGGTTACGACTGTTCCGGCTTCGTGCAGATGCTGGTGCGACGCCGTGGGGTGATTATGCCGCGCGACGCCGACCTGCAAGCCAATTGGATAGGAGCGTTGCCGGTGAAGCGGAAGAAGCTCAAACCAGGAGACCTCCTGTTCTTTGGCGAATCCGCCGAGAAGGTCACTCACACCGGCATGTATATAGGGCGCGGCAAGTTTGTGCACGCCACAACGCATGGGCATCCCGTGATTCAGATCAGCAAGCTCTCCAATCAGCCCTGGAGGAAGCTACTGGTGGCGTGCCGGAGGGTCAAATGAATCGCCGCGATTGGTTGAAAGCCACGGGCGCCGCGGCAGCACTGCCGCTGGTGGGCCGCGCCGCGCCATCCATGTTGGAGATGCAGATTGTCCGTCTCAGACTGCGGCACACCTGGACCACAACAATGTCGTCCAGTGAATATCGCGACACCCTGCATCTGCGCTTCACCCACGACGGCGTGACTGGCCTAGGCGAAGGCGCGCCTATCGTCCGCTATGGAGAGAGCGCGGAGTCAGCCCGGGAGGCGGTCGAATCCGTCCGCGAGTTTCTTGTCTCTGCCGACCCATGGGAGTTTGAGAAGCTGATGGCGGAAGTCTTTCGGCGCGTGAAAGGCCAATTTGCCGCCAAAGCGGCCATCGACATCGCGCTGATGGATTGGGTGGGGAAGAAGCTGGGTGTACCGCTCTACCGCTACTTTGGTCTGGACCCCTCCGACGCACCGCTCACAACTTACTCCATCGGTATCGACACGTCGGAGATCACCCGCCAGAAGGTACGCGAGGCTGAGTCGTTTCCCATCCTGAAGATCAAGGTCGGCCTGAATACTGATGAAACCACCATCGCTGCCGTGCGCAGCGTGACGGCGAAGCGGTTACGCGTGGACGCTAACGAAGGCTGGAAGGACAAGGAGGAAGCAGTCCGCAAGATCAACTGGCTGGAGTCGCAGGGCGTGGAGCTGGTGGAGCAGCCTCTGCCCGCCCCGATGTTGGAGGAGACGCGCTGGGTTCGCAGCCGCGTGCACATCCCCATCATTGCGGATGAGGCCTGCCTGCATCCGGCGGATATTCCCCGCTTGGTCGCTGCCTATGACGGCGTAAACATCAAGCTCGATAAGTGCGGCGGCATTCTGGAGGCCCTGCGGATGATTCAGATGGCGCGCGCGCTGGGCCTGAAGACCATGCTGGGCTGCATGATCTCGAGTTCCATCAGCGTCACGGCAGCGGCGCACCTTTCGCCGCTGGTGGACTTCGCGGACCTGGATGGGAATCTGCTGATTGCCAATGACCCCTACAGGGGCGTGCAGGTCAAGAACGGGAGACTCCTTCTTCCCGACCGGCCGGGTCTGGGCCTTACCGCAGGTTAGTTGGTACTGCCCCAGCATTGTGCAACCCCACACACGGCTTCAGGTCGTCGGTTGATAGCATGTACCCACGCCCCTCTCGCATACTTCTGAGCACATAGGTACAGAAGAATCGGGGCCATCCAGCCCCCCGGTGTTTAAGGTATGGTGGAGCCATGCACCGTACGGTACATGGCGGAGAGGCAGGGATTCGAACCCTGGGTACAGCTTTTGACCGTACAACGGTTTAGCAAACCGCCGCCTTCAGCCACTCGGCCACCTCTCCGCGACGTGCGGCATGGAGAACGAGCGGCGCGCCTGCTAAAGCTTGCCGAACGGTGTCAGTTTACTCGAAAAACCCGGATTGCACCAGCGTGTCCTGCGAAGCCCGCAGGCAGCGGTTCGTCGCGGCGTCGAACCTCCCCTGGGCAGGTTATTGACCTGCGCACGGCGCTCAGCATAGAGTATGTATGCAGTTAAACGGAGAAGCAAAGGAACCCACGGCATGCGCAGCTTCGCAATAGCCCACAGCGCAATCAAGCCCTTGGCTCGTCCCAGATCAAATGTCCCAGCGCATCTCGGACTGATACTGCTCGGGCTTTTTCTGCTTTCCGGCTGCTCGCCCCGCGAGACGGTGTCGCAAGGTATCAGGCAGGAAGCTGTACCGGTGACGGTTGCCATGGTCGTTCAGAAAACGGTCCCGGTGGAGGTGCGCGCCATCGGAAATGTGGAAGCCTATTCGGCAGTCTCGGTGAAGCCACAGCAAGCAGGAGAAGTGGAGCGGGCCTTCTTCAAGGAGGGCCAGGATGTGAAGACAGGCGACCTGCTTTTCACCTTAGATTCCCGACCCTACCAGGCGACGCTGCAGCAGTTGGAGGCCAATCTCGCTAGAGACCAAGCGCAGTTAGAAAACGCCCGGGCGCAAGCGGAGCGCTATGCGCGGTTGTTCCAGGAAGGCATTGTCTCGAAGGAACAATACGATTCGTTCCGCACCGGCGCCGATGCGCTTGCCGCTACGGTGCGCGCGGACCAGGCAGCCATTGAAAAGGCCAAAGTAGATCTCGACTATTGTTCCATCCGCTCCCCTATCGACGGGCGCACGGGTAGCCTGCTCATCCATCCGGGCAATATCGTCAAAGCCAACGAGACGATTCTGGTGCTCATCAACCAGGTGACGCCCATCTACGTGAGCTTCAGCGTGCCGGAGCAGAACTTGGCAGAGATCAAGGGCCGCATGGCGGCGGGCAGCCTTGCCGTAATGGCCATCATCCCCGACGACGAGCAGCGTCCCGTCGAGGGTACGCTCACTTTCGTGGACAACGCCGTGGATAGCACCACGGGAACCATCCGCCTCAAGGCGACCTTCACCAATGCCGAGCGGCGCCTGTGGCCCGGGCAATTCGTTAATGTGGTGTTGAAGCTAACCTCGCGGCCCAACGCCGTCGTGGTGCCGTCCCAGGCGGTGCAGACCGGGCAGGCAGGCCAGTATGTCTTCGTGATAAAGCCCAACTTGACCGCAGAATCGCGCCCCGTGGTTCCTGGGGCGACGGTCAGCGGCGAAACGGTCATCGAGAAGGGGCTGCAACCGGGAGAGAAGGTAGTCACCGACGGCCAGCTTCGGCTGGCGCCGGGGAGCAAAGTGGAAGTGAAGAAGCAGTGACGAGTGACCAGTGACGAGAAGCCAGTCGAGAGTCGACAGTTGAAAGTTGAAAGTTCAAAGGCGAGAGGCTCCGGGCCTCGCGCCTGGACTGCCGATTGGCGACCAGGAATTGGGGTTGGCTCGTCACTTGTCACTCGTCCCTAGTCACTGTTCTTAAGCCATGAGCATCGCGGGACTTTTCATTCGCCGGCCGGTCATGACCACGCTGGTCATGTTGGCCATCCTGCTGTTCGGAATTGTCGGGTATCGCGCCCTGCCGGTGAGCGACCTGCCGAACGTGGACTTCCCCACCATCATGGTGGGCGCCAGCCTTCCCGGAGCCAATCCCGATACCATGGCCGCCGCCGTGGCGATGCCGCTCGAGCGCCAGTTCTCCACGATTGCCGGCCTTGATTCGATGACCTCGAGTAATTCCCAGGGTAGCACGCGGATCACGCTCCAGTTCTCTCTTAACCGCGACATCGATGCGGCAGCCCAGGATGTGCAGTCGGCCATCGCCACCGCCCAACGCCAGCTTCCGCCTGACATGCCGAGTCCGCCGTCCTTCCGCAAGGTCAATCCCGCGGACGCGCCAATTCTCTTCTTGTCGATGAATTCACCCACCCTGCCGCTATCCACCGTGGACGAATACGCGGAGACCTTCGTCGCCCAACGCATCTCCATGATCAGCGGCGTGGCACAGGTCCAGGTCTATGGCGCGCAGAAGTATGCCGTGCGGATCCAACTCGATCCCAAGACGCTGGCCGCCCGGCAGATCGGGATTGATGAGGTCGCCAATGCCGTCCAGAACGGGAACGTCAACCTCCCGGTCGGAACCCTGTGGGGGACCCATCAGGCCTTCACTATCCAGAGCAACGGCCAGCTTTTTGACGCCTCGGCCTACCGTCCCCTCATCGTAGCTTACCGCAACGGCTCGCCTGTGCGCCTCGAACAACTTGGCAAGGTCATTGACAGCGTGGAGAACGATAAGAGCGCAGGCTGGTTCAACAACCGGCGCTCTATGATCCTCGCCGTGCAGCGTCAGCCCGGCACCAACACGGTCCAAGTGGTAGATTCGATCAAGCAGCTCATGCCTGCCTTTAGGAGCCTGATTCCGGCCTCGGTCAACCTGGACATCATGTATGACCGATCCGTCTCCATCCGCGAATCCGTCAACGACGTTAAGTTCACCCTTTGGCTGGCCCTTTGCCTCGTGGTGCTGGTGATCTTTCTGTTTCTACGCAACCTGTCGGCGACGGCCATTCCGAGCTTGGCGCTCCCCATGTCCATTGTGGGTACATTCGCCTTCATGTACCTGCTTGACTACAGCCTGGACAACCTCTCCTTGATGGCCTTGGTGCTTTCGGTCGGCTTCGTGATGGATGACGCCATCGTGATGCTCGAGAACATTGTCCGGCACATGGAGCAGGGGGAAGGCGTGCTCGAAGCGGCGCTCAACGGGTCGCGCGAGATCGGATTCACCATCGTGTCCATGACCCTATCCCTAGTCGCGGTCTTCATCCCCGTGCTTTTTATGGGCGGGATTCTCGGCCGGCTCCTGCATGAATTCGCGGTAACGATCGGCGTGGCCATCCTGGTTTCTGGGGTTGTCTCCTTGACTCTTACCCCCATGCTGTGTAGCCGCTTCCTGCGGCCGTCGCGAGACGCAAGGCACGGCCACCTGTATGCCGTTTCCCAACGTTTCTTCGACGGCATGCGTGATGTCTACGACTGGAGCCTGAAGGGGGTTTTGCGGTACCGCCTGGTTACCCTGGCGGCCTCGCTGATCATCCTGGTGGCCACCGGCTATCTTCTCGTCGTGATGCCCAAAGGATTTCTTCCCAGCGAAGACACCGGGCAGATCTCCGGGTCCACGGAAGCAGCGCAAGGGGTCTCCTTTGATGAAATGACCCGGCTCCAACAACAGCTTGCTGCTACCGTCAGCCAGGATCCTAACGTCGCTTCTTTGAACTCCAGCGTCGGCGGCGGTCCCGGAGGAGGCGGGATGAACAGCGGCTGGATGTTTATCCGGCTTGCGCCCCGCTCCGAGCGGCGGCTAAGCGCTGACGAAGTGATCCAGGAGTTGCGACCCAAGCTGTCCACCGTGCCGGGCATTCGGATATTCCTGCAAAATCCACCCCCGATTCAAATCGGCGGGTACAGGACAAGGAGCCAGTATCAATTCACCTTGCAGAGCCCGGACACCGAGGAGCTTTATAAGTATGCGCCGATCCTGGAAGCCAAGGTGCGGGATTTGCCCGGCCTCCAAGACGTGACCACCGACTTGCAGATCAAGAACCCGCAGGTGAATGTCTTGATTGATCGGGACAAGGCCTCAGCCCTGGGGGTGACACCGCAACAGGTGGAAGATGCGCTCTTCACGGCTTACGCTTCCCGGCAGATCTCTACAATCTACGCACCTAACAACGAGTATATGGTCGTCATGGAACTGGAACCCCAGTATCAAGCGGACCCCTCGGCCTTGTCCATGCTCTATGTACGCTCGTCCAGTGGGGCGCTGGTCCCGCTGAATGCCGTGGCCAGCCTGGCCCGCAGCCTGGGCCCCGTGACCGTGAACCACTTGGGGCAGCTTCCCGCTGTAACCCTCTCCTTCAATCTTAAGCCCGGCGTAGCGCTGGGAGACGCGGTGACGGCCGTCGCGGATGTGGCGCGTCAAACGCTGCCCGCTACCATCAGCACCAGCTTTCAGGGAACCGCCCAGGCTTTCGAATCCTCCGTGAAAGGCCTGGGCATCCTGTTGATCATGGCCATCCTGGTGATCTACATCGTGCTGGGCATCTTGTACGAAAGCTTCATCCATCCGCTGACGATTCTCTCCGGGCTGCCTTCCGCCGGACTCGGCGCGCTGCTGACCCTGATGCTTTTCCACGTCGAACTGAACCTTTACGCGTTTGTGGGAATCATCATGCTGGTGGGCATTGTGAAGAAGAACGCCATCATGATGATCGACTTCGCCATCGCCGCGCAACGAAATGAGGGCAAGGGGGCCTTGGAAGCCATCTACCAAGGCGCGCTCGTTCGCTTCCGACCCATCATGATGACCACCATGGCAGCCCTGATGGGAACTCTGCCGATTGCTCTCGGATACGGGGCTGGAGGGGAATCGCGCCGGCCGATGGGCCTGGCGGTGGTCGGCGGCCTGGTCGTCTCCCAGCTCATCACTCTCTACATCACTCCGGTCTACTTCCTGTATCTGGAATCGTTCCAGCAGTGGGTTCGCCGACTCCTCCGGCGACCTCACACGAGAACGGTGGCGCCGATCACCGCAGACGCGGAAGCCGTCACGCAGGATGTCTCTTCAAAGTCCTTTTAACACAGGCGGCGAGCGCGGGAAGCCCGCCTGAATTGGGAAGCCTGCAGTGCGCCGCAGGGCCTCGCCGGCAGAGGGAACGGCTCCATAGCGGGCTATTGACGCCGGAAGTCGCTTGAGATTTGCGCGGCGCTATAATAGGATTGGCCGTGGAAGGCGGAATCGAACCAGACCTTCCCGCAAGACGGATAATCAAAGCTGGCAGCGCCCATGGCTTCCTGTCCTTACTGCAATGCGGATTTGCCCGGAGATGCGGTCTTTTGCCTTGAGTGCGGCGTACGCTTGAAGGAGGCTGCGCCACCCGCGCCGCCGGAGCCAAAAGCTGTAGAACCTGTGCAGGCACCCGAGCGCAGAGCGGCCCCTGCGCCGCCCCAGGCGATCTGCCGCTTCTGCAAAGGGGCGCTCAACCTGCAGGCCGAGTTCTGCGAGTATTGTGGCGCACCACTCGAAGAGGCTGCCCCTCCGGGACTACTCAAGCCGAAGCCTGCGCCTGGGCCCCTCATGTCGGCCGCTCCGAGGCTCACTCCCCCGGTTTCGGTGCCGGCGCCCGAAGTCCCCAAGGCCGTCCCTGCGCCGCCCAAGCCCGTGCCCAGCGTGCCACCGCCTGCCGCTTCCCCTCGGCTTTCGCCCATTCCGCCGGTGCAGGTCCCCAAGGCTGCCCCTGCGCCGTCCAAGCCTGTGCCCAGCGTGCCGCCGGCTGCCGCTCCCGCACGGCCTTTGCCCATTCCGCCGATGGAAGTCCCCAAGGCCGCCCCTGCGCCGCCCAAGCCCGTGCCCAGCGTGCCACCGGCTGTCGCTCCCGCACGGCCTGTCTCGACTCGGACGCCGGAGGTCCCGAGGACTGTTCCTCCGCCGTATCAAGCGGCTCCGGCCATCCCCACTGCCCCGCCCCCTGCTACGCCCGTTTCGCGGCCGCAGCCGGAAGCCCCCCGGCCTGCCATTCGCATTCCTCCCCCTCCGCGCCTCGTTTCTGTTTCGCCGCCGGGAATGCCGAAGGCAGCGGAGCCGGCGCGCGTTGTGCCACCGCCTGCACCTCCCCCGGCCGCAGCCCCGCCGATTCCAATAGCCGCACCTGCCCCGGTGGAAGTGCCAGTTGCGGAGCCTGGGCCGACCGAGTTCTTTGCTCCCGAGGCGCCGGAAGCCGGCGCGCCACCCAAACGAGCTTTTCCTGTGGCCATTGTCATTCTGGGGGCCGGCCTGATGATCCTAGTCGCAGGGGCTGGTGCATGGTACTGGCACCGCTCCAGGGTGAAACCGCTGCCACCGTCCACGCAGGTTGCCGCGCCGACGCCGTCAGTGAGCTTGCCAGCTCAGCCCGAAGCTGCGCCCACCCCGGCCCCGACGGACAGCCCGGCTCCCACGGAAGTTTCTGCCACCGTCCAGCCCAAGAAAACCCGGGCCGCCAAACCTACGCCTGCGCCACCCCCACCTGAGACGGCGGCACCCAACCCTCAGGCGATCGACGTTGCGAGACTCCGGAACCTCGCGCGCGAGGCCTACATTAGAGGGGAGTACGCGCAACCGGCCGAGTCGTGCGCCATCAACTATGCGAAGGGTGTCCTGGCGCTCGCTCCGAACGACGACTACGCAAAGACGATCCTCGAGAACAGCGTGAACGGTGGGAAGTATCAGGCACAGCAAGCTATCCAGGCCAAGGACTTCGCCACGGCCCATCGGGTGGCCAATGCCCTGGCTCAGCTCCTGCCGGGGCGCAACGACATCAAGGAACTCCAGAAGGATGTCGACCTCGCGGAGAAGGCTGACGAGGCGGCACACCGTCCGCCGCCGGCCCCGGTGGCCGCGGTGAGTTTCCGCGCCTATCATATGCACAGCGAGAAAGCCCCGGCGGATAAGGGCCCATACTGTCTGGGCACGCTGAGTGTCGTCGGCAGCCAAGTTAGATTTGCAGGCGAATCGGCGTCAGACAGCCAGGTGCACAAGTTGGAGTTTGCCTGCGCCGAAGTCCGCGAAATCAAGAAGAACGCACGCGTCGCTGCCCGCCAGGGGGGATTCCATATCCGCACATCCAGCAATACCAACTTTGCCCCGCAAGACTCCTCCCCCGCCCACGTCTCTGCCCTGGCTGCTGCCTGCTCGAAGTAGCCAACTTACAGGATGTGTTCGCCGGTTCAGGCATCATCCCAATTGCGGTTGCGGGAATGCTCACCCGGAGTCGGCGCGCTGTCCGCGGTTGGTCAAACGCAGGGGAAATGACTTCAATAGAAGAGGTATTTCCGCCAGCGCTCATCGGAACTGCCCATCATGCGCATCAGCTGGCGACTGGTATGCAAGGTGAAGGGGCGGGGCGGGCGCAGCAGGCGCAGTCCCGCTTCCTCGGGAAGGCGATCGCCCTTTAGATTGTTGCAGGTGTGGCAGCACGCGACGAGGTTATCCCAATCAGTATGACCACCCCGCGATCGAGGAATGACGTGGTCAAGAGTCAACTCAGCCGCAGGAAAGACGCGGCCACAGAACTGGCAGGTGTATCGGTCGCGCAAGAGAATGTTCTTGCGGGAGAGAGCCCGCGTCTGGTAAGGAATGCGACGGAACTCGATGAGCCGGATGACGGAGGGTATGCGAATGGCCACCCGCGCAGAGTGGACGAAGCTGCCATTCTCCTCCTCAGTGGTGGCCACGCCCTTCAGCACCAAGACGATAGCCCGGCGAACCGCCGTGACGTTGACGGGCTCGTAGGTGGCGTTCAGCACCAGCACCGGCGTTTGCAGCAATCGTCCGTTCTCCTGCGACATGCAACCTACCCTCAGGGGCCCCTCAGCCCCTGTGTCGAAACCCCATTATGGCCGCGAGGGGTCGAGATCGTCAACAGTCTGAGCTGCGGGATGGGGGGCAACATCCGGAAACTCAGGCGCGGCACGGGCCAAGGTCAGCCCCAGCACGCACTGGGCGCCCGCGTTTTTGAGCGCCAGGGCGCAGGCCGATAGCGTCGCGCCCGTGGTCATGACGTCGTCCACTAACACTACCACCCGCTCGCGGACGCGTTCCGGCCGCACAACAGAGAAAACCCCGCGCACATTTTCTTGACGCGCCCGCAGACTCAAACCGGTTTGGGGCGCTGTAGCTCGCGTCCGGCGCAGGCAGTGTGCCTCCAGCTGCGGCGCCCCAACTTCCCGGGCCCGCGCCAGTCCGCGCCCTAGTCCTTGGGCCAGCAGTTCCGCCTGGTTGAAGCCCCGCTCGCGTTCCCGCGAGGAATGCAGGGGAACAGGCACGAGGATCGGAGGCTCATCCGGACACGCTTCCGCAACCCATCCCCACAACGACGACAGCAATTCTCCCAGCCTCCTCCCCAGCCGCTCCCGCCGCTGAAATTTCAGTTGCAGAATGACGGCGCGGAGATTACCTGCGTACAGCCCGTAACTGCGCGCGCCATCGAAATTGAATGCTTCCCCGCGGCACAGCGCACACTGGGGCTGAACAGCCTCTAACGCGTGACCCGAGGCGAATGGTAAGCCGCAACAGGCGCAGACTGGCCCGCCCCAGGGCTCCAGGCTCTGCCAACAGGCGCGGCAGATGCCTACCAGACCCGCCTCGACGAGCTCTTGACCGCACAGACTACAGGCGGCCGGGAATACGACGCCAAACAGACTAGCGGCTAGCTCTCGAAGGAAGGTAGGAAACGCGGGTTGGCGCTCAGCCGCAGGGTGGAAGACGAGCCTCGCTTTCCGCCGGATAAGCCCGGGTCAGAGAAGGCCCTGCTCCTGCTTTTCCTGGCACTCGATGCAGTGACGAGCCCAGGGAACGGCCTCCAGGCGCTTGTGCTGGACTTCCTCGTGGCAGGCCACGCAGAGGCCGTAGGAGCCGTTCTTGAGGCGCTCGAGGGCCTCGGTTATAAGTTGCAGCATGCGGCGATTATCGTCGCTCTGATGGAAGAGAAATTCTTTGGTGTAAGAATTGGCCGCCTTGTCGGCGATGTCCTGAGTGGCCTCTCCATCCGCTTGCCGCCCGTCCTGTTCGGATTTTGAAACCTGGCGCAACAGCTCTTCCTGCTTGGCCAGTAGGCGTTTTCGAAAGATTCCAGCTTTCTTCTTATCCATGACCTGCCTTAGACGCATAAATCGTATTCCACAAATTATCCATTCTATGGGCTCCCCGCAAAACTGTCAAGCCGCCTCGCGTCCAGGTGGTGTCCTAAATCTGTGTTGCTGAAAGGTCGGTAGCGGTGCAGTTTGATCGGGAGATGTTAATGGTTGGCGCAAATTGTGCAGGCGCAATTTCTTCCGCGAGCATAATGCCGCACTCCGACAGCATGGACTCCAACCCTGTGTGCCCGAGTGTAAATCCTATTAAACAGGTCGGTTTCACCATTTTCACAAAAGCGACGGATTGCATAAGCACACAAATCCGCCAACTGAACCCCGACGGTCAATCGGCTATCTACGAAAAACGGAGTCTCAATGATTCGAGTGATGTCATTCCACATTGTTCCACTTGCGTGAAAATGACGCATCAATTGGGTAAGCCGATCTGCGGAAGTGTCGTTATTGTCATGCGCGAGCAACCCGACCATTCTTGGCCCACCAATGTCCACCAAGAATCTCTCAAAACGGTTTACCACCTGCATAAATGCCTCCTCCCGCGGTGGAATCATGGGTGGCACCGCACCGAATGAGGTTTTGTCTATGGCTTCCGAGAAAAGTCGAGTGTTACCCCATGAGCCTATTAGATCAGCAAGCTCTCTCAGGAAGTCGATTCTCTCTTCATGAGTAAGATGAATGTAGGCCTCTGTCTTACGATAGGTTTTCCTAAGTTCTTGGGCCTTATTTGGGCCTTTCAAGGCAGCCACTCTGATTAGTTGGTTATCCCGTTCATGCTGGGCTCGGAGGCGGCGCTCGGTCTGATCGAGGGTATGGAAATCAACGATTTTCTCCTGCTCAATATAGCGTCGAGTCATCCAGCCAGTGTGTACCTCTGCGTTGCCTAGACCGAAGCGATTTTTTACCACCGTGACTGCTTGGTCTTGGCGTTTCCAGTCCCAAGCTTCAATTGATAGACCAACCAAAACAAAATGGGATGTACCATGACCAATTTCGGGCACTCCACTCTCGTCGATATAGCAAAGGTACATAATTTAGGCTCGTCTCCTGCAGAGGTTGTAAAAAAAGGAAATTGCGATGAAAAATAAAAAAGCGTCTGGGGCGGGGCCGTTCGGCCCTGCATGAGTCGCATAGCGTCTCTACCCAGTCGCCTTGCTAAGATTATATGATTTGATGCAGATGTCAAGCCCTCAACGCAAATAATTATGACACCAAAAATGCACTTCTTATGTTGCTGCAAATGAACGAGTTATTTGGTTTCAATTTTATGGGAATTACTCTTCTAGACTCCCTATAGTAATCCCACCAAGTCTTCCAATGTCCAAACATGGTCTGTTACTCCAGCTTCCATCGCCGGTGTCGCGCGCAGTGTTGAATGAATCCGACAGAGGTTGTACCAAGCGAAATGCAGGGCCAGGGCTGCTTTCAGATTCTCCCATTTCTTGCTGAAAGCATTTGTCAACCTTGTGAGCCTGCGAATGTGCATTCGCATTGTGAGCTTTTGCCGTTCGACGTGAGACGTGCAAATTCTATTGAGTTTTGGCTGTCCCCATCTTGGGAGAGGCACAACGTCCACAACCCGCGTCCACCGCAGACCCGGTCGAGCCTTGTACCCCGCAGCGACGCCGCAGTTCTCCCCACAATGCTAATGGCAGGGGCGTGCTTCCTGCCAGAGAAGTCTGCTTGCTCCGCAGACTCTGTTCGGTTAATTGGGAATTGGAATGCGGCATCCGAAAGGGACAACAGAAACCGGTCCGGCGGAAACCTCAATGACTGCTCGCGGCCCTAGGAGCTAGCTGGCTTTTTCCTCCCACCGGCGCCGCAGGGCTCGGTGCAGACGGTCACGAACCTCGAGGGGGAGTGGAAACAGCCTGCCGTCACAGTAAAGCTCGATGGTCTTGCGAG
>Ga0315289_10007724_pt1 | contig 15646 bp, 12 predicted proteins | sample YL17G11_40_MG_FD_203452 | JGI IMG/M metagenome (GOLD analysis project Ga0315289, IMG submission 203452) | Sediment microbial communities from Yellowstone Lake, YNP, Wyoming, USA - YL17G11_40 | ecosystem: Environmental > Aquatic > Freshwater > Lake > Sediment | place: USA: Wyoming | collected... | reverse complement strand
TCCTCAGCGGTGCGCGCCCGCGTCTTGGTCTGAATCGTCACCTTCTCGCGGGGGACGCGTTTCAAGGCCTCTTTCACGTGAGGATGAGTCTGGTAGGCATCGGCCGTGTCCCAGAAGAAAAGCCCCTGGTCGTAGCCGAACTGCAACATGTCAGCCACGCCCTGTAGGCCCAACTGGCGCTGCAAGGTGCCGCCCCTGGTGCCGACCCCGATGGCCATGCGCGCCAGCCTGATCTTGTCCGGCCCGAGGTGAACAACGTCGTTGGCCTGCTTGGCTGGGGCCGCCCAGAGTGAGGCGGGACGCCCAAACGCCGTGGCGGCAGTGGTCCCGAATGTGGTCCGAAGAAAGTTGCGCCGATTCATGTACGGATCTCCCTCTCTGAGCCGCCGCCAGCAGCGGGCGGCTCCTAACTAGAAGTAGCACGGCGGTGGGCCGCGGGCAAGCCGGGCCGCGCGCGCTCAGTCTTCCCGAGGCGGCAGGGAGTCCATCCCGTGCCGCCGGGCTTCGCGGGTCATCAGGCGGGTCAGCTCGGCTTTGACGGCCTCCGGCAGGCGCGAGGGAGTGTAGGCTTCGATGACCCGCTCGACTTCGCGGGCCGCGCGCTCCCGAAGGGTCAGCCCGCCGTCCTTCAGCCAGCGGGCGCGGTTGGCGCGATCGATAACCGGGCCTGGGAAAGTGATCTCACGGCGCAGGTGGCGGCGGGTGTGGTCGGCGATCAGCAGGTGCTTCTCGCGCAGCAGCTCCTCGAAGATGGCGAGCGCCGGGAAGTCTTCCCGCGGCTCGATCCCTTCGAGCAGCCGGTAAGTCATGCCGCAGATCTCGTTATCGACCACCAGCTTCTCCAAGCTCTGGCAGCTTTCGAAATCGAGCATCCCCGGACCCGAAATGCTGTTGATGCCCGACAGCGCCGCGAGCGCCGCGCCGATGCCGGTCTCGAGGCCCGCCTGCGCGTCCAGTTGCTTGGCATCGCTCAAGGCAATGTAGCCCTCGGTCGGCATGCCCAGACGCTTGCCGATTTCGCTCGCGGCGCAATCGAGCATCATAGTTTCGAGCGCGCCCATCGGAGTGGTCTCGAACCGCACGTCAAAGATGGCCGGCGAGCCGCCCCACAGCAGCGGGGCGCCGGGCTGCGTGAGCTGGCTGATGAGGACTCCGCTCAAGTTCTCCGCCGTCTGCTGGATGAGGCTCCCGGTGAGGGTCACCGGGGCCATGAAGCCGGCGAGCGGCATGGAGATCAACTCGACGGGGATGAAGAAGCGGGCGCAATCCAGCAGGTTCTGACAGGTAACGTCGCTCCACTTGATGGGCGCGGTGGGGCAACAGGAGAAGACCGTCAGCGGCTTTTCGCGAAGCCCCTGTGCGCTTCCGCGGACGGCCACTTCGAGGTCTTTCATGATCTCGAAGCCCTCGATGGTGAAGGCTCCGGTAACCACCGGCTTCTCGCCGTACAACAGGCTGAGGTAGAGCCGGTAGCTGTCGGAGACTTCCGCGTGAACGTCGGCGGGGATCAGCGCGGTGCTCTGGGAAGCGATGTGCTGGAGGCCGCTCAAGAGCTTCACGTAGCGGATGTAGTCCGCCGTCACGGGCCGGCGCATCTCGCCGGTCTGGCCGTCCAGGATGTTGATGGCGGCCGAGCCGGGAGTGAAGTAGACGCTGTCGCCCGCAAAATCGTGGGTTTCGTTCCCCAGGACATCGTAGAGCTTGAACGAGCGGGGCACAGCCTTGAGCGCCTTGTCGATGAGGTTCTCGCTGAGGCAAGCGCGCTGCTGGTGAAGGTCCACTTCGGCGCCGTGGTCGGCGAGCAGCGTGAGGGCCTGACGGTTGTGGATCTCCACGCCCAGCTTCGAAAGCAGTTCCCGCGCCTCGCCGATGATTCTCTCGATCAGCGCGTCGTCCAGCAATCTCAGAGTCGGTCGCATGTGCTCACTCGTACGGGATACGGAGCGCCTGCATGATCCCCATCATGTAGCCGACGGCCAGGATCTTGCCCGTCATGCCATAGCCGGGCCGGTCGGTGGCCTCGCCTTCCAGAATCGGAGCATGGTCCGGCCGTATCGGCCCGCGGAAGCCGTACTGGTGGAAGGTCTGAAGCATCCGGACCATGTCGGTGGGGCCGTTGTCGTGGAAGGTTTCCCGGAAGCGCTCCCGTGTTCCCTCCACATCACGGAAGTGTACAAAGAAGATCTTCTTCTGCGAGCACCACTCGCGGGCCAGCGCGGCAATGTCTTCGCCCATCAGCTTGAAGTTGGCTTGGCAGAAGGTGATGCCGTTCACCGGGCTGGGCACGATCTTCAGCACGCGGCGGAAGCTGCGGGCGCTGGTGAGTATGCGCCCGAGGCCGCGCAGGGGCGAGACGGGAGGGTCGTCCGGATGCAGCGCCATCTGGACGCCGGCCTTCTCCGCTACCGGGATGACCGCTTTCAGGAAGTATTCGAGGTTGTCCCAAAGCTTCTCCTCGCTGACCTCGCCCCACCGGGTCGGCCCTTGCTGGTCGGCGGCCGCGAGGTCGAATTCGCTGGTCAGGGCGCCGCCGCGCTCCGGGACCTTGAACCCGGTGCGGTACCAGCCCAGCCCGGCCATGAAGTTGTAGCAGACCATCGGGATACCGACTTTGCCCAGGGCTTCAAGGGCGGCGCGGTAGTTTTCGATCTCTTCGTCGCGGCCGGGCGCCCCCAGCTTGATCCTCTCGGCGGAAACGGGGTGGCTTTCGACGCCCGCAATAGTCATTCCCGCGGCGGTGAAATCCGCCTTGATCTTCTCCAGGGTCGCGACGTATTGATCCCGGGGAAACCGGCTCAAGGCCACGCTCAAGATGGCGTGCTTGATGCCAACTTGACGCGCCAGCTTGAGTCGCTGGGTCTCAGCGGGACCGAACAACTCAGAGAACTTGATGCCCCCTCCCTTCGGGGCCGCGGGCCGGCGGGCCGGCGCGCTGGAAGCGGCCAGTGCCGGGGCCGCGCCGGCTCCGGCCAAGCTCGTCAGTGTTCCCTGGATCCAATCGCGGCGGCTGAGTCTGGGCATGGGTAATGGTTCTCCTGTAACAAAGGTGTGAGGGGACCCTCTGGCGGGTCCTCGATCACGATGCTACCAGTTTCTTGGGGGCCTGGCGGTGCGCTGCCGGCGGCCGGCCTGGGGGCCTAATGCTTTCCTCCTAGGCCACCGATAGTCCTACGGGGCATGAACGGCTCAGCTCGTAAGGCCAGCGCGGAAACCGGGAACGTACTCCAGCGGCTGAAGGCCGATTTCCTGACCAGCCTGAACGACGACTTCCGCACGCCCGTGTCGGGCATTCTGGGGATGACGGACCTGCTGCTGGAGACGGGCCTGACCGACGAGCAGCGCGAGTATCTCTCGGCCACCCGGGTGTGCGCCGAGGAGTTGCTGGAGCTGCTGAGCTCCGCAGTCCAGTACACGGCTCTCGCGGCCGGCGCCGTGACCCTGGAAGACGCCGAGTTCAATCTCCCGGAGACCTTGCAGGGTGCAGTGGAAAAAGAGCTGCCGAAGGCCCGGGCCAATGCGGTGAGACTGCTCGCCCGGCTGGAGGAGACTCTGCCGACTCTGGCGGTGGGAGACGCGGTGCGCCTGGAGCAGGTGACGCGGCACCTGCTGCGTAGCGCGATCGAGTTAACGCCGGAAGGCGAAGTCGAACTCGCCGCCAGCGCCCGGCCGAGCGCCGGAGACGGCTTTCTGCTGAGCGTAGAAGTGCGCGACACGGGCGTAGTCATCTCACCGGAGCAGCTCGCCGTGATCTTCCAGCCTTTCCGGCCATTGGAGGCGGGCTGGGCGCGAAACCACCGCGGCTCGGAGTTCAGCCTGGCCCTGGCGGAGAGGCTGGTGCGCCTGATGCGCGGGGAGATTGCCGCCCACAGCGAGCCCGGCCTGGGCACGCGGATCAGGGTCCAGATCCCGCTGCGGGCCGCCGCCTGATTGCATCCGCCGCCTGGCGGCTGCTTGCCCTCCCCCAGTTTCGCGTGGGCCCGACGTGGAATAGGCATTCATGCCTGTGTCCTGCGTGCCCCCCAACAGGCCGGGAGGCCTATTCCACCTGTTCGGCGCTCAAACTGGGGGAGGGCAAGCCGGCTGCACACGTTCCCCCGCCCGCCCGCTCAGAGCAGAGTAGAATGAAAGAAACAGCCTCTTCATGCTCGACGCGATACTGGCCAAAATCTTCGGCACCAAGACCGAGCGCGAAATCAAGCGCCTGCAGCCGCTCGTGGACGCCATCAACGCGCTGGAGCCGGCCATGCAGGCGCTCTCGGACGACGAGCTGGGCGGCAAGACCGTCGAGTTCAGAGAGCGGCGGGCGCAGGGCGCCACGCAGGACGACCTGCTGGTCGAGGCTTTCGCCGTGGTGCGCGAGGCCGGACGCCGCACGCTCAACATGCGGCACTTCGACGTGCAGTTGATCGGCGGCATAGTGCTGCATCGCGGCAAGATCGCCGAAATGAAGACCGGCGAAGGCAAGACCCTGGTGGCCACCCTGCCGGTGTACCTGAACGCCCTGGAAGGCAAGGGCGTCCACGTGGTGACGGTCAACGATTACCTGGCCTGGCGCGACGCCGAGTGGATGGGGAAGATCTACAAGCTGCTGGGCGTCTCGGTGGGGGTGATCGTCCACGACCTGGACGACGACGAGCGCCGGCAGGCTTACGCCTGCGATATCACCTACGGCACCAACAACGAGTTCGGCTTCGACTACCTGCGCGACAACATGAAGTTCCGGCTCGCGGACTGCGTGCAGCGCCCCCACCACTACGCCATCGTGGACGAGGTGGACTCGATCCTGATCGACGAGGCCCGCACGCCGCTGATCATCTCCGGCCCGAGCGAGGAATCCACCGACAAGTACTACAAGGTGAACCGCATCATCCCCAGGCTGGTGCGCGGCGAGGTGATCGAAGGCAAGGAGCCGGGCGAGAAGTACACCACCGGCGACTACACCGTGGACGAGAAGCACCGCTCGGTGGGGCTGACCGAGGAAGGCGTGGGCAAGGTGGAGAAGCTGCTGGGAGTGGGCAACCTCTACGACGCGGCCAGCCTCGAACTCAACCACCACGTGCAGCAGGCCCTGCGCGCCCACGTCCTGTTCCACCGCGACAAGGACTACCTGGTCAAGGATGGCCAGGTCATCATCGTGGATGAGTTCACCGGACGGCTGATGCCCGGGCGCCGCTGGAGCGACGGCCTGCACCAGGCCATCGAAGCCAAAGAGGGCGTCAAGATCGAGCGCGAGAACCAGACCCTGGCCACGGTTACGTTCCAGAATTACTTCCGGATGTACAAGAAGCTGGCCGGAATGACCGGAACTGCGGAGACCGAAGCCGCCGAATTTCAGAAGATTTACAACCTGGATGTAGTGGTAATTCCCACCAACCGAACGCTGATCCGCCACGAACACTCCGATATCGTCTATCGCACCGAGGAGGAGAAGTTCCGCAACGCGGCCAAGGGAATCAAGGCCTGCCACGAGCTCGGCCAGCCGGTGCTGGTGGGCACCATCTCGGTGGAGAAGTCCGAGCGGCTGTCGGCGATACTGAAGCGCATGGGCGTCAAGCACGAAGTGCTCAACGCCAAGAACCACGAGCGCGAGGCTTACATCGTGGCGCAAGCCGGGCGCAAAGGGGTGGTGACCGTCTCCACCAACATGGCCGGGCGCGGCACCGACATCCTGCTGGGCGGCAACCCGGAATACTGCGCCAAGGAGTACTTCCGGAAGCTGGGCCGCGATCCGGAGACCGTGCCCAAAGCCGAGTGGGACCCGGTCTTCCAGCGCTACAAAGCGGAGACCGACCAGGAGCACGACGAAGTGGTGGGGCTGGGCGGCCTGCACATCCTGGCCACTGAGCGGCACGAGGCGCGCCGCATCGACAACCAGCTCCGCGGGCGCGCCGGGCGCCAGGGCGACCCGGGCAGCTCGCGCTTCTACCTCTCGTTGCAGGACGACCTGCTGCGCATCTTCGGCGGCGAGCGCATCCAGAACCTGATGCTGCGGCTGGGCATGGAAGAGGACGTGCCCATCGAGTCGCGCCTTATCACCAGGCGCATCGCCGCCGCGCAAAAGGCCGTCGAGGCGCAGAACTTCGCCGCCCGCAAGCACCTGCTCGAGTACGACGACGTGATGAACAAGCAGCGGCTGGCCATCTACGGCTGGCGCCGGCAACTGCTGGAAGGCGAGGACCAGCGGGAGCGGGTGCTCAACATGATCCGGGGCATCGTCCGCTCGCGCATCGGCGAGCGCTGCCCGGAGAAGAGCCACCCCACCACCTGGGACCTGACCGGGCTCCAGACCGACGTCCTGAGCCAGTTCGGAGTCAAGATCCACATCCAGGAATTGAGGGGGCTCGATCGGGAGGAGATCGAGGAGACCGCTCACGAGCAGCTCTGCGAAACCTACCAGCGCAAGGAAGAGCTGGTGGGCGCGGAGGTCATGCGGGCCACCGAGCGCATGATCATGCTGCACGTCATCGACAGCCAGTGGAAGGACCACCTGCTCTCGATGGACCACCTCAAGGAAGGCATCGGGATGCGGGCCTACGGCCAGAAGGACCCGCTGGTCGAATACAAGAAGGAGTCTTACGCGCTGTTCGAGGAGATGTGGGACCGGATCGAGGACGAGTCGGTCCGCTACCTGTTCTTCCTGCAAGTGGCCGACGACCGGCGGCCCGCCCTGCCCTTCCCGGCCGAGGAAGAAGAGGAGCAGGAGGAAGCCGAGCCGCAGGCGGTGGCCGCCGTCACCGACGAGCAGCGGCAGGCGGCGCAGGCCACCGTGCTGGACTTCACCCGCAACATCCAGCGGAGGAAGGAAAGAGAGCTGGCCGAGCTGCAATTCGTGGGCGGCGACTCCAGCTCCGCCAGCCGCCAGGCCCCGGTCAGAGCGACCAAGGTGGGGCGCAACGAGCCGTGCCCCTGCGGGAGCGGAAAGAAGTACAAGAAGTGCTGCGGCGCATGAGACGGATGCGGGTTGTGGGGCGCCGGTTCTGGGTGGTGGTCTGTCTGGCCGTCCCGCTGGCCCAGGCGGGGATCTGGCCGGATCAGCTAGGCACCTTCACGAGGACCTCCGCGGGGCCGGTTGCGGCCCGCGAGCAGGCCCTGTGGGAAGAATACGGGCTGGACCAGGCTGAGCAGGCCAGCTACGCCGCCGGTGCCCGGAAGTTCGTGGCCACGGCGTTCCGTTTGCGGGACTCCACCGGGGCCTTCGCCGCCTTCCAGTGGCAGCGGCCGGAAGGGGCGCGTCCGACCAAGCTGGCCGAACTGGCGGTCGAGACCGATCAGGGGGCGGTGGTGGCCTACGGGAACTACCTGCTGCGCTTCGACGGGTGGAAGCCGCAAGCTGCTGAAATAGCGTCACTTACTGACAGGCTGCCGAAGCTGGAGAAGTCCGCGCTCCCTACCCTGACCCGGTATCTACCCTCCCAGTACCTCCTCCAGAACTCCGAGCGCTTTATCCTTGGCCCGGCCTCGCTGGATCAGTTCAGCCCGCGGATTCCGCCCTCAGTAGCGGCCTTCCACACGGGGGCCGAGGGGCAGTTAGGCAGATTCCGTGTCAACGGCCAGGAGATGGACCTGGTAATCTTCGCCTACCCCACGCCTCACATCGCCAGGGACCAGTTGGCGGCCTTCCAGATACTGCCTGGCGCCATGGCCAAGCGCAGCGGCCCGCTGGTGGCCGTGATTCTGTCCCCGCCGGATGCGGACGCGGCCGAAAGGCTTTTGGCTAGAGTAAGATACGAGGCTTCAGTCACGCTCAGCGAGGGGACGCGCAACCGGCGGGAGAACCTCGGCGAACTGATCCTGAATATCATGCTGCTGTCGGGTATCCTGGTGGCTTTCTGCGCGATCGCGGGTCTGGCCTACGGCGGCTTCCTGACGGCGGTCAGGCGCTGGCGAGGCGGCCCCGGCGGCGATGACCCGATGATCATGCTGCACCTGGACGACCGTTGGAGGGCCAGCTCCGGCACTTCGGCGGGCGGGCCTGAACAGGCGGGCGGGTAAGCCGCCCTTTTTCTTCTGATTGGAGTTGAAGAGGGGGGGCCAGCAGGCGGCGGCAGCGGGGATTGCCAGGAGCCTATGGAAAAAGGCGCCAGGGCGTAAGTGACTGTCCTCGAAGGGCTTACGAACAGGAGCAGCGTGTCCGATTTTTCCCTTGATTTAGGGGCGCGCCTGCAATAAGATGCAGTCACGGGTTCTCACGGTTGCAGTTCCGTCGAGCCCGATTCTCCCATTGAACATCGCCCTGCTAGAGCAGGGAAGAAGATGCTCACCTCCCCCCCAGCGAGGTGGGCATTTCTATTTAGGGGCGACCCAGACCGTTGCGCGCGCGGTACCTCCAGTACCTGGAAGAGCGGACCAGTACGAATTCCCACCGCAGGCCTTGCCGGAAGTCCCGCGATCGTGTACACTTGGCTTGTTCTGTCTGGTGAGAAGGGAGTGCGCATGACAAGACAAGTTCCAATCGCCGTTTCGTTGCTCGTGCTGGCATCGTTGATGGCCGCGCCGGCAGTCGCCGGGGTCCTGTATTTCGACGACATCCCTACGCCAGGCGAGGCCGTGCCGATGCCTGCTGGCTACGGGGGCTTCACCTGGCAAAGTAGTGTTTGGGGTGTCGAGTCGGATATCCAGTACCAGGGTCCGCTCTACCTCAACACTTACGGCGCCTTTTCGAGTCCCAATGCTGCTTTCAACTTCAATGGTGTAGGGACAGTCACCGTGACTCGCGGCGCCCCGTTCACCTTCAACGGGGGGTACTTCACTGCCTGGGCGTCCGAAGACGATTTCGCCTATTGGAGTTCCACTAGCATAACCGTGGAGGGATACGCGAGCAGTGTGCTGGTAGGCTCTGTCTCGATGCCCCTCAGGGCCACCGGGTATGACTGGCTCGACGCCTTCTTCGGGGATTGGGTGGACGAGTTGAGATTCCACGCCTCCGCCGACCAGACATGGTGGCTCATGGACAACTTCACCTACGAGGGCGGTGTCATCCCCGAGCCCGCCTCGGGGCTGCTGCTGGGCAGTGGCCTCCTCGCGCTCGGTCTGGCCATTCGCCGCCTGCGGCGAAGCTGATCCATCCGACGCCCTCGGCGAAACCTCGGAAATACCTCGTTTAGAACCCAGCCGCGCCACAGGACTCCCAACCCGCTGCCGAGCTATAAAAATGGCATGCGGACGAGAGAAACCGAGGTCTTCAGCGCCGGCCCACCCTCCGAGCGGAATGCTGTAATCGCCCGTGGGCTGCACCGGCGCGAACCCGCCCTGCTGGACCGTCTGGTCCGGGAGCACCAGGCCCGGCTGTTCAGATACCTGCTCGCCGTGACCCGAGATTGGGACACAGCCGAGGACCTGCTCCAGGAGACGTGGGTTCGGGCACTGGGCCGGGCTGAGCAGTACAAGGCCATCGCCCCCTTCGAGGCCTGGCTGCGTGCCATTGCACGGCACCTGGTGATCGACCTGGCCAGGCAGAGGGCGCGGGATAGGAACCTGGACAGCCCCCTGGACGAGAACCGGCACGGGTTGCCCGAGCCCGCGGCCAGCGATGTATTCTCGCCGTTCGAGCTGGCGTCGAGAAGGCAAGATGCCGCCCGCGTGCACGCGGCGCTGCGCCGGCTCTCCCACCACCTGCAAGTCGTGTGTCTGCTGCGGTTCTTCGGGGGTTTCCGGTTGGAGGAGATCGCCGCCCGTTTGGGCGTCCCGTCCGGCACGGTGAAGTCACGGCTGCATCGGGGTTTGGCCAGTCTCCGCGCGAGCCTGGGGGGCTGCCGGGCGCGAATGGTAGAACGGCGCGGCTAAGGCGGGAAGTTCAGGCGGCGCAGGAGATCCTGGAAGCGGGGATCGTTCCAGAGCGGGTATGCGGGCGACGCCGATCGCAGCCAGACCATTTGCGGATCCCGTTCTTCGAAACCTCTCCTCGCCCACTGTAGCGCGTTCTCCTTGTCTCCCAACAGGAGGTACAAACCGGAGATCCTCATCTGCCCCACGTCTGGCCTCTGGAGTAGCCGCGTGAGGATCTTGCGGGCCTCCGCTTCCCTGCCCACCTGGAGGTACAACTCAGCCAGGTCGCGGAGCGAAACCCGGTCCGGCCGTGGGAGGGCGGCGTTCTTCTCCAGCGCCTGGATGGCTTGGTCGTACTTTCCCGCTTGAGCGTAAAGGACCGCCAGGCCCCATATGGCCGGCGGAAAGCCCGGGGCTACCTCCAGAGCGCGCAGAATCAGCTTCTCGGCCTTCTCCGGCTGGCCCAGCGTCGCGTAGAGGACGGAGGCTTCGCCCAGCTCGAGGGGCGAAAGCGGGTCGATCTCCAGGCAGCGCTCGATGCGTTGCCGCGATTCCTCGAAGCGCTTCATGCAACGCAGGAAGTTGGCATAAGGGCTGTGAGCGTCAATGGAGTTGGGGCTGAGCTCGATTCCGCGCTTGAACTCCGCTTCCGCGCCGGCCCAATCCCAGTCGTAGACGAAGCGAATCCAGCCCAGCGAGCCGTGCGCTTCGCCCATCGAAGCATCCAGTTCCAGCGCCCGTGCAATGGCCTGCTTCGCCAGGGGGAAGGCCTGCTTGGGCGGCAGGTCCCCCCACCAGGAGCCGCTCATCCGCCAGGCATCGGAGAGGCCCAGCCAAGCCGGAGCGTAACCCGGATCGAGTTCCACGGCGCTCTGGAAATCCTTGACGGCCTGCTCCAGGCCCTCTGCGGTGAGCTTGTGACGGTGGTAGTTGCCCTTGAGATAAGCGACGTAGGCGGCGGGTTTCACCGGGCGGGAGCCAGCCAACTGAGCGGCGGCCGGGCCGGCCAGCGTCAGCCGGATTTGCCGGGCGATGGCCCGAGCCACCTCGGCCTGCACCGTCAGGATGCCGCTCAATTCGCGGTCGTAACTGTCCGCCCACACGTGGGATTGGTCGCGCACCTGAATCAACTGGGCGGTGACGCGGACGCGTTCGCGCTCGCGTCGCACGGTACCCTCCAGCACGTAGTCCACGCCCAGTTCCCGGCCAATCTGGTCAATCCGCTTGTTGGTCCGCTTGTACTGCATGGCCGAAGTGCGCGCGATCACTCCCAGGCGGCGTGGTTCGAGGCGTCCGAGTTGCGTTATCATCTCCTCGGTCAGGCCGTCGCTGAAGTACTCCTGTTCCGGGTCGCCGCTGAGGTTATCGAAGGGCAGCACCGCCAGCATCACTTTGTCGCGGGCGGCAACGGGTTGCGGCACGGGGCGGCGGCCGGCCAAGTACCCAAAGAGGGCCAGCGCCGCCAATACCACAACGGCCAGCCCGATGGCCCACGCCCACCTGCGCGGGCTCCGCAGCCTTGGTCGCCCCGGCTTGGCTTCCGCCGCCGGCGGCGCCGGCTGGACCGGAGCGACCAGCCGGTAACCGCTCCTGGGGATAGTCTGGATGTAGCGCGGCTCCTTGGGATCGTCCTCCAGCGCTTTGCGCAGCTCGGAAATGCAGCGTAGCAGCACGTCGTCGGTGACGAAAGTGTCCGCCCAAACCGCCTGGATGAGTTCCTCTTTGGAAACAACCTCGGCGGCGTGCCCGGCCAGGTAGACGAGCACCTGCATCATCTTCGGTTCGACACGCTTGGCCTGAGCGGCTCCGGAGATAGTGTTCAGGCGCGGCTGAATGAGCCACGGGCCGAGTTGAAAGTCGCCTTCCATCCGCTTGCCAGGCCGACTCCGGGGTGTCGCGGTCCCATTTTAGCATCCGGCGCCGGCGGGTCCGTGTCGCCCCGTCGCCGGGTGGGCAAGCGGAAGTTCAGATGCCCGGCGCGGGCTGGAGTATACTTGCCTCTGACCGGAGGGCAATCATGCGATCGCGCGTTGTTTCTCTTGTAACGGTGTTGATGGTGTGGCCGGCGGCGGCCCAGCAACGGCCGCCCAAGGTCCTGGTGCTCTATGACATGGAGGGCGTCACCGGCGCGACGAGCGTGAAGCACACTTCCTTCGGGACGCCGGAGTATGAAGAGGCGCGCAAGTCGTTGACGGCGGACGTCAACGCGGCCATCGCTGGCCTGAAGGCCGCAGGCGCCACCGAGGTAGTGGTGGTGGACGGCCACGGCTCGGGCAACACCACCGGGCCGGATGTCTTCGAGGATCAGCTACTGTCGCCCGCGCGCATGATTTCGCGCCAAGCTCCTTTCGACATTTACATGGACAGCTATGACCACTCGATCGACGCGGTTGTGGCCGTGGCCATGCACGCCGGCGCCGGAAACCAGAGCGGGTTCCTCTCCCACACCTACACGCTGGAGGACATCGACTACCGGGTTAACGGCGTGCCCTTCAACGAATCCATGATTCTGGCCGCGGGTGCGGCGCGGCTGAAGATCCCGCTGATCATGGTCAGCGGCGACAACCAGCTCGAACGGGAGGTCCGCCGCAATCTCCCCTGGGTCCGCTGCGCCGTGGTCAAGCATGCGGTGGATCGCGGGAAAGCCGAGCCGCTCGAGCGCGAGGAAGCCAGCCGGCGCATCACCGCGGCAGCGCAGGAGGCGCTGGAGAAGCTCGCCGCCGCGCGGCTGGCGGAGCTGGCGGGACCGTTTCGCTTTGCGCTGACTTTCCAGGACGCGGCGCAGGCGCGGAACGCGGCACTGCTGCCGGGCGCCGAGCTGCTGCCGAATAATGTCACGGTGCAGATACGGACCAACGATTTCGAGGAAGGTTACCGCCTGTCGCTGCGGCTGATCGGCCTGGCCGGCATAGTCGGCCGGGCCACGGCTGCGCGGGCGGTGCTGGAGGCTCAGCCCAACGCGGCAGCGCTGCGGCAGGCTGTCGGCACCTGGCTGGAAGACCGCTGGCTCGACCGCCTGCCCTCACCACCTCCGGCGGAGCCCGCCGGGGCGCCCTCCAGGCGGCGCTACTGGGGGGCGAACTGAGGGAGGAGAAGCAGGCAAGAAGGCCCGTGGCGCCTGGCGAGAGCTGCTAGGTGTTGATCGCGTCAGCGCGGGGGCGTATGATCAAGACAGAGGGCGTTTGGCAATGCGCGAACCGGCCCAGATCACGACCGCTCACCCCACGGTCAAGGAGACGGCTCGGAAGATGGGGCTGTCCAACCGGGATTTGACCTATCTGGCGGGGCTGCTAGATCTCCAGTGGCCCCCGAAGGGTTCCAACCACCGAGCCGCGAAGAAACGCGCGCGGCTCGCGAAACCCGCCCCGCAACGAGGCCGAGCTGAGGCCCGACGCTCCTGAACAGATGGCCCCCTCGCTCGCCGTCCGGTTTCGTCCGGACCCCAAGAGCGTCTTCCTCAATATTCCCTATGACCCCCGCTACGAACGTCTGTATTTGGCGTTTATCGCAGGAATCTCGGCGTTTGGCTTGGATCCCAGAGCCACGCTCGAGATCCCTGGCGGGGCGAGGCGGCTGGACCGAATCTTCGAGCTGATCCAGGCATGCCGCTACTCCCTCCACGACCTCTCGCGCGTCCAACTGGATCGCACGCCTCCCAAGACGCCCCGTTTCAACATGCCCTTCGAGCTGGGTCTGGCGGTCGCCTGGGCCAAGCTAAGCCGGCCGGGGCTTCACACCTGGTTTCTGTTCGAGTCCCAGGATCGGCGCCTGGACAAGTCGTTGAGTGACCTGCGTGGAACGGATCCCAACGTCCACGGGGGAACAGTGAAGGGGCTCTTTCGTGAACTGGGTAACGCATTCGTGACAAGCCGACACCAACCTACGGTGGGCCAGATGCAGGCCGTCTATCGGGATCTCCGGCAGAAAGCGCCCCGCATCGTGCAGGACACCGGTGCAAGATCCCTGTTCGAGGCGGGCGTCTTCAGGAGGCTGGTGGTCTTGGCCCGCATCAGCGCGCGGCAGCAGATTCCTTCGCTGAAGTCTCTGCCGCGGCGGCCGGACCATACCAAGCGAGCACGCATCTGCTAGCCTTGTCTTGACTATGCCTAACGGGAAGCTGGAAGTGATCCCCCTGGGCGGGCTGGGCGAGTTCGGCATGAACTGCCTGGCCCTGCGCTACGGCGAGGACATCATCGTCATCGACGCCGGGATGATGTTCCCGGACGAGGAGCTGCCGGGCGTCGATATCGTGACGCCGGACTTCGGCTACTTGCTCGAGAACCGCGAGCGGGTGCGGGCGCTGATTCTTACGCACGGCCATGAAGATCACATCGGGGCCGTTCCGTTCTTGCTCGCGGACGTGAAGCTCCCGGTCTATGGCACGCCGTTCACGCTGGCGGTGCTGGAGCGGCGGCTGGAAGAGCACGAGCTGCTGGAGGAAGCCGATCTGCGGGAAGCGGCGCCGGGGGAGAAGCTGGAGATCGGCCCGTTCACCATCGAGCTGATACACGTCACTCACTCGCTGGTCAGCGCGGTGGCGCTGGCTATCACCACGCCGTTGGGAGTGGTCATCCACACGGGCGACTTCAAGGTGGATCCCACCCCCACCGACAACCTGCTGTTTGACCTGCACACGCTGGCCGACTACGGCAAGCGCGGGGTGCTGCTGCTGCTCGGGGACTCGACCAACGCCGACCGGCCCGGCTACACCGAGAGCGAGCGGGCCATCCGTCCGCGCTTCGAGGAGATACTCGGGCGCGCCCAAGGCCGCGTGGCTTTCTCCTGCTTCGCTTCCTCGATCCACCGGCTCCAGCAGATCGTGGAGCTGGCCGCGGAGGCCGGGCGCAAGCTGGCCTTTCTGGGCCGCAGCATGCAGACCCTGACCGAGATCGCCGACCGGCAGGGACTGCTGGAGATTCCCGACGGGCTGCTGGTGCGCCCGCACGAGATCATGCAGGTGCGGCGCAACCAGATCGTCGTGGCGATCTCGGGCAGCCAGGGCGAGCCCATGTCGGCGCTGGCACGCGTGGCGGTGGACACCCACCGGCACCTCTCGATCGAGCCCGGCGACACGGTGGCCCTGAGCGCGCGCATCATTCCGGGCAACGAGAAAGCCATCTACCGCGTGATGAACCACCTGGCCAAGCGCGGCGCCGACGTCATCTACGGCTCGATGAACCCGCCCCTGCACGTCTCCGGGCACGCCAGCGCCGAAGAACTCAAGCTGGTGCTAAACCTGGTGCGGCCCCGCTATTTCGTGCCCATCCACGGCGAGTACCGCCAGTTGGCCAAGCACGCCGCCCTGGCGGAGCACCTGCGCCAGGTGGGGCTCGCGGAGATCTTCATCCTGGAGAGCGGGGAGACCCTGGATCTGGACGAGCACGGCGCGCGCAAGGGCGAACGCGTGCGGGTGGGCCGGGTGTGCATCGACTCCGGGACTACTGACGAGGTGGTCGAGGACATGGTGATTCGCGACCGGCTCAGCCTGTCTGAAGACGGCTTCCTGCTGCCGGTCATCGCCATCGACCGGCACACCGGCCAGCCCGAGGGCCTGCCGGAAATCGTCACACGCGGGTTCGTTTCCGAAGGTGATGGCGCCGAGCTGCTTCAGGCCGCGCGCCAGGTGGTGGCGCGGACGCTGGAGGCCTCGACCGCCGAGGAGCGCTCGGACTGGGGCGTCATGAAGGAGAAGATCCGCACCGACCTGAAGCGGTTCCTCAAGAAACACACGGCCCGGCACCCGCTGATCGTGCCGGTGATACTGGAGATTTGACGGCTGGACCGGGAGAGGACAAGCTGAAGAGGGTGCTGAAAAACGCCCGGAACCGCTCCCTGACGGTCGCGGCTCGGAACCAAGCCTGTTGACAGTGAAGCACTTTCG
>Ga0315289_10007720_pt1 | contig 15649 bp, 11 predicted proteins | sample YL17G11_40_MG_FD_203452 | JGI IMG/M metagenome (GOLD analysis project Ga0315289, IMG submission 203452) | Sediment microbial communities from Yellowstone Lake, YNP, Wyoming, USA - YL17G11_40 | ecosystem: Environmental > Aquatic > Freshwater > Lake > Sediment | place: USA: Wyoming | collected... | reverse complement strand
TAAAACTCAAAGGAATTGACGGGGGCTCACACAAGCGGTGGAGCATGTTGCTCAATTCGATGCAACGCGAAGAACCTTATCCTGGGCTTGACATGCAGGAATGCCTGCCTGGAAACAGGTTAGGCTGCCCTTCGGGGTGAAGCCTGCACAGGTGCTGCATGGCTGTCGTCAGCTCGTGTCGTGAGATGTTGGGTTAAGTCCCCTAACGAGCGAAACCCTTGTCGCTAGTTGCCAGCGGGTCATGCCGGGAACTCTAGCGAGACTGCCGGTGTTAAACCGGAGGAAGGCGGGGATGACGTCAAGTCCTCATGGCCTTTATGCCCAGGGCTGCAAACGTGCTACAATGGCCGAGACAAACCGACGCGAAACGGCGACGTCGAGCAAATCGGAAAAAATCGGCCCCAGTTCGGATTGGAGTCTGCAACCCGACTCCATGAAGTTGGAATCGCTAGTAATCGCGGATCAGCTATGCCGCGGTGAATGTGTTCCTGAGCCTTGTACACACCGCCCGTCAAGTCATGGAAGCCGGGAGCACCCGAAGTCGGCACGGTTCAGTGCTGCCGAAGGCGAGCTCGGTGACTGGGACTAAGTCGTAACAAGGTAGCCGTAGGGGAACCTGCGGCTGGATCACCTCCTTTCTAGAGGATCATCTAGGCGCCTCGTGGGCAGGACCGATTTCCAACCCCTGCCCCGCAGAGCGATCTGCACGGCGTGGAGCATGTCAGCATAACCTCGCCTCGCAAGGGACAACTGTGCGGCGACGCACAGCCAACGACGGCCTTCACTGTTCCTGATATCGAAAAGCTCCGGGCCCTCCGACCCGGAGTTTTTCGTTGCGCGCGGTTCTGGCCCGCGGGAGGAAGCTTGAGAGCACGGCGCCCCACTGCCGTCCTTGCGACTCTTGCCCCGACCTCTGCCGACCCGTACCATGGTCCGCCCAAGCCAGAATTTGCGGCATGACAGGCGGGAAGTGGGTATAGACATGTTCCACAGCGGCTTCTTCGAACAGGCCAAACAGCGTGCGACGGCGCTGGGGGTCCGCAACGTGCTAGTGGCGTCGCTCCGGGGAGGCACGGTTCGGCAGGCCAAGGAAACCTTCGGGTCGGCCTACCGCTTCTTCGCCGTCAGCAACCCCGCCAACGCCCACTCCGAGGGGCTGGTCTACCACGACGGGATGGACCAGCAGACCGCTGATGCGCTGCGCAGCGAGGGTATCGAGGTCATCCTGAAAGACCAGGGGCTTTTTCAGGCGCTGAGCATCGGCGGTCCCCCGCAGGACGTGGGCGCGTCGCTGCCCGATCAGACGTGGCGCGGCGCCCACAAAACCCCCTTCGACTGGCGGGCGCTGGCCGACCTCGGGCGGATGGCCCAAGCCTGCCAGAGCGGCCCGCTGAACCCGTTGTGGCTGATGGCCCATGCCATCGGCTCGCTGCTGGGGGACGGTCCAGCCGTGTGCATCGAGATCGTGCTGATGGCGGCCGACTCCGGGCAACTACCCCTGGACGAGGATTGCATGGCCATCTCTTGCCCCCGTCCCGCTTCGCGCGCCCCGGACGCGGCACTGGTGGTTCATCCTTCGACCACCAAGCGACTGCTGGCGGGTCTGCGAATCAAGGACTTGCTGCTGATCCCGCGGCCGGACGATCACTGGTTCTGCGACAAGCCCCTCTGGCCGGAAGGATGATGCGCCCGGGTCTTGCTGCGCCGCCTTTACAGCAGCCTCGGCGCGCCGGCCGCCAAGAGCGACAGGCACGTCGGCTTGGGCGCCGAAGGGGCGGCACGACCGAGCCGCTCCATCTCCTATCCCGCTGGCCAATGAGCTGACGCTGTTCCGGTACGAACAGCTTGACGCGTTCCGGCGCGCGGCCGAGGCAGCCGACCTGGACGATGCGGACGTCTGGAAGGTGTTTTCCGGAAACGCCCAGCGGCTGCTATCGGCGGCCCGCGCGGGAGCGGCGGGGAGGGCAAGTTGTTCCATAGCCATCTCATGTCCCCAGGAATTCTGGATTGACAAACCCTCCGTGGTGATGGAAGGTCTGGGGGGTTCCCAGGCTGGGTTGCCGCCTGCATCACGCCTCTCATAGGCCCCGCACGGGATATGGGCTTGGAATATGACTCGATCGCTTGAGCAAGCAGGTTGCGTTTGGGCGTGCTTGCTGATCTTCGGCGTCTTGAGGTGTTTGGCGCAGTGTCAGCCGGCCAGCCAGCCGACGACGGAAGCGGCGCTCGTCTCGGAGCAGCCTGGGGCAGAGGAAACCTTGGCCGAGCTAGGGGATGCCGCGAGGATTCCCCTCAGCGACCCGGGGCGGCTATTGAGCCTGGCGATGGTGGTGGTCGGCCTGTCAGTGACGGCCGTGGCGTACTGGCAGTACAAGCGACGCGCCGGCAGCGGCCAGGAGACGTGGCGCGTGGTGATCCTCCTGGGCGTGCTGGCGGTCTTGTATGGGCTGCTGTTCAACGGGCAATGGCTGCCAGGCAGCGGGGACGAATCGCTGTATCTGGCGATTGCCCGCAACGTGGCCGCGACGGGGGATTTTGTCTGGAACGGCTCGCCGGTTCTGACGGTGCCGTTCGGCTGGCCGTACCTGGTCGCATGGGCGATGAAGATTTCCGGGGCGTTCGTGTTCCTGAACCTTCTGCCGCTGGGGCTGGTCGTGCTGGCGCTGACGCTGTGGTACCTCGTCCTGCGGAAACTGATCTCCCCGGATTGGGCCCTGGGGCTGGTCTTGCTGACGGCGGTGCTGTTCCATTGGCAACGGTGTGCGGTGCGGTTCTACAGCGAGGCCGTGTTCCTGATGTTGGTGCCCCTGGGGCTGCTATTGGCGATGCAGGTGGCCGAGGGCCGGCCGTGGGGTTGGCGGGCGCCGGCGCTGCTGGCCGTGTGCGCGACGATGGTTCTGTCGCGGTTTGCGGGGCTGCTGACGATGCCTCTGCTGGTGGCGGCGCTGCTGGCAGGACAGCCGCGGTTTGGGTCCTGGCGCCCATGGGTGCTGGCGGTGCTGGTTTGCGTGGTGTTGGTGGGCAGCTTTTTCGGCATGAGGTCGGTCCTACAGTGGTCCGCCAAGCGGTACGTGAGCCGCACGCTGGAGCAGGCCCGTATCCTGGAAGCGGCTGTACAAAGTGCTACGGAGGTCGACCGGGCTGTCTTGACGCAGCGCCTGGAGGCGATGAAGTGCGCGGAGGTGGCCGTAGAGAGCGCGGATCGGGACACGGCCGTGAATGACCGGATGGTGGGCAGGGCCGCCCGCGCCGGCCTGCGCGAGTACGTGCGACGAGGGACGGTCTTCGGCGTCTGGCTAAGCCGGCTGTTCTGGCCGCCGGCCGAGATGGGCAAGACCGACCAGCGCCTTAAGCAGATCAGCAACCTGCTGGGATGGGCGTTGCTGGCGCCGCTGCTAGCAGGGCTGCCGCGCGCCGTTCGGGAGCGTCAGTGGATTTGGGCTGGGCTTGTGGCGTACTGCGCGGTCTTCGTTCTGGTCTGGCCGGAGCCCAACGGCCGCCACTTGGTCTCGGCTGCGCCGCTGCTGCTGCTGGGCCTTCTGAAAGGTCTCGCCGTGCTGATCGCCTGGGCGAATCGTGCCTGGGCCCGGCATGCGCTGCGGCTGCTGGCCAGCCTGATTCTTGGCAGCATTCTCGGGTGCAACCTGATGATCTACGCCGGCGAGGCGTACGTCAGCCAATCGCCGCAGTTTCATTCCTTGACCCTGGCTGGGGAGCATAAGGAGCTGATCGCCGTCTGCGAGCACCTGAATCGCCAGAAGCTGGGCGATTTTGAGTTGGCCGTCGCACAGGATACGGGCTACAAGCAGATCCTGCGAATGTCCAGCTTCCTGACGGACCGTACGATCCTGACAGCCCCGACGGCAGGTCGGCCCACCGCCAAGACGTTCGCGTGGGCCCAGACCAACGGCGTGCGATATTACCTGTGCCGCCCGCCGCGGACGCCGCGGCGGATATGGCATCTGCGGCTGGAAGATGGCGGGGCATACCTGGAGCTTTACGAGTTAAGAAACGGCCAGGCGGTGAAGCTGGAGCTGCCGGAACCGGTTCGAGTGGATCGGGTCGTCGGGCTGGAGAGCCGCCGTGCCGCAGGCCCTTCCACACTCTGAGAAGCGCCCCATCCGGGTGCTGTTCGACATTACCCATCCGGCGCAAGCGCACTTTTTCAAGACGGTCATCCGGCGGTTGCTGCGGGAAGGCCACGCGGTCTTGGTGACCAGCCGGGACAAGGATGTCTGCCAGGACCTGTTGAAGCGGCTGGATATCCAAAACGTATGTGTCAGCCGCATCGGGCGAGGAATACTCGGGCTAGGTAAGGAGCTGTTGGCTCGGGACTATCGGCTGTGGAGGTTGGCGCGGCGGTTCGGCCCCGACGTAATGGTGGCCCGGGGCGGCATCTCAATCGGGCTGGTCGGGGCGATGCTGGGGGTGCCGCGGGTGGTCTTCGAGGACACCGAGCACTCGTGCCTCGAGCGGATGGTGAGCCTGCCGTTTGCGACGCACATCTGCACGGGGACGGGGTATCTGACGACACACGGCCGACGGCAAACTAGCTTTCGCGGCGTGCCACAGTTGGCCTACATGCACCCACGGTACTTCCAGCCCGACCCGCGTCCGTTGCGGGAGGCCGGCGTGGAAACGGACCAGCCTTACATTGTCCTTCGAGCAGTCTCCTGGGGAGCGGTGCACGACGTGGGAGTCGCCGGGGCGGGCGAGGCGGCCATTGTTGACGCGGCCCGGCGGCTGTCGCGTTACGGGCGGGTGTTGCTCAGCTCCGAGAAGAAGCCGACACCGGCGATGGAGGAATTCCGCAATCCGGTCCCGGTCGAGCACCTGCACCACCTGCTGTCCTTCGCGCGGCTCTTCTTGGGCGAGGGCGGCACGATGGCCGCGGAAGCGGCCCTGATGGGCGTGCCGGCAGTCTTCTGTAGTCCGCTGGTCACGGGCTTTCTGCTGGCGTTGGAGCGCGACTATGGGCTGGTCCGAAACGTCCCGACGCTGCCGCAAGGCGCTACCGTCGCCGAGGAACTGCTGGCACGGCCGGACCTGAGGCAAACTTGGCAGGGGCGTCGGCAAAGAATGTTGGCTGACAGCGAGGATATCCCCGAGTTCATGTGGCGAGTGATCCACCAGGCCGCCCAGCAGCATGGGGATCAAGCGCGGACGGCCACGTAGAGCACGTGGTAGCTCAGCGACACGGGAGCCGGCGCCCACCAACCCGCCAGGGGGAAACCCGCCCCAATGGTTTGGAGCACTCGATAGCCGCTCCCTTCCAGCAGACGCCACACCCACCGTGGGGGGAAGTAGTATGTGTGCTCCTGGGTGTAGAAAAACCGCCGCAGCCGTAGATATTCCGCCACCACCACGGGAAGCCCCAGGGGATTCGGCGTGGACAGGATCAGCCGGCCATCAGCCGTCAGATGCTTACGCAGGGATCGCAGGACGTCATACGGCCGCTCCAGGTGTTCGACGAGTTCGCCCATCAGGATGGTGTCAAACCGCTGGCCAGGCAGCAGGTCGTCCAGATGGTTGACATCGCCCATCACGGACTCGGTGTAGGGCGGCATCGGCTCGACGGGGCGAAGGTCGAAGGCCACCACCCGGCGGGCCCTCAGGTGCCGGTTAGGCATGGCGGCGCAGCCCAGGTCCAGAACAGAGCTTCCCCGCACCAGGCGGCTCAGCATTCGTAGCCGGTGCGACTCATAGTTGCCCATAGGCGGTTGAATGATACGGACATACGACTAGCGGGGCAAGGTTCGCGCCGGGTGACCGCGCCGCTTGTGTTAAGATTACCGTGCCAGTATGATCCCTGCGATGCAGGACAAGGGCTTCGGTCATTCGACCCTTGCAGCCGAAGGGACATCCCCAAGCCCCGGCTCGTCCGGCGCCGCGGCGTCGACACGCTGGGCACTACGGCCCGGGCTGGTGCTGAAGCTGGTGCTGTTGGCGGCCGTGCTGGTCTACGTGATCAGGGCAATGGCACGGCAGCTTGCGCACGTGCCGTGGGCGACGCTTTCGGTTCAACCGCACTTTCTGGTCCTGGCGATTGCGGCCAATTGCCTTGCATCGTTCCTGAGCGCCGTGGGCTACCGCACGCTGCTGTCGGCTTTTTGTGCCCCACCGAGCATGGCGGCAGTCTGCGCGGTAGCCTGGATTCCAAATCTGGGCAAGTACGTGCCCGGCAAGGTGGCCAGCCTGGCGGGGGCGGCATGGTTGCTGCGTCATTATCGAATTCCCGCCGCCACCGCCGCCGGGGTGGTGGTGGTGCAGCAGGGGCTATGGATCCTCACGGGGTTTTTGCTGGCGGCGCCGCTGTGCCTGTGGGAGCCTATCCGCCAGCGGCTCCCGTTGGCCTGGGCCTGGTGCCTGGCGGCCATGGTCACTGGGGTCGTCCTGTTGCACCCCAGGGTTTTCGGAGCCCTGGGCAACGTTCTGCTGCGGAAGCTCAGGCGTTCGGCCTTGGTGCCGCTGCCTCGGATGCGGCGATATCTGCCCCCGGTGCTGCTGATGATCGCGGCCTGGATGCTGTTGGGAGTAACGACATGGTTGGCGGCCCGGTCGGTGGTGCAGGTGCCGGTGGCGCGGCTTCCGATCCTGACGGCGGCGATTGCACTGGCCTCCTCGCTAGGGCTTCTGGCGCTGTTCGCCCCCGGCGGCATTGGGGTGCGGGAAGGGGTGCTGCTGATGGTGCTGGCGCCCGTGACGGGCGCGACAACCGCGGTCGTGGCGGTGCTGATGCGATTGCTACAGACGCTGGAGGAAGTGCTGCTGGCGGGTATAGGCACGGTAATCTTCTGGAGGCTTCGAGATCGCGATCATGACAGGGATTGATCCGCCCGCTAGCACGGACGTTCGAGCCGCTTGGCCGGCCGGGCTAGGCGCCTCGGGTGTTTCCCGCCCGGTCCTGGCGGCGATCGCCGCGGGGCTGGCCCTGCTGTATCTGGCCGGGGTGACGGGCTTGTGGTGGCCCACCCCCGACAGCGCGCTGTACCTGGGTCTGGGCAGGTCCATAGCGGAGGGCGAAGGCTACCGCTTCAACGGTCAGCCGCACAACCTTGTGTCCCCGGGGTTGCCGCTGATCCTGGCGGCTCTGCGGATGGTGGCAGGCGAGGGGTTCTGGGCGCCAAACCTTCTGATGTGCTTGCTGGGGCTGCTGGCCGTGTTTTTCATCTTCCGAGTTTTCCAGCAGCAAGCCGGTACCGGACTGGCCGCGGCCGTGACGGTGGCAGTCGCCATGTCGTACTCCTTCTACCTTAATGCGCACCGCATCCTCTCGGACATGCCCTTCTTGGCCATGTTCTGGATCATCATCTACGCCGCCCTTCGCGTAGAAGTTGGCCGCCGAGTCTGGCTGGTCGGGGTCGCTTTGTTGAGCGTGGTCGGCGTGGCCATCCGCGTGCCAGGCCTGGCAGCGCTGACGGCGCTGGCAGGGGCAATGATCCTGCAAGGCGGGGCAAAGAACCGGTCCCTGCGCCCCCTAGAGATCGCCGGAGCCCTGCTGGCATCGCTGACGGCCGTGGCGCTGGGGTTGCTGGCTTTGGCCTACACGGTCCAGCCGACACCTCCGCCGTATGCCAGGATTTTCATGTTGCACGGAAACCTAAGCGGTTATTTCGCTCATTTCCTCTGGGCCATTTCGGACCTCCCGGCGGAGGCATGCCTGGCCCTCACGGGGCAGACATTCGCCCCGCTTGGCGTGGCATTCCTGGCGCTGGGGGTGTTGGGAAGCGTCCGGCTATGGCGCCATGGCCGGCGAGTCTGGGCCACCCTGTGGGTCTTGTACGTGCTGGGGCTGGCGTTCTCATGTGGAGCCGGCTCGATCCGAGCCCGCTATCTCCTGCCCATCCAGCCGGCGCTGACGTATGCGGTGCTGGCGGGGTTCTGCCAGGTCGTTGGCTGGTTGACCCCGGCGGCGCGCAAGGCGGCCTCCAGCCGGGTGCTGTCAACCTGGGTCCTGATTTTCGTGGGGGCCTTATCGGCCATGAACGTGCCAAAGATCCTCCGGCACGCCGTGTGGTACTCATACCTGAGCCACACGCCCAGGTATTACCAGGTCATCCGCGACGGCCGCTACGCCGAGATGATGGAGGTGGCCCGGCTCCTGCGGGAGCGGACGCCCCCCCGGAAGACTGTGGCCATTCGGGAGGATCTGACCATCCTGCATTTCCTGAGTCGTCAGAGGATGGTAGCTTTTCCCGGTCCGCGCTCCATCGCCGAGGCCAACCTGCGCAAGAGCGCCTTGATCTTTCACCCGGACCTGGCCTACCTGGTGCTAAAGACGGGGGAGGACCCGCACGCCCTGGAGGTGTTGCGACAGGCTGCCGCGCAGCCGGCCTCAAGTTTGCGGGAGATATTCCGGGGCCGACACTACGAGGCCTTTGAGGTCCTGCCCGGCGCCCGGATCGAGTCCGGCTCGCAACGGCCTGCTCCGGGTCCCCAGGGATAGCCGCTTGGCCGGGTGGGAATGTTGCAGGGCGTCCCCTGGGCCTGTAATATCTGCCCCGTCGATGGCCCCTGGGATTCCGGGTCGCCCGCGCCAGGGTCCACAGGGAAGGCCTAACGATGAACAAGGAATACCGCGTCTGCACGCGATGCGTCTCGGACACCACCTTGTCGGGCATCCGGTTCGACGAGCAGGGGGTCTGCAATTACTGTTGGGTTCACGACGAGCTGGAGAGGATCTATCCGATCGGCCCGGAAGGCCAACGGCGGCTGGCGCGGATCGTCGAGAAGATCCGGCGGGCGGGCCGAAACAAGCCCTACGATTGCATCGTGGGCGTCAGCGGGGGGCGGGATAGCACGTACTGTCTGTATATGGCTGTGAAGCTTGGCCTTCGGCCGCTGGCTGTTCACTTCGACAACGGCTGGGACGGCGAGATCGCGGTCCGCAACATCAAGAACGCCTGTGGCAAGCTGGGCGTGGACCTGTACACGCATGTAGCCGACTGGGACGAATTCCGCGACTTGCAGATTGCGTTCCTTCGGGCGTCGGTCCCCGAGGCCGAGATTCCGACAGACGTAGCCATCCACGGCACCCTATGCCAGGCGGCCGTCCGCGAGGGAATACGCTATATTCTCCTGGGCCACTCGTTTCGCACGGAAGGCATCGCTCCGATCGAGTGGACCTACATGGACGGCCGCTACATCCGGGCCGTCCGCAAGCGGTTCGGGATCAAACGCCAGAAAACCGTCCCGAACTTCACCGCGGGCGAATACATATATTACTCGCTGGTCAAGCGAATACATGTTGTGCCGATTCTCAATTATCTCCCGTATGTTCATAAGGATGTCATGGGCATGCTCGAGGAGAAACTCGAATGGAGATACTACGGGGGCCACCATCAGGAATCGTCATACACCCATTTCTGCCAAACGGTCCTGTTTGTGACGAAGTTCAACATCGACAAGCGGCTATTGGAGTACTCCGCGTTGATCCGCTCGGGGCACATGGAGCGGGAGGAGGCTCTCAAGGCCCTCAGCCAGACATCCCCTACTCCGGACCCGGAGCTGGTGGGGTACTGTATTCGCAAACTTGGCCTGACCATGGACGAGTGGAAGGGCATCCTCGCCGATCGCCCCAAGTCGTTCCGCGACTATCCGACCTATTACGGATTGATGCAAGCGTTACGGGGGCCGTTGACGCTGGCCCATCGCCTGGGCCTGATCTCGCCTATCCTCTATTTCAAATATCTGGGGTAATGTGCGCGGCCAGCGATGAATGGGCACGGGATGGCGCGCAGAAGAATGTTTAGGGGCGCCGGGACGGAAAGAAGCGTCGCATGATCGTCGTGGTCAATTACGGCATGGGCAACGTGGGATCGGTCGCCAACATCGTCCGGAAAGTGGGCGGCGACGTGAGAATCAGCCAGGGCCCTGAAGACCTCCGTGGCGCCGACAAGGTGATCCTGCCCGGCGTCGGATCTTTCGACAATGGCATGAAGAACCTCCGCGCCCGCGGATACGAGGAGGTGTTGGTGGAAAGAGTCGTTCGCGGAGGGATGCCCCTCCTGGGCATCTGCCTGGGCATGCAGATGCTCACCCGTCGAAGCGAGGAAGGCTCCGAGCCGGGGCTGGGTTGGATCGACGCCGACACGCGACGCTTCGCCTTCGAGCCCGGACGGCAGGAGCCGCCGCGTATCCCGCACATGGGCTGGAACACGATTTGCGTCGTGCAGCCGCATCCGCTGTTGGGGGAGCCTGACCGGCCGCGACGATTCTACTTCGTCCACTCCTACCACGTCTGTTGCGACCGCCCCGCGAACATTCTGGCCACGACGTGCTACGGGTACGATTTTACTTCAGCCGTCGTTAAGGATAACATTGTGGGCGTTCAGTTCCATCCCGAGAAGAGCCATCGTTACGGAATGGATCTGATAAAGCATTTTGTCGAGGATCTTTAACCCAAACGCAGGGCTGAAGTTGCGAGCGTTTGACCACAGGCCATGACGAGCTTGCACCGCATCATCCCCTGCCTGTTGTTGCGACACACGGGCTGCGTCAAGACCATCCGCTTCTCGGATCCTACGTACCTGGGCGACCCCATCAACATCGTCAAACTGTTCAACGACATGGAGGTCGACGAGCTCGGCATCCTCGACATTGCCGCCACGCGCGAGGGCCGCGGGCCCAACTTCGAGTTGCTGGGAACCATCGCGGACAACGCGTTCATGCCGCTGAGCTACGGGGGCGGTCTGGGGTCGGTGGATGATGCGCGCCGAGTCCTCGAGACCGGTTACGAGAAGGTTGTCATTGGAAGCCGCGCCGCGCAACAAGCGGAGTTGATTACGGAAGTGGCCGGCATCGTTGGCAGCCAGAGCGTTATCGTGTCCATCGACGTCCGCGGGAACTTCCGGGGTGAGTATGAGGTTTGTGTGGACAATGGCCGGCGCCGCGTCGGCAGAGCTCCGGAGGAGTACGCGCGGGAGATGGAGGAGCGAGGGGCCGGCGAGATCCTGCTGACCTCCATCGACCGCGATGGGACCATGAAAGGCTACGACCTGGACCTCATCCGCCGGGTGACCGCCACGGTGAGGATTCCGGTCATCGCGTCCGGGGGCGCCGGCAGCGTGGAGCATCTGGCCGAGGCCATCGAGAAAGGGGGCGCCTCGGCGGTGGCCGTGGGGAGCTTCTTCGTCTTTCACGGCCGCCGACGAGCCGTACTGGTCAATGTTCCCAAGTCGCTGAGGGTCTGACGACATCGTGACAATGTTGGGGGATTCCGCTGCGGTCCGGGGAGTTGGTTTCAGCCTCGCGCGATGCGGGGGCCGATCCGCCCGGCCCCCAAGCTGGGATTCTGCCCGCCGCTGCTCTAGCTGGATTTGCTCCCCCCGCCGGGGCCGTCCGCCAGCGCGGCCGCTATCGAGCGTCGCGGTTGCGCTCCATGTCGAACCACATGGCGAACAGGCAGAACTGGATGGAGCTGATCGTGCAGAACACCCAGAACAGCGTGTTCATCGGCGGAATTCGCCCGTTGGCGGCCCATAGCCAGACCATCCGCCCAAACAGCGCCAGCCCGGCCAGGCCCAGCAGGACGCCCATGGCATAGAAGAGCACCAGGGGGTGGAAATCGTGGATCACGTACTTGCGCCACATCCGCCACCAGAAGCGGTTCAGCAGAAGCCAGCACATGGTGGGAATGACCTTCCACATCCGCATCTTCGAGCGTTCCCCAACTGCATAGATCGGCCGCAGGGGCACGTCCACCACCCGGAAGTTGTAGACGTTCAGCCGCACCAGCATGTCGTTGGGATACCCGTAGCGAGAGTACACGTTGTCCAGGTCGATGGTCCGCATGGCTTTGAGGCTGATGGCCGTGTAACCGGTCTGCGAATCGGTTACGTGCCAGTAGCCGCTGGCGATTTTAGTGAGCATGGATAGGAAGGCGTTGCCCAGGTAGCGATGCTTGGGAACAATGTTCCATGCCCTCTTGTAGTAAAGGCGATTGGCCTTGGCGTAATCCGCCAGGTCCAGGGCGACCGGTTCGATGATGTGCCGCAACTGGCGGGGAACCATTTGCCCATCGCCGGCCATCACCGCCGTTACGTCGATGTCGCGGATGAGAGCCTCCCGGTAACCGGTCACGATCGCTTGCCCCACGCCACGGTTCTTCTCGTGGGGAATGAGGACTACCCGCGGATTGGGGCCTTCGGCCTCGATGTGACGCCGCACGACGTCGCAGGTGCCATCCCGGCTGGCGTCGTCCACCACAATCACCAGGTCCACGAACTCCGGCATGGTCTGGAGAACCTTGCCGACCTGTCGGTCTTCGTTGTAGCAGGGAACGACGACCGCGACCTTCCTGTCATGTAACATCTGAAATCCTCAGGTTGCCTTCCTTGTCCACACCGGTCCTGGGCCGCTGTCCCCGGGCCCCCTACCATGTCCATCGCCCCATGAGCCTCTCTTGGCCCGGCGACGAAAGGCAGGTCGGGCGACCGGCCCCTGCGGCAGCTGACGAATGGCAGCAGCTATGCCAAAGCTCACGCCATGGCGTCACTGCATCAGTCCCTGCGGCGCAACAACTGACGGAATAGGTGGTTGTGGCCTTTAAGCATCCCAGAGCTCTTGCCGGATGTAGTGGGATTGTAGGTGCGACTGCCACCAGAGGCAAGTGCCAGGTCCGCCAAAGTCAACGGAATCGAAAATCGGCCGGGGCATCCCCCTACGTTCGAGGAGACAACTGCTTTATGGGGCGGAAGTTGAGAATCCGCTGTCCCTGGCTGCTACGATAGTATATACATCGGCCTGGCCTACGTCGGGCCGCGGCCGACCGTTAGCCGCAGCCCTGATGCGGACGCAGCGGCCGGGGGGCTGTCGCAAGGGACAGACATGTCAGGCGGTCGGAAAGTACGCTTTATTGAACCGCAGGGTCGTCGAGGCAGGCCCTTCAACGCCTGGGTCGGCCGCTGGCCGCTCCTGGGGCCAATCATCCTGGCCTCGATCCTCAAACAGAAGGGCTACGACGTCGCCGTCTACAACGAGAACATCCTGGGCCGGGTGCTGGAGAATCCCGCCTATCTGTCTGACCTGGCCGACTGCGACGTGGTGTGCCTGACCATCATGACCCCCACCGCCTGCCGGGGCTACCAGATCGCCGGCCGATTGCGCCAGGTCAACCCGAAGGCCGTAATCGCGATAGGCGGGGTGCACGCCAGTTTCATGCCCCAGGAGGCCATCCAGTATGCTGACATTGTCTGCCGGGGCGAAGGCGAGGGCGTCATTGAGGCCATCGCGCGGGGCGATATCACTCGCGGGATTGTCGAGCCGGGGCCGGTGGAGGACCTGGACTCGGTGGCCAGGCCGGACTTCGGCGTGATGGTGGGATTCGATCGCCTGGTGAACCGCCTGGGCCGGCGGCGCTACGAGCTGCCCATGATGACCTCGCGCGGCTGCCCCTACGGGTGCACGTACTGCTCCGTGAGCCGCATGTTCGGCCGCAAGGTCCGCCGCCAGAGCCTCGACCGCATCTTTGGCGACGTGGAGCATTACAGCTCCCAGGGCTTCCGCCACCTGATGTTCTACGATGACAACTTTGCCGCCGACCGCCAATTCACCCGCCTCCTGCTGGAGCGCGTGGCGCCGCTGCGCCTGAAGTTCAACGCGCAGGTCCGGGCGGACTTCGTCTGGAAGAACCAGGCCCGAGACGACCTGGACCAGCCGCTGCTGGAGGCGATGCGCCAAGGCGGGGCGGACGTGCTGTACGTGGGCTTTGAGACGATTGACGACCGCACCGCGCGTCAGTGGCACAAGGGTTACAGCGACGGCGGCTCGCTGCGGGATCAGTTGCGGGAGGACACGCAGATCTTCCACGACAACGGCTTCTGGGTCCACGGGATGTTCGTGCTGGGACCCCAGCACGAGCACCGCGACGCCCGCGGCATCGTGGACTTCGCGCGCGAAACCCGGATGGAAAGCCTCCAGGTGAGCATCCTGACGCCCCTGCCGGGCACGCCCGTGTACGCCCAGATGCGGCCGCACCTGGTGTTGGACGACTACCCGGCGGACTGGGACTACTATGACGGCGCGCACTGCGTTTACGATCACGGGCGGCTGGGCTTGGAGGAGCTGACAAAGACCCTGATTCGGCTGCACGCCCGCTTCTACGGCGGGTGGGGAATGAGCCTGAGACGGTTGCTCACCACGTTGCGCAAGGATAGCTCGCTGCGCGAGAATCTCCGAACCCTGTACCTCCAAGCCAAGACGAGCCGGCGGATACTAAAGCTGTGGCAGCAGGAGACCCGGTCGTTCATCGAACTGGTGCGGCGGCGCCTGGCCGACCGGGTCCCCCAACTAGGAGCCTGAGGGCCGACGATGATACCTACACCCAAGAACCACATGCGGGCGGACTGGTCAGCATGGAAGCTGGCGACGGCGGTCCGCGGGGCGCACCTGGCCCTGCGGATTCCGGTGGTAAAGGACTACTTCATCCATAGGGTGCTCCAGCGGCTGGGCAACGCCTACGACCAGTTGGACTTCGACGCGGACCAGTCGGCGCACCTCCGCTGGCTGGGCCAACACCTCGAGCCGTTCCTTCAGCGGCTGCTGCGCGAGCGCCCCAGCGCCGCGCGCGCCATCCTGCGATTCCTGGGCGCCTGGGTGCGGGACATGTACCGGCGCGAACAGGACAACCGGGTCGGCAAGGCGACGCCCTGCACGGTGGTGATCGAGCCCACCGACCGCTGCAACCTGTTCTGCCCCGGCTGCTACGCCAAGAGCAGCGCCGACGGCAGCGACCTGCCCTTCGAGCACATGGCGCAAATTGTCGAGCAGGTGGTCGACATGGGGGTCACGCTGATCACCTTCAGCGGGGGCGAGCCGTTCCTGCGGGAGAAGGCCGACCGCGCGCTGACGCGCCTGGGCGAGCGGTTCAGCGAGCGCGGATTCCTGGTGTACACCAACGGGATGCTCATCGACGAGGCCATCGCCGAGGACCTGGGGCGGGTGGGGAACGTCTTTCCGGCCATCAGCGTGGAGGGCTTTGAGCGACAAACCGACCGGCGCCGCGGCCCCGGCATCTACGAGAAGGACCGCCGCGTCCGCGCGCTGCTGGCCCGGCATGAGGTGATGTTCGGCTTTTCCGCCACGGTGACGAGCGAGAACTGCGAGTCGATCTGCGCCGATGCGTTCATCGACCGGCGGCTGGAGGAGGGCGACCTGTTCGGCTGGTTCTTCCTGCTCCAGCCCATCGGTCGCGCGCCCCGGCCGGACTTGATGCCCACGGCCGATCAGCGGGCCATGCTGCGCGACACCGTGCACCGCTGGCGCGGCGAGGCCCGGCCGATCTTCCTGGGCGACTTCTGGAATGACGGGCACTATACCGGCGGCTGCATCGCCGGGGGACGCCACTACTTCCACATCTACGCCAACGGCGACCTCAGCCCGTGCGTCTTTTGCCCCGTAAGCTGCGGCAACATCTTTGACATCATCGCCGGCCGCGGCCCCTACTCCAGCCTCGATGATTTCGTGCAGCGCAACCCGGTGTTCCGGGCCTACCGCGACGAGCAGGACCGCATCGACGACCGGGACCGCCCGTGCCTGCTCATCGACCATCCCGAGGCGTTCCGGAGGATCAGCCGGGTCCCGGACTGCCGCCCGGCCAAGAACTTCCCCCCCGGCTACCTGGACGGACAGATCGCGCAGACGATTGATC